>Ga0068867_100000111_pt1 | contig 51688 bp, 76 predicted proteins | sample KBSMisM32_FD_65649 | JGI IMG/M metagenome (GOLD analysis project Ga0068867, IMG submission 65649) | Miscanthus rhizosphere microbial communities from Kellogg Biological Station, Michigan, USA - KBS Miscanthus M3-2 | ecosystem: Host-associated > Plants > Roots > Rhizosphere > Soil ...
GGTGAATACGAGGGAAGCTTTACGCATTCCCCCGAATTTGGCCTTCCCTGCGATTGTGTGGATTGCACCATTTTGATCGTCAAATAATTTCCTAACAAACTCCTAAACCGTAAATTCAACTCCTAAAAATATGCAAAATAAAACTCTGTTTACTGGGCGGTATTCAACCGCAATTCAGCAAATAAACCACCCTATACATGAGGGCGCAAAGAATCCCTATCATGGGCATTTTTTTATCGTCGGTTCAATTCCTGCCGCGTGTTACGACCATGAGCAGGGAAAGAGCAAAATCTACCCGTCTTTGGCGGCTGTCTCTGCCGCTATTGAATCGGCTGGGGTGGAAAGGTATCAACTGCCGGATTGCTCTTGGAATAAGCCAGCAAAGATTTAAACCGGCCTCAAATGCCGTCCGTTGCCTTTAGGCTGGGGCTGGCAATTTGACGCTAAACTCCTAAACAAAAACGCAGTTAAAACATCAAACTCCTATGTCAAACAACAAGCAAATCGCCCACTTGTGGGCAAATCAATCCCGCGAAAGTGGCCGAGGAAGCCACTTTTATTTCGAGGGTGACACCATCTACTCCTATGGCACGCATTTCCCCATAGCGCGGCATTACAAAGGCGCGGTTTTGTTCACCACTAAAACCTACTCCTCCTCCACTCAGCGGCATTGCTCGCATGTCCGCCAAGCCTGCTATCACTTGCCGGTTTTCAATATCTCCGATGTCCGGGGCAATCCGTCCGGGCAGGACGTTAAAGAATACGGCATTAAGATTTCCGGTCTCGTCAAATCGGCGAGCAAGGCGCGGAATGTCCAAAACCATTTGGACGGCATCACGCGCAAGGTGGAGGAGGCCAACCGTTTTTGCGAGCGGTTTGGATTCAAAACTCGCTTCACCGTCCCGGCAAATTGGGAAGCCTTGAAAGAGAAGGCCAAGGGTGACGAAAAACGCGAGCAGGAAGCCAAGGCGCGGAAGGCGGCGAAGTTTGAGGCTCAATGCGCCGAGACCGTCCAAAAGTGGCTGGCAGGCGAAACGGTGAGCATTCCCTACGCTTATAGTAAGGTGTTGCTACGGGCGAGTATCTTTGACACCCAGCAAATCCTTGAGACCTCCAAGGGTGCGCGTGTCCCGCTTGAATCGGCCCATCTCGCCTTCCGGTTTTGCCTTTCTAAACGTGAGGCTGGATGGAAGCGCAACGGCGAGACCTTCCGGGTGGGTGATTTTAAGATTGATGAAATTACCCGCGATACGGTCAAGGCCGGATGCCACACAATCGGGTTTGACGAGATTCTGCGCCTTGCAACCACCCTTAACTGGGTGTAATTGGAAGCGAATTTGCGCCGGTCATTGATTTGACCGGCGCAAGTTTTCGGCCAGTAACCGAAATGAGAAAGGACTCCTATAATGAAAACCGTATCTGATTATTCCGTCCGCGAGCATGGCATCATGCTGCCGGATTATTTCCAAGGCCAAGGGACTTCCTACACGGGTTTTGATGATGTCGCAACCGGCATCGGCGAGACCGCAGAGGAAGCATTCGAGGATGCTCTTGACCAGTTGGCACAAAACGACTGGGAAACATCCACCATCCCCTGCCCGGATTACAGCAAGTCGCCGAGCGTGACGGATTACCTCGAAAAGATTGGCGTAGAGCAGGACGCCGAAAGCGCGGATTCTTCCTACTGGTATGTGTCCGTTTTGGTGAAGTAAACCCCGATTACCCCAACCATCCTGTCGCCTTGTGCGCCGGGATGTATAGAGCAATCCCGCCAGCAATCCGCTGGTGAAATTTATCAACTACTATGAAACTGAAATTGTTCGTCCAATTATTGCGCGGGATTATAAACCGCCACGGTCTGAAAGTGAACGGAAGGCCCGTCAAAGACCCTCAAATCGTGCGCGGAGTTTTGCGCGTTTATGATTCCGAGACGTGCGCCGAGATTCAAATCTGTTCGTCCATTTTCCATGCGCCAGTAACCATTACTGACTTTGCCGGAAACAATGTCAGGCTGTATTAACCCCCAACCGAAAGGAAAATTATTATGCGACACATCATCAGCCCAGACCGTAAAACACTCACCATCCTCATTGACGCGGACGAGCAAGCTGAATTATTCGAGTGCGCCGAAATTCAATCGGATTCGGCCATGACGGACTTCTTTGAACGTCTCACTTGCAATTCGGAATTGCAATGGATACCGGAAGGCGTCACGGGCGATTTGACGAGTGCGCCGATGCTGGGGATTTTGGGCCAGCCCCAAGTTACCCACAACGGGCCTTATGGCTCAATTCCTTGTGGCCGGTGGTCTGAAAACAAGACGGTTGTTGACTGGCATCAGCCCGTCCTTGAGCGTTGGATTTTCGCGCAATACGAGACCGTCTCTGTTTTGGAAACCCTCCGCGACAACGGACAAGCCCTTTTCATCAGCTAACAGTCAATTAAACTCCTAACAAAGAAAGAATCAGAAAATATGAGCAATGAATCAAAAACAGTAATCGGCTACAAAGGCTTCGACAAGGGCTTAACCTGTCGCGGCATTCAGTTCGAGATCGGCAAAGAAACCAAGCACGAAGGCGAAATTAAGCTGTGCAATAAAGGCTTGCACTTCTGCGAAAATCCGCTGGACGTTCTCCGCTATTACGGGCCAGCCAAAAGCGAATACGCGGAAGTGAAGGCGCAAGGTGTTTCCGATGAAACGGAAAAGGACAGCAAGCGCGTTTGCTCGTCCCTCACCTTGACCGCTAAAATCTCCCTCAAGGCGATTATCACGGCAGGGGTTTCGTTTCTGATTACTGCGGCTAAGAAGAAACCGGATGAACCGGGAAAGCCTGTTGGCTATTCCAGCCCCAGCGCGACCTCTGGCAATTCCAGCCCCAGCGCGACCTCTGGCTATTCCAGCCACAGCGCGACCTCTGGCAATTCCAGCCCCAGCGCGACCTCTGGCAATTCCAGCCCCAGCGCGACCTCTGGCGATTACAGCCCCAGCGCGACCTCTGGCTATTCCAGCCACAGCGCGACCTCTGGCTATTCCAGCCCCAGCGCGACCTCTGGCGATTCCAGCCCCAGCGCGACCTCTGGCAATTCCAGCCCCAGCGCGACCTCTGGCAATTCCAGCCCCAGCGCGACCTCTGGCAATTCCAGCCCCAGCGCGACCTCTGGAAAAAATTCCATCGCTTGCGCGATTGGCCGAGAGGCAACGGCAAAAAGCACAGTTGGAAACTGGCTGGTGCTTTCCGAATACGATTCGGAAGGAAATGTTAAGACGGTCAAAACGGTCAAAGTGGACGGCAAGGAAATCAAGGCCGACACGTTTTACAAGCTCATCGACGGCAAGTTCGTCAAGGCGGAATAACAGTCAACAATAGAAAGGAATAAAAATGAAATCAGAAATCATCCAAAAACTCATCGCCCATGTCACCGCCGAGTGTGGCGCGGTGGATGTGGAAGCGCGGTTTGACGATATGTTGGACGAGCTTTACAGCTTTGACAGTGTGGGCGGGCCGTTCCAATACCTCACGCCGTCGAATGTCCTCAAGGAAATGCTGCCAACGGATTACCGTTGTGGCGTGGCGGATTATACCGGCACCGAGGAGAACCTTGTCGAGATCGGAAACGAGTATTACGACAAGGCCGATGTGGACGCGGCCCGCGACGAGTTCACCGGAAATCTGGACGAGCAAATCGCCGACTTGGAAAAGGAAATCGAAACCTTGGAGGCCGAGGAGGACAAAGACGAGGAGGAGATTGCCACCAAGCAGAGGGAGCTGGCCGACCTGCAATCAGACGAGCGCGAAGCCAGCAAACACACGTTCTAAACCCCAGATGAAAGGAGTGTTGAAATGAAATACAAACTCGTAACCGGAAAGTCTGCTGACAATCTCAGCGACCAAATTAACAAAATGCTGGCCGATGGGTGGCACCTTTACGGACATCCGTTTTCGGATTCCACCGAGGAGGCCACCATTCTCTGCCAAGCCGTATTCAAGGAGGCCCAATGAACTGCCCACACTGTAAAAAACCGATAACCCTGTTCGCTGACAACGGGCGAATTGGCGGGGCCACCAAAGGGCCAGCCAAACGCCGGGGCGGGCCGGAATACTACCGCGCCATCGCCCTCAAGGGTCAGGAGGCGCGAAGGCGGAACAAGCTCTCCAAAGAGGCGGAGGACTTGCGCCGGTCTGGAGGTGTTTTGTGAAATCATTGGAACAACTCACCGCCGAGGTGCAATCGTGCCGCGAAAATCTAAACGCCATTGATGCTCCGTATTCTAAAAAAGTGAATGCGTTGGAAGCTGAGTGGATGTCAATCAGAGCCGCTCCACACAAGGCTCTTGACGATGCAGAGAAAGCCGTTTCTGAATTTCATCGTGATACCAGCTCCAAGGAAGCTGCGGGTTTGGTCAATGAGATTGAAAACGGATTTCCAACTGTCGAAAAGTTTGATTCTTTTTGTAGGATTGCACAGTCGTTTTACAACAAGGGTTTCATGGATTTCTTCCGCTATTCCACGACCCCGATTACTCCAATTCAAACGCGCAATGTGCCTTTTTTGAAGCTCCTTGCCATTGATGAAGGCCGTAAAAAAGGCGGCACGAAGTTTTATGGCGCATGGAGTGAAAAGACCGGCAAGCTTGTCGGGCTGCTTTCTATTGACCCAGCCAAGCATCCTGCCGACTCAACAAAAGCCTTCGGCTTGGTGAATGGCAAGGTGGTTGTTTTTGAGGAGGACACCTTCACTGGAATCAAAAGACCACTCCTAACATGGATCGGATTACTGCGAACCGTGAGCGAACAGGAGGCCACATGACCCCAATCATCCATGACCCACAACGGGCCGCAATGAAGCTCAGGCTGGACTTAATCGAGCAAGACCGCATGAACGCCCGTCTGTGCGCGGTGCGGTGTCAGATCGCCCGTTACGAGGGCTTTCTTATTGGAATAGCAGTCTGCGCCCTCCTCGCCCTCGCCGTTTGGCTGGCGGTGATGGCGGGAAAATAAATCCTTGACCCATGCGCCGAGATGGTGCAGATTCGTGACGTTCGAGCCGGTAGTGCGGCAAGAAGCAATTTTTCCATGGCGTTCGATTGGGAGGACTCCAATTCTTTCCGCACTACGGTCGGACGCCATGGATTATGTCTATATCGTTGCGCCAAGCATATTACCGGAATGTTTACCTCAAATCTGAGCATTGGCAAAACCTTCGCATTCGACGACTAGCCATAGATAAAGGCAGGTGCGTCCTGTGTGGAAAGGAAGATTCCAGTAACGATGTCCACCATGTTATTTACCGAAATCTTTTTGAGGCTAATGCGGGGGATTTAAGAACTCTTTGCCGATCTTGCCACACACAGGTTCACAAGGTTATCGAGAAAACGCGCAAGATAAAAACCAATATCGCCCGCCAAATTTGGCGATCCACCAGAATTAAAGTTTCAAGGGCTGAGAGGCATCAAGAGTGGATTAGTATTTTGAATGAATTTAAGGGCGCACGACAACGCCTGATTGCTCAAAGGGCAATCCGCAGCAAGAGAGAGATGCCATGGAAGAAAAATCAATTCGTGGCCGAACGCAGACGGATTCGGAGGCCGCTTACTGATATTGAATGGATGTTCTTTTGCCACTGCTCCCACAACAGATACTCAATTTGATTTACACAATCCGGCTTTGTGACATAAGTTTTCCGAAACATGCGCGGGCCTCATTCGTGGGGTGCTGCGGTTAGCGATGCGAGCGCGGAACCTACGTGAACCCCCACGGATGGAGGACGAACCCCGCTCCCGGTCGTGGTGAAAAAGAAAACGTCAGTCCATCAGTGTTTAATTGCGGTTCAGCCGCTACCCGTAACCAGCCGAGTGTCATAGCTGAACTGGTGGACTGTGGTTTTCTTTTCCGACCTTACTTCCGGTGGAAAGCCAACTTGTGCGCCTGTCCCCTCACTTTATGCAGGTTAATCCACGTTTCTACTTCGAGGGGTTCTTCTGCTCTCTGTTCTATCCTTTTGTTTTAATCACCGATGCTACAAGCATTGCTACCCAGCCGTAAGGGTAATGCTAAAACAACTCCTGCTGCATGACCTTGGTCGGCGCACCATTCCTCGCTAAGAACGAACGCGCCAGCGGGTAGCTCGCAACGGCGTATTGAAAAATCCTTCTTCCATGGGCAGCTTCGGTTCCACTTCTCCTCCACACCCCAGTCTCCTTCACCAGCCCCATCTTCCGCAAAGAACGCCACGCGCTCCCGATTGTATTTTTATCTTCCTTCACCAGTACCGGCAGGCTGACCTCATCGGGATACGCCACGCCGAGGCGCAACATGCTCTCCACGATCCCCACCGCAACATCGCGCATCTGGCTGGGCTTCCACCAAAGCTGGGCGACCAAAACCTCATCGAGCTTCTCGTCGGCGTTCACGGGTGCCTCCCTTCACCGTTGGCATCCCGAACCAACTCCCAAACCTTCTCCACTTCTTTTTTGTAATCAAAGTCCGAAGCAATGCTGACTGGTATTTTAGCCTGACGTAGCGCGGCCATTATGCAAGCAGGGCAGTCGTTTGCAGCGGCTCGTAGTGCTGGCAATGCCGCATTCACAATCGGATTGGCGTCAGAGTTCAACCAAATTTGGCCATCAATCTCATTCGTCCAGTGTGGAAGCTTTGAGGCGTCAGGAAGTAAAGCGATCAACTCGGCAATCGATTTTTGATCTACGCCACCCTCGATGTGCTGGCACATTTTACAAATCCGATTTGGATTCTTAGTGCATCCTGATTCGTGCCGCTTCATGTGTCCTGCCGATCCTCCGGTCTTTTTACAGAACTCGCACCAGTATCGGTTTACTTTTTTTGTTATCATCGTGATTTCTTCCTTCTCCTTCCAAGATATTCAATCGCTTCGTCACACCTCACCCCGCCAGTAGCCCGCAGTCCGATCTCAAGAGACTCGCGGAACGAGTCCGTCATCCCGCCATCGTACGTGCCCCTCAGCACAGCCTCGGCTACTTCCTGCCATGTTTTAGGATTGGTCATCAATTCCCTTGTCGCGGTGGGTGGTCAATCTACCAGTTTACGCGAGAAAGGATTGATGTTGCGGTTAATGCAACTCCGGTGAATCCAAGCGACCAAGCATCCATCGAGGTTGGGTAATATGCCCAATGGCTTTCAGGCATTGGGTGTGTGATGTAGCAGCCAAGCCAGAGGGCAGTCTGTGAAAAGATGATGCCGGTTATCAGCATTATCCAGTGTTTAAGGGTCATTGGTTTCATAAATTTTCAATGGTTCAATTCGTCTATTTGACGATCCTTGTTTTTGTGGTGGTGGCGATACGGATGATTCGGACTTTCAATCCGTCAAATTCATGCCTCGCGGCGGCGACCAGTCGGGCAATTTTCAGCGTTGAATCATCGCTATAAAATTCCCACTGACGAGTTGATTTGAATTGAGTTCGGTAATTCACTGTCGTCTTGGTCTTATTTTTCATGGTCTTTTCGGTTGGTTGGTCAGGGAGTGTAATCTGGATTTGGATGGCGTTTTTTGCATTCGTCACAGATGACGGTTTTTGGAGTTCCATTATTCCGCACGCTGTCACCAACTCCCTCGATTTTAATTCTCCCATCTTCTTGGATGGTTAAAATCTCAGTCCACAATCCGCGCACGGGTGTTGTCCTGATAAATGTCACTGAACCACAAGAGCAAGGTTTCACTTCTTTTTCTCCTTTGGTTTGACGACTGTTGGCATATCAGCAAGCAGTTGCGCGACAAATTGCGCTTGCGCTCCCGATAGGCCAATCTTTGGCATCTCTCCATAAATGCTACTGTAAAGAGCAGCTACAACAATCATCGCGTCATAATTTCCACCGAGACTGGCTCGAATGGTGGCATCAAATTTTTCTCTGGTCATCACATTTCGCTTGGTCATGTCAATCCTTTCCATCAGGTTGTTGGGGTGGGGTGGTGAGTGGAATGTTTTTTCTTCGTAGCCATTTACGGGCGCGTTTTGGCGACCAATGAAGTCCTACAAGATAGCTTCGGGCAAGCTGGTCGTAATGATTCTTTTCAGCCATGGCGTATTCGAGATTGTGAAACTCGTTTTCTTGCTGCTCCATTTGGCGGTAGTATTCTTCTTCGGATTGCTGGCGTTCCAATTCCTCTTGATGCCGATATTCAGCACGGCGGCGTTCTGCCCGTGCTTCTTCTTGACGTTGTTCCTCCATGCGCTCTTGCCGCCGTTCTTCTTCCCGACGGGCCGTATCGTAGCCTTCGGTGTAATGGCGGGAGCAATCATCAAACGGATTTCGGTATTGCTCTCGGTCAGGGTGCCCGCGCCGTTCAAAGTCGCGCTCACCTTCGCGCCGATGCTCTCTCGGATTGTCGCAATAGTAGCTCATAATCTATTCAGGTTTCTCGCCGTTAGTCACTTCCGGCTACGGTGTGGTTAGCTTGGAATCGTTTGTGGCGGGCAAATTTCGTTGGCCTTTTCGTTCAGCATGATTGCCAATTTGCGTGCTGAAACGGCATCAAGCCCAAGCCAGTCCATCGGCTTAGAAAACTGGATACGAACGATTTTATTATCTTTGTCTGCGGCAATGGCAAACGCCGTTTCGCCGTGGTCGTCATGCGACAGTCGGCCCAATGGATATTGACGCGGTGCCGTTCCAGCACATTCGTCAATAAACCGTCTAATCAATGATTCATCTTCTGGATGGTGATGTTGTGCGCTCATGGTATTAAGCCCCGTTACTGGCGGGGAGATTGTTTCTCGGTCGATGAGGCGCGGGCGGTGGTGAGCATTTTAAGAACACTCTCAGTTTCCTTATAAGCAGCAGACCAATCAGTGTCTTTTTTATCAGCAATCGTGGCGTAATAGACTGGCCCTCGACAGTTTTTTATTGCCGTTTCCATCGCCTTAACCAACTCACCGTCAACGTGAACCATGCCCGTCACCGTCGAAGGCGTGCCTTTCAGGACGGCGGCAATAGCTTTTTGACATTCGGTAAAATCCTGACTCCACGCATCGCCTTCTTGCTCCCTGAGATAATTGAAAAGCTCATTAAAACGAGGCTGAACGTCTTTCAATACGGTTAGCACCAGCTCAAGCTGTTGCTGCGTGTCGGCGAGTTGCTCTTTCAACTGCTGATTCTCAATGCTCACCTTGGCTAGATTTGATGCCAGCGTGATTGCGTTGCCGTCAGTAGTGAGTTCCGCACAGGTTGTTTGCAGCCGCTCGACTTCGGCGCGGAGGGTGGCGATTTCAAATGGATAATCAATATTGCTCATAATTATTTTGGTTCGGTCAGGGTTTCTATTTCGATCACGGTGCGCTGTTCTGCTTTGGTTTTGGCCTTGCGGCTTCTCACGGTGCCTTCAAGGACTTTCCAGTTGTCTTCGGGCAGGAAGTTTTGATGCACGAGTTCGTCTTGGATTTTTTTGATTGCGATATTGTCGAAGTCCATTGGTCGAACTGCGTAAACTGTGTAGGTGATTCGATAGCGGTGCAAATGGCGTCGTTCAGGGCATCTCTGGCGCGATTCTTCTCTTTCAGGTGATGGCTCCAATGTTGGCCGTTGAGACGGTTGTTCGATGCTGGCACGTAGCCGTTGAGGGTTATGGTGATTTTCATGGTATTCTTTGAGCATGTGCGCGGCATCGTGAAGCGGAGCATCGGCCACAATAAAAATATGCTTCTTGGCGCGTCCTTTGGCCAGTCGTTCTTCCATCTCTTGAAATTGTTCGCGGGTGACGTTCACGGGTTTATTGAGCAACTTTTGACTGCCAGCGAAAGCTCAAATGTCCGATTATAGGTGCTGAAAATCCGCAACACTTTAAATATTTGTCGTCGTATTGAAACGTCAACGGTGTTGTCAGATTACCTTTGTTCCAATACAAGGCCCACAGCCAAGTAACGGATGTAATCGGGTGATAGGAGGACAACACCGCCCATTCTCGGGTGTTCATTCCGTATCGCGGACGAAGCTTTAATCCGTCCCAAATAATTGCTAATTTTGTTTTCATAACTCAGGGCTTGGCGGTGAAGAGGGCTTTGGCGAACTGCGCGATGCACAAAGGTAATGTTTTCGACTCAATTACAGGCATGTCTTCATCGGAATTCTGGCAATAGAAAAAGTCGCCTTTTGAAGTCGCGCTTATGGTCACATCGCCCTTGAGCGCGCACTTCTCAAGGACGGCCATGGCATCGGCGGGGTTGGTGGTGTAATTTTGTGGCTCAAATTCGTGTATGGTCACTGGCTCGTCGTGCGGATATTCATACCGCTTTGCTTCATCACGGGTATAACGACCCGCCAATCGTTGATCGCTCGTATAACCAGAAGCGTTAGGGCGATACCATACACCTCTTTTTTTAAGGCCGACAAATTCATCGGCGTGCATGACGTGGGCATGAATCCATTTATCCAAATCTCTATTTTTCAATTCTTGCTCGCTCATTTATTTACTCCTTTCGTGACGCTGGACGAAGCGCACGGCGGATTGCCAGCCTTTTTGGGCATTACCTCCAAGCTCACTCCATTTCGCGTTAATCCTAGCCGCACGGCATCGAACCTCATACGCCCGTTGAGCCAGCGACTTTGCCTCTCTGGCGCTGGGCTTGATCGGACGGTAGAAAACTCGATGAACAACCTTTTGCCCTATGCTCAGGTCAATCTGACACATTTCATCACCGCGTTTAACGCGATCAGTTTTTAGAATTACTTCCCCAAATCTCAGCCTGCGGTATTTCGGTTTCTCGGTCATAATTATTTCAATCTTAAGAGGCTGCTCGGCGAAGGTCTTGTATTAGTTTGTTATCAGCCATAGAAACGATGTTGTCCTTGGCAGGCTTTCCGTCCACGGTCTCGTCGTTCCTGCCGGTGGCGCGTAACACATCGGCGCGGCCCTGCGGCACGACGACCTTGCGCTGGCGAGCTTTCATTTCCGCCGACTCCTCCACAACGCAGGCGATAGCCTCCTCGCTCGAAAACATCCGGCTCAACGAAATTGGTTTCTGATACCGCGCCTCTTGGCCTTTGTTCTTCTGCCTGCGCCATTGGACTGACAGGCGAACATCCTCTGGGGTCACGCCCTCGCAATGCGCGGCAAGTAGCCACCGCTCACTCGCAAAGGTCAGCGGTGTGTTGATGCCGGTGGCGGCACAATGCGCCATGAGTAAGGCATTGACGTTTTCGTTTATCGAGGTCATATCAGAAAATCCGGTCAATGATTTCCGCGATGTAGGAGGCGTTCAGCTTGGCAGGATCAACCGACTGCAAAGCCTCGATGAGTTGCGCGAAGTAAGCCGAGTCCACGCCGACAAGCTGGTCTTGAAGCGTGGGCAGGTCGAGCAGGTCAAGCTCGTTCATCTGGAGCATGATTTTGAGCATCTGGCCTGCGCTAATCGTCCACTTTCGGGCGATGAACTTGCGAATCCGAATCATCGAGCAGAGCGGGTATTTGCTGCCGACATAAAACAACTCCTTGGTCATAATCGAGGTCAGGGCTTTGACCGGAGTCACCAATTCGTTATCCCACGAACTCCAATAACAGGTGCAATGGATAAAATCATAGTTGGCGTGGATTTGCTCAGGCTCACCGAAGAAGCGCACGACGATCTGGATTTTGTCCGAGAGTGTGATGGCGTTCGAGGACATGAAAATCGGCTTGAACTCAGGGTCTTTACCCTCGGCGGCGATGGGCGACTCGTCGGACGCTTCTTCCTCGCCTTTGTAAATCAGGTTGGGCGTGACGCGGATACTGATGCGCCCATCCTCATCCTCTCTGATGCTGACATCGTTCGGAAAGAATTTGGCATAGTATTTCGCCACGGCAGCGCAGGTTGCCCGATTGCGAAAGTAGAGGTCGAAGTCGTTGACCTCCTCGCCGGTCAGCAGCGAGACGATTGAGCCGCCCGTGATGATGGTGTTTTCCATGACCATTTTGCGGAGTGATTCGTCGGTGATGGAGTTCGCCCAAGCATCAAACTTGGAGGCGATGAGTTTCTTGATTGTTTTCAGCTTCATATTTTAGGAGTTGTTCGAGTCGTTTTCTGCACGGTCATCATCGCCATAAAGCCACGCGATGACGGTTAGCACGGCGAGGTTGAAGATGGCTCGGAGGGTGGTCATGTTGGGGTTTCGCTGACAAACGGTTTATTTTCCGGTGGCGCAATCCGAGCTTCGCCAAATCTCTCGGCCAGCATTCCGGTGTCGTTGTGCTGCTTGAACGCCCACAGGTTTTCCGGCCCGATCATCTGCTTTTTACCGATGATGAATCCTGCCGGTGAATATCCCGGCCAAACATTCCGGCGCAGGCACTCGGCGTAATAAGCCAATGCCGACATATATTTCATCCGGCCAAAGGTGATGAACTCCGGTGAAAGGCCGGGAATCGGCGTGGTTACATGGTATGGCGGCTCGTTCTCCTGAATGCAGTAAATAAACCCTTCCCGGCCCTCTCCGGTGGCGGCGTTGAACATATCGAGGTATAGCGCGGCCTGAAAATCATATCCCCCATCGTCACAAACCCTGTCCCACTTCGCCGGATTGCCGTTACGCGCCGTTTTGCTATCCCCGATGTCGCCGCCCCAGTCAGGGTGTTTGGCGTCAGGAACGAGGTCTAGGAGCGCACGGAGCGGGATTCTGATGCCGGTGGCCTTGTCCGTCCAGATACCGGCCACCATGACCTGTTTCCGGCTGATGGCGAACACTTCCGCTACGTCTGGAGAGGCTTTGATGGCGGCGAGGGCTTTCTGAGCCTCCAGAACGTCATCCGATGAGATAATTTCCTTGTCGGAATTTTCCTCCGCCCATTCCTTGCAGAAATTGGCGTTCCCAGACCACTTTTTGTCGGTGCCATCGGCGGCTGGATAGGTGTCGGGTTTGACGGCGAAAAGGTCGTCAAAACGGTCAGGGCAGGTCAGGTAGCAGTCCATCAGCGTTCCCCATGTCATAGCCTCCGTGGATTCTTTCCGAACACCAACCCGCCACTTGTTCGCGTTGACGAAAAACTCCACCAGTTCGGAGCGGGACATCACGAAATCAGGGTGGCCGCGTGTGACGCCTTCCGGTTGGCTGGCGTAGGCGTCATGGCTGGTGTTGCCCGGAATTATTTTGCACTCGGAGAGCATTATTCCACTCCTTTCTCAGCCGGGATAACCTTGCCGTCAGAGACCACAAACACACCGATATTTTCCGGCACGTTGGTCGGACGCTCGCCAACGATGGTGGCGAGGATCGTGGACTTGTGCGCCTCGGCCAGCTTGGTGTAGTCAAAGATCGATCGACCAAGAGACTCGGCACGGTCGAGGAGTTCGACGCCAAACCCATCCGGGTAAAGGCCGGACAGTTCGGCGGAAAGCTGCATAACCTGAGAGGTTGAGAGCATTCCAGACTGGCAGGATTGGTAGGTGAAGTTCCCGGCGTCATCGAAGGACAATTCTTTGATTCCGCAGGACTCGGATATGGTCTTGAGCTTGGCGCGGCGTTCACCCTTAATTTCACGCTGGCGAGCTTCGCGCTTCGTCAACTCGGCCTCATCAGCCTTTTTAGCCTCGGAGCGAACCTTGTTCTTGGCGAACTGTTCGGCCCGGACGTTTTGGGCGGCGGCGTTGCTGATGCTCGATTCCAGCGCGGAGAAGTCCGGCTCGGATGAAATCTTGGAACGCAATTCGGTCGTGTCCGGCGAGGTGATGGCGGGGATCAGTTCGCGCCGAGGATTTTCTTTCAGCCAGTCATTCGTTTTTTGCTGCTTATCGCGGAGCGCGGCGATCTTGCCTTCAAGTTCGGTGATTTCCAAAGCAATCGTCTTGAGGGTTTCATGCCCCCGGTCACAAGTCGAGTTGTGGGTGCGAATCGCCTCGTTCTTTTCTCCGAGCTTATGGAGCGAATCTTCATGGCCCTTGCGGATAGCCTCCAGATTGGACTCCAGACCGGCCTTTTCCATGCGCCACGCCGTCCGCTTTGATTCCAGTTCGGATTGCAGGGCAGTCACATCCACCGGCAGCACTTCGACCAAATCAATTTCCCCATAGCCGGAAATCTTCGACCGAAGCTCGCTGGCCTTGCGCTCACTCTCGAAAAGTTCAGTGTCGAGGTCTTTGGTGTCCGCGCCCAGCAGGTCAATGAAAAACGCCTTGCGCTCTGCCTCGTTCATGTTTTTAAGGTGGTCTTGGTCGAGCAGAAATGGATTCAGCAGCCGCTTGATTTCGGACACGGGCGAATTGACTGGCTTTCCATCGCGCACGAAAACAACGCTCCGGGCCTTGGTGGTTTCATCCTTGGCCTTATACCACGAACGTGAAATCATGCCGCCGTCAATGTGTAGCTCCACCTTAGCCTCCTTCTCGCCGTGGCGAATGATGTCGCCCGGAAACTCCCCGCCACAGACCCAGCGGACGGCGTTGAGGATGGTGGATTTGCCTTGGCGAATCTGCCCATAGAAAAGCAGCAGCGGCTTGTTGAGGTCAATAGAAGTGTCGGCGATCATGCCGATGTTTTTGATAATGAGTTTTGTGACTTTCATTTTATTTAGTGGCGAGTTTAGCAGTCGCTTTTTCGATCACGGTTTTTAGCCGGTCGGCGGTTAATGTTTCGAGGGTTTCGTCGGGATACATGATGTTTTCGTCCACAAGATACTGGACGAGTTCCGGCTTGCGAGAAGCATCGTTGCCGTGGACTTTCACGGTCGCGTTCCACAGTTGGGTCTTGAGGGCTTTCAGAGGGTCAATCGTTTTGCCGGTGGTAGGTGCGCCAGCCGACAGGCACCACTTGGCGAGCGCGGCACCGAAAGCTTCGCCCATTTGTTCGTTCTCCTTCGGAAGAATCGCCTTAATGGATGGGTGGGTGATTTTGCGCGGGATGGCATAGCCACCCTCGCCGTTGTGCGCCACGACCTCGAAGTTGAGCAGCATCTCGAAGATGAAACGCGGGTCGAACAGGGTGGTGGAAAATTCGTCGGTGATGACCTTGGCCTTTTGTCCCGGCTCAGGCTTGGTCAGGTGCGTCTTTTCCTCACCGCGCAGGCAGCAAATCAGAGCGCATTTGGTTCGGAGTAGCCGCTGAATCATCATCTTGTGCGCCATCTTCGGCTTGATCCAAGAGCGCATTTTATTGTTGTCGCCGCCGCCCATCTTCTCCAGTTCGGCATCGGCCCAATCAAGGACGCCACCCTCTCCAGACCATTCATGTGATAGCGAATCAATCACGACAACATCAGAAACAGCCTCCGCCGCAACTATGGCGTCCTCGTAACGCATCGGGGAAAAAGGAGCATCGAGCGCAAGGGTGTGATAGCCTCCCGGCACGATGTCGGCGTAAATAGACCCGCGACCATTTTCCGAGTCAATCAAGGTGATGCGACCAGCGGGGCCGACAAGACCTCTGGCGACATAAAGTGCCGTCAGCGTCTTGCCGCCCCCGCTCTTGCCATACATTCCAATCAGGGCTTTGACGCCCGACCGAGTGGCTGGAGTTATTTTGAATTGTGATTCCATAAAAGTATTGCCGTGGAATCCGCCACGGCGCGGGATTACTGCTTCGGAGGTGCCGTGACGTATTTGCTGATTTCAGCTTTGCCTTCGGCGTCGAGTTGGTCAATGAGGCCGATGATCTTCACGACCGCACGGGCGCGGTTGAGAATAGCCTTCTGCGTTTCGGACTGTTCGGATTTTTCGGGCATAGGTGTCTTTCTATTGTTGAGGTTTAGGGAGGAAAATTAAAGGCGGGGTTTGGCACTTGGCGATTATTCCCATAAACAACATATCCGGTTTTGCCAGCCAGCCGATATGCCTACCGGACAACTGGGTTTTACGAACACGCGGCACCGTAGCTAACGATCCGCTCCCGGCAAACGTCCTGAACAATCTGCCGAACAGGTATCCGGCACTTGCTTTATTACACGTCTCGTTGTTTGTGTTTTTCATCATTGCTGCCAAACCCCTTTTGGGGTGTGTAAATTATTGTGTTTTAGGAAGGAAAGTTTTGATGATGGCGAGGCGGCTGGCCAATGTGCTGACGGAGATGGCGAGGCGGCTGGCCAAACGGTCTTGCGTGATTTTAGCCTCCGGGTCGTCTTTGGTGAGAGTCAGCTTCGCGGCCTCGGTCTCAGCGTGGAGCTTCTGCGCCAGCTTAATCATGGCCTGACCGATGTTCAACGCTTCGGACTCTTTCACCAGCCAAGTCTCGCCGCAATAATCAATCTCAACGATTTCTTCTCCATACAGAACCGTGTCCGTATAGCGAATGAAAATGGCGTTAGGCTTCGTGTTCTCGGTGACAGCTTCCTTGCGGAAGAAAACCTCCATGTTGCGCTGGAGTGGTCGGGTAGTAGGCATAGGTTTTATTTACACTTGTTTACGATGTATTGCGCGGCCAAGCATCCCGGCTCAGTGACTCCCTGTTCCCATTTTTGCAAAGTGCTAATGGAAACTTGGAGGAATATTGCAGCGGATTGCTGACTTAACTTGCGGCGTTTTCTCCACGCCTTTAAAACTGCCGGAATGTTTATTTCGTTCATCTCCATGAAGGCTATCATTCGTTGATAGCAACCGTCAATGGTTTATTTTGTGTTCTACTATACTTATTTGTTATGCTCAGTATGCCTAAAAAGCATACTCAAATTAAGCAAAAACCCTCGCCACCATTTCTGGCAGCGAGGGTGAGGTAGCGAGCCTTGGATTAAGCTTCGACGTTGAACTCAGGAGGCGTGACGCCAGCGAGGACAGCGGCTTGGTGCGCGTCAGCCCAAGACATCAGGTCGTCCTGTGTTTTCTTGGTGATGAGACCGGCCCCGAACAGGGACGCGATGAGAGCTTTGCCATCAGCGTAAATCGCCTCGACGGTCGGCGCGGCTTTGATGGCGAGTTGGATGAAGGATACGATTGCAGCTACGGGCATAATAGTTCTTTCGTTGATGGTTGATTATTTGACTGGTGACGGAACGGCTGGCGCGTTGGCGCGGGCGGCGAGGGCAACAGGGACGAGTCGCTGGAACTCAGCGAGGATACCGGCGATGTCTTGCAGGCCGGTTGGCGATGGCCCCATCTTGTAAGCCTGCCGTGCGACTGCCCAGCGGTGGTCAACGTCCTTGACAGTCGGTCGAATCTTGTCGAGGTCAGATTTGAACTTGGGCGAGATGGCGAGCAGCGCAGGTCGGTTGTTTCGCTCGTAGGCCAGAACACCGTCCACGATGTCGTAAGCGGTTTTGTAGGACTGGTCGGCGATTTCAAACGGGAGGTCGGAGACCACGTTGGTCGTGCCGTCAGCGTTGGTGGTGACTTGGGCGTAAGCCCCGCCAGCTTCGAGGTGCGATTTGCAGCCGCCAGAGCAACCGGCGAAGGCAATGAGTGATACGGTGAATAGAATGAGTGCGAATGTCTTTTTCATGGTGATATTAGAATTTTGTTGGCATAACGATTGAGAGGCAACATTGCTCGACTCACGCACTTTTGGCAAGTGTTTATTTTTTAGCTTCCGGCACGTTCTTCCGCAGTCCTGGGATCGAGGTTTCAATGTGCTGCATGACGCTGTTCGGCTTGCGCTTGATGACCTCGCCTTTGGCGTTGGTGTCGGTCTGCTGGGCAATCCAGTCGGAGAGCTTTGGAACGAGCGTGGTTTTAGCGAGTTCGCCCCAAAAAGCACCACGCGACGAAGGGTCTAGCGTCTTTGAAATCTCAGCCATTTCTCGAATGAACGGAACCTCTCCGCCAACACCCATTAGACCAGCCATTATACCGCTACCAATCCCTTGTTTTTCCAAATCCTTTTTGTTCAGCTTTGAATCCGACACTCGCGCTGTCGTTGATCCTAAATGGCCCACATCAACAGTGGGATTGTGGACATACATTGACGGAATCGTGTGTCCGGCAATCTTCACTTCGCCATATTTCAAATCACCTTCTGGTCTTTTTTCCCCACGCTGATAATATCCACCAAACATTTGCGGTGCGAAAAAACCAAGCAGCATGACCGCATTTCCAAGAAGTCCTTTCTTCAAGTTTCGCATTATCAAATCCGCCTCCTCCGCAGAGAGAGATTTCATGGCATCACTGTACGCCTGACCAAGCTCTGCATTTCCTGTCGCTGTTTTCCACAGCTTGTCCAAATTTGAAGCTATGAATCCAGTTTTATCTGTTTTGATTTGATTCCATACAGAACTGGACAGCCTCCCCGACCCTGTTGCCGCTCCTGTGGCATACTCCATTGTTTCAGCCGCGATATTCGTCGGCACTTTTACGATTGGAAGCAATATTTTAGATGCTGTGGCCAAAGTTTTACTACCAATCGGAACTCGCCCAGTTTTCTTGTCCAATTTATCGGCTCTTTCCAACCCACTAAGCCACGCTTTATATGCAGCCACCACTCGGTTATCTTGCATAAAAATAGCCCTCTGCGCGTCTGTGTATGCAGACTCTTTCATGGCTTCAATCATCGCTTTACCCATTAAGCTCGTTTGCACCAGAGGGTCGGTGACATCAATCCCGTGCGCTGCGGCCTGCTGCATTCGCTTCTCCAGTGACCGCTCAAATTCGACACGCTTCACAGGTGCCTTGAGCATTCCGTGGATATTTCCGGCGATGTCCAGCCAGCTTTTTGCCTGTAACTTCTCCCGACCGAAAAGCATGTCGAGGTCGCTACTGCCGGTCTTGAGCGTTTTGCCAGCGTCATCAATTCCCTTCATCAACCCTTGGGTCAACGCCTTGATTTCGACGGCAAGACTTCCTCCTCCGTGCCGTGGGGCTTTGTCGGCCACATCGGGAATGACCTTAGAGATGCCCGCACCAATGCCTTCCTCGATGGGAGTTATGCCGAGGCGAAGGATTGCGGCCCCGGTGAGCTTGGCGAGCGTGGCAGGCCCGGATAGGATGGAAAACCTGCGCCATTTGGCGAGTCCGTCAGCCATTTTCTCGAAACCTGTTCGGTTCTTCATCTGGTCGGCCAGCAGTCCACGGCGAAATTCGGTCTTGGCGCGTTCGTTCTCAGCCTTGAGCTTCATCGCCTCCTCGTCAAGCTTGGTCGGAATCCTCGGCTTGGTGGTGAAATCTCCCGCAGCGAGCTTGTCCTGTAATTCCTTGGTGCGTTTGGCGAGGCGCGTCTTGAGCGCGGCGAGGTTTGACGCCTGCCGTTCGGACTCGGTGTTGAACTGCTTGTCAAACTCAGCCTTAACCTCGTTCCGCTTCACCTTCAACGCCTCCAATTCAGGATCGGTCGGAGAGGGAGACTTCGACTTGATGGTTTTCTCCTTGGCATCAATCTGCGCTTGCAGGTCGGCGATTTGATTTTTGTAATACGTTTTTCTGGCCTGTAGCGCAGAGGTGAGTTGCGTTTCAGTGTCGGTTACGACAATGCCATATTTCCGCTTTGCCTCGTTGACCAACTTAATCAGCCTGCGTTCCTCGTCGCTCGGAACACGCCGTTCGACGCCAGTTTTCTGTGGCGGGACTCGGCCCTCGATGTCCTCCAGCTTCGCCACGTTTTGCAACTGGCCTTTGATGTCGCGCAATTCAACGCTGATGGCGTCCTTGGAAAGCTGTTTAAAATCACCGTAGCCTGAGATGGCGTCCATCGTGTCTCTGCGCGTGATGTCCGGCATGGATTCCTTGAGGACACCGTGGACGGCATCCACGATTGCGTCACGACCTTTCACGCCCTGCTCGATGAAGATTCGGGCGAGCTTCTGAGCGTCCACTGAAATCTCTTTGGATTTACCCTCTTTCACCTTCTCGGCAATTCGCTTCTTGGTTACGTCCAGACGCTCATTAACGTCCATCTGTTTGACTGCGCGCTTAACCTTGTCACCCGTGCGCTTGTTGGGGATGGCGTCAGCCTCCTTGTCCACAATCTTCTTGCTGGCGTCGAAAACTTCCTGCAAATGCGGCTTAACGAAATCGCCAAATTCATCAACCATCTTAGTTGACCACTTAGCGAAATCGAGTCCGACATGGCCGAGATGGGACGCCCCGATGTCGGCGAGGTCGAGTAGCACGGTTGGGTCAATTCCAGCCGAGGTGCGGCCCATGCGTTCCTTGATTCTGGCGCGGGCAGCATCAGCCCGCTTGTCGAGTCGGGAGATAATCTTCTCGGCGACCTTGATGATATAGGACGGGATTTCAGGCGTCTCTTTCGGCTGGGCCTTTATCTCCTCGACCTTTTTATCAACCTCGGCCTCAGACGCCTTCTGCTGCTTCTGCGCCTCATGCTCGTCGAGTGCCTTTTGAGTTTTCTCGATCTCCGCGTGTGCGTCCGAAACTTCCTTTTCCTGCTCAGGCGTCAGTGGTCGGCCTTCCTGCGCGGCCCGCTTCTTCATTCGCATCTCAACGAGCGTGAAGTCCTCGCCTGCGGCCATCTTCTGCGCCTGTAACGACCGTCCAGCCTCGCTTCCGGTTCCGTTTCGACCAACAGCCTTGTCCAAAGCGTCCAGATTGTCCTCGAACCGTGCGGCGTCAATCTTGGCCTGCACCAAGTCACCATCCCTGCCGTCCTCGAAGGCGCGGTTAATCCGCATCAAGGCATTGTTCGCCTCGGCCTTCCAGAAATTGCGCTGCCAAACAAGACCGGCGTTTTCCCATGAGAGGAGTGGGCGTGGATTGTCCGTCACCTCACGAATGAGATTTGGAATCCAGTTCGGGTCACGATTCATCGTCGCCAACGCCCTCTGATTGTCCTCGTCCCAAGTGCGCGTTTTCGTTTCCGGCATCGGCGGCTTGCCCATCTCCTTCCGCTCCTTGTCAATGGCGGCGAACATATTGGAAACGAAATCCTGACCGCTGGGCGTGAACTCGCCAGCCTTTGCTCCACCCATACCCAGTTCTCCGAGTGCGCCTTCATTAACCCCAAGGGTGGATTCTTGCGCTGAGGCAGGTTTGGGCGTTTTCTCAGCGGCAATCTGGCGCATCTCAGCATCCATCACCTTGTCGCCGGTCATGGCGTATTTGACAGGTAGCAGGTCAACCTTTTGAGGCGCGTATTTGGTTTCCGATTTGTGCGTCCGGTTCCATTCCGCATCCGGCCCGAAATTGACGTAGGAATTTTGACCACGGGTTTCACTGGTCAAGGCCCAACGCGCCCAAGGGCTTCGGGTCATGCTCATGTGAGCTTTCCACGCTGCCTCCTCACCCAGCGGGCCGAACTCCGCTTTGGTCATCGTGTGAGCATAATAATCGTGGACGGCGCGGAGCAGGTCGTTGACCAGCATTGGATTCCCTTTGGCGTCCTTGAAGCCAGAATCCTCCAACAGAGGATGGCCGGTGTAATCAACTCCCTTGGGGCCAAACGAGTCCGGGGTGGTGCGGTAAATGAAAAGGTGATTGTTGTCCGAAATGTCCTTCCGCATCTCAGCAGAGTTTTTGTAAGGTTCCGCGCCCTTCTCTGGGTAAAACTCAACCCGGATTGGAAGCCCCTTGTATTGGTGAACGAGTTCAGCGGCGAGTTCGCTGTAGGCGCGTCGAACCTTTGGGTCGCCCAACGCCATGTCCCGCATCTTGCCGTAGAGTTCAGCAATCTTGGTCTGGAGACGCCCCTGCTTCGGGGTCATCTTGGGCGCGGCAGGCTCAGGCTTTACTTCGCGGGCGGCGAGGCGGGCGGCAATTCGCTGGGCGATGATGTTTGCACTCCCCGGCGCGGGACGAATGTCGCCACTAATTTCCCCGTACGGGATGGCACCCTTTCCTTTACCGTAAACCCTAAGTCTTTGAAGTGAGAAATCATGCGGTTGTGCATCGCTGCCAAGGGATGCAATGGCTTTTCTGAAATTGGACTCAAATTCATTTATTTCGCTTTCGTTTCTCGGATCGCCAACATAGTAGGCTTCGAGCAAGTTACCATCCATCGTCATTCCATACAAGCCGGAATCTTTTGACAGCTTCTCAACCTCGACTGGCGTCAGCGGCTTGTTCAGTTTTATGCGGTAGGCGGGAGTGTTGTAGCTCCCATCACCGTAATCATGCTCGATACCCGTGCCATCAGCGGCGTCTCCGCGAACATGAATCTGCTCCTGCTCGAAATTGTCAGAGAACTTCGCCAATGCCGCCATGACATGTTTTTCATCAGCCTGATCGAACGTCACCTTGAGCCGAACAGATGGCTCATAATCACCACCATAGACACCAGTGGTCGGCGAATGTTCAATCTCGGCGTCCGTGCCAGAGAGGAGGTGGCGAATATGGTCGGTGGCAATGTCGCTCAAAAGGCTACCTGCGCTGGCGTCCCCCGCCTTGGCCTCGTCCTTCAATTTTTGCAGGCCGGGAATCTTGTCGGTGGCGGCGGAAAGGTTGATGACCAAGCTCTGTTTTGACTCATCCTCAGTCGTGACATCGCTCGGTTTTTGGCCTTCGTATTTATTCTTCAAGTCCTCCATCTCACCAAAGAGCGCGGTGTGTTCTTTTGTGATGGGATGGTCGGCGTCGAGGAGTTCGTCCAAATGGTTGTCCTGAATATCCTTCATCCGTGCGCTGATTTCAGCCTCGCGCTGACGGTCAGATTCGAGTTCGTTTTTCTTCAAACGCTTCTGGATTTCGTCGTGAATCTCGTCAATCTCAGCGGCGTGCTCTTGGAGTCGGGACGGGTCTTGGGTGACGATTTGGGCGACTTGTGCACCACGGGCCGCGAGTTCGGCATCGGTGGCATCTTTGGCTGGGGTTCGTGGAATTGTCGGGTCGTCCTGCGACATGAGAATTTTTGGCTTGTCGGCAGACTCAGCAAGCGCGGCAGCAGTAAGCGGTGCCTTGTTCGCTGCGGCAGCGTGGACAACCATGGCGATCGGAAGCAAAGTCGTCGCGCCCAAGTCAGCGTAAGCCGCGCCCCGCTCCTCTGGCGTCCCTTCCACTGACGCCGTGCCAGCCTTGGCCGCAGCTTCCGGCACCGCTGTCACCATGGACTCACCAAAGGCAGTCCGCATGATATTGCCAGCAATTCCTTCCTCTGCCGCCACGGGCGCGGCCATAAGCATCTTCGGCGAGGTTAATCCGGCAATTTGTTTCAGGATGGACTTGGAATAACCGCCAGCGATTTCTTGGCCCTCTGCACCGTAGCCAAGCATAGACATAACTTGCTTGGTTGGGATTTCGGGGTGGTAAAATTCATCCTCCAGTAGCGGCTTATCCTCGGCCATTTTGAAATCATTGGGCGGCACTTTCGTTGTGCCTATGGCGTAATTCGCTCCCTGAATTGCGTTCTGGACGATTGCCGGTATTGAAGCGATTGCCTCCGGTATTCTGGCGAGTGCTTTCAGACCACCTTCGAGCGTGTTGATAACGGCAAGGTCGCCAGAGTTGTCGTCGCGGGCGATAGGTTCACGGTTGGAGTCCTGAGTGATGGGCGTTCCGGTCTTTGACCATTGGAAGGCTGGAGCCTCGGTCACGCCGTCTTGCGGCTTGGCGTCAGGGAGTCGGGAATAATCGTTCGCATCCGGCAGTGACGAGTAATCGTCTTTGGCGGGCTTTACGTCTGGTAATGCGGCATAATCATCTGCGGCAGTCATTACGGTAAGTCTTTACCAGTTTTCTTTTTATACAAGGCCCGAACTGCGTCAGGGTCTTTGCCTGATTTGATTGCGGCCAAGGCTTTTGCAGCCTCGTCGTCCTGTCCGGCTGGCGCGTTGGTCGCCGCAGGCTGGGCGGCGGGGGCGGGTTGCTCGTTCCGGTGCGCGTTCTTGTATTTCTCCTTGAGCGCGTTCAGTTGGCGGCTCCGCTCGGCAATCGGCGTGGCAGTGTCGTGGGCAATCGCCGTGGACTGCTCTTTGAACGCCTGCTTGTCAATGTCGTTGAAAAATGTGTCGGCGTAACGGTTCAGCTTCATCGCCGTCTGGTCAATCTGGGACTGATTCTTTGCCGTGGCGATTTGCGTGTGCCAATCGGCGGCGATGTCGGCTACGTCCCGGCGAGCATCGGCATTGATAGTGGCAACACGTTCCCGGCCTGCGGAGGTAATTTCCGGCCCAGCTTGCCGCACCTCGACTGCGCGTTTTTGGGCAATCTCGGCCATCTTCTGTGTGGCAGAGGTGAAGGCGTCAGGGTCAACGATGGGTAGCCCGTGACCGTCAAATTCAATGTCGCCCGTATCCTCGTCCACCTTGTAGGGATTGATGCCGGTCACTTTGAACGCGGCGTCAGCATCGGAAATCCGCTTCGCCTTCATCTGGGCGATGGTGGCAAGGGAAGTCGCCTGCGTGGACTTGATGGCGGCACCGGAGAGCGTCTGTGCGGCTGTGTCTCGGCCCTTGAGCCATTGCTGCGTGAATTGCGAAGTCTTGAACGCTGGCATCTCGGCGTTGAGCCAATCTTCCGGCGTGTTCAATTCCTTGACCGAATCCGTGTAGAGCGTTTGGTCATCGGCGGTGTTCGCCAAATCGCGCTGGGCAATCTGGTTCCGATAGCCCTGCCCCACCATCGCCACGCCCTGCACCTTCTCATTCAACGCCTGCTGTTGTTGCTCAAGCGCAAGGCGACCGAAGCCAAGAGCCTTCTGGGTCTGGGCCTGATCTTCCGACAGATATTGACTTCTCCACTCCCGATTTTGCTGGTCGGGGTCTATCCATCTCGGCGTTGCGGTTGAACCAAAAATGTCCATAAATTAAAACGTCATTGATCCGCCTGTTACCATGTTGGTGTTTAATCCGGCTGAACCTCCCGCTGCCGGACTTCCCCCTCCTCCAAACATTCCGCTCCCGTAAATTGATTGGGCCTCGTTCACAGTGTCACCAAGGATGTTTCCAATCGCCCGCGTCGAAGCGTTGCTGGCGTTGGTAATCATCTGATTGTTTGCCCAGTTGCGCTGGAAGGACGAGGTGGCGTTCATCCAGTCAGCGTTAAACTGCTGCTCAGGTGAAATGAACATCGAGGAAAGATTAAACAGCGGAGCGGTCGCCATGCTCTTGACGTTGGACATCCAGCGCGAAGCGGAATCGAGAGCGGTATTGGTCAACTGGAGCGAGGTTAATCCCAAGTCGCGGGCGGTGAGATTTCTCTCCATCCCACCACCCGCAAAGCCGCCGTAAAGAGCTTTTACAGCGGAATTTCTTTGGATTTGGTCTTGCACGTCCTGCGGAAGTTCACCCTTCAATTCGCTCTGCAAAATATCAGACTGACCCTTGATGATGTCGTTGTATCCGGGGATGGCTTCGCCAAGCTGCTTGTGCAACTGTTCAAAATTAAAATCGTTCGTGCCGCTGGCAAGCCTTTCGGCATCAGTCATGTTGGCGAGGTTGGAAGTAATCGCCGTTTTCTGAGAGTCGCCAAGGTTGACGTGGGGCGCGGCGGGCATGTCCGGCGTGTCCGTGAAGAACCCACCGATCACATCTCCCGCAATACTGTTAAGGCCAGAGCCTACACTTCCGGGCATAAATTTTGTGTGTTATACTAAATTTTCCACAGCCCCGACTTGATACGGGTTTGTCATGCGAATTGGCACAATCGCACCATCGCCAAGGTATTCCGCCAACTCCTGTCGCAACAGCTTCACCGCCTTCGCTTCCCACGCATCAGCCTCGGCGAATAGGTTCGCCTCACGCTTTCTGATGCTCTGGCACATGTTTTTCAAAGCCGGTATGTTGCTGATTAACAGAAAATCGGTGTCGAGTCGAGCTGGAATGTAGCGAAGTTTTGCCATGACCCTGACGGGCTTTACATTCGTCGGCGTTGGCGGGTTTGAGCAACACGTCCCTTTCACTCGGTCGAGGCCGGGGATGAAGCTGCGACGATAAACCGGCAGCAGTTCATCCGGCTGATAAATAGCGATGGCGTATTGCGTGAGCAGAACAGTGTCGTAGGCGTAAAGGCGAACCGCGCCGTTGGTCAGCGGCTTTTGAACGCTGACGAGACTGGAGAAAATATGCGTCGAGAGAGTCGGCGTGGTCGAGATGGTGACGTATTCCCCGTCCACCCACTCGCCAGAAACGAGGGTGCGAATCCAGTTCCCGTTCTCGTCGTTGCCCTGCAAAAGAATCTTCGACCCAGCAGCCTCGGCGACATCGGCATAGACCTTGATCTTGCTTACGATGCCGATCATATCGGCGAACGTGCAGGCTTCACCGCGGTCAATCAGTGGCAATCCTTTGACCACATTTTTCTTGCCCTGTATTCCGGGGCCAAATGGGAGGTAGCTATACCACTGGTTCCTGATTGTGATAGGCTGATCGCACACCGCCGCCTGCTCAATCGTGAGAATTTCACGCGGCCAAGTCAGACACCCGTTGCAGGTGCATATACGGAACTCCTGATACGTACCCCTCCACTTACCCTGCGGCAAAAGGATTTCTTGGGCCTCATTGACATATGAGGTGAAACGAGGGTCGATAGCACAAAGCCCAAGCACTCTGGAAATTCCAGATGCAGGGTCTTTGGCTGTTCCAAGAGTTGAACGGTTCATACCTTATAAAAAATCCGGCTCGAACGCCGTATGTAGGTAACACCTAAATACGGAGGCATGGTGTTGTGCGGAGTGGTCGAGCCATCAGCCGCGCCACCCGTGTAGGTGGTGTTCGATTGATGCAGCACGGCAGTTGTCAGCGCGGTCGTGCTGCCGCTTCCGGTGACACCAATGTATTCCGTGTTATTTCCGGCCTGCCCAGAGCCAGTGCCAACGGCGTGCTGGTGCTTCGGCACTTCCGGCAAAAGGAGCGTGTGATTTTCTTCCCCGCCAGTTTCGCCAATGGCGACAACGGTTGTGCTGGGAAGTGTTCCGGCACCGAGAGGGAACTTGGCCCGCAACGCAACCACTTCTTCCCACATTGGCCCAGACGCATCTCCGGGAGCGTTATTGTCACCTCCATCGAATAAGGCGAGCGATGTCAGGTCGCTCGTCCAAATCGCCACATACGCGTTGTCCTGAATTGCGTGCGGAGAGACCCAGTTGCCGTTGAAATAAATGTAAACTCGGTCGAGACTTCCGTTCGCGTTCAGGCGCAGCCAAGGCTTGTCCTGATTGTCAGCGGTGGGGACGGAGTTGCCGTAATTCCATAGCGTGACGTTTCCCGGAAAAAATCCCTGCAAAGCCGCAGCGAATCCATTGAACCGCATTTGTTCCGTGGTGTAGCAAGTCCCTTCTGGAAGGGTCGTCGAAATAAATTTAATCGGTGAATCTTGCATAAATTATTCGCTCGTATATGAATATGGACTGTCATCGCATCCTGTCAATGATTTACACGACTCAGGAGGCAAGCATTCTGCGGTCGGAATTTCATCCATAACCAACGCCTTCATGCGGAATTGTTTAATCCGGCAGTAGCCTTGGATTTGGATACGTGGCTGAAACTCGTAGCCATTGCGAATCGGAACTCCTAAAACCTCATTGCAATCGTCGGGCGGTTGGAGCAGTCGAATCTTGGGCCGGTATTGCAACTTGTAATCGAGGGGTTGCTGGCATGGGTCGGTATTGGGAATGGTTGTGGCTTGGCAGATAACTGCCGTCACAGCCGCGCCTGCGATAAAATCATCACCCACAAGGAAGCAATCAGCCTCGGCCACAAAGAGCGATCCGTTCGGAACTGTCACCCCATGGTTTTGCAGTGAACGGCTGTTCACTCCATCATTCTCATCAAAATAATAGTAACTGACGCCTGCGGACAGAACAGGGGTGTGCAGTTCGTCGAGTAGTGTGTATTGGGAAAACTCATCATAAATTGCATTTGAAATCAAATTCGTTTTGCAATTTCTGTCAGTGGAACAAAGGTTGATGGATTGCCAGAACGTCCAGAACGGGTGCTGGTCTGGCCGGAAGCTCACGGTTATGTCCACCTCGCCAGCCATGCGGTCAACGGTCAGGTCTCCGCCGTTGAGTTGTTTTAGGCCAAACGGGTCGCCAAAGGGATAGCTCGCGCCTTCCACATCCCAAACGATGCGTTTCTGGGTAGTGCCAACCGAGTCGAATCTTGCGCTCTTGGAAAGCTCCCAAAGCTCGATTTTATTCGTTGCACTCAGGGCGAAGGCGAAGCAGCGTGACACGCCGTCGAAATTGCCTTGAAGGATTTGCAGGATATTGATGCCAGTCCATAATCCCTCCCACGCCGGTTGCGACCGCTGTTTCATCGAACTCACCAAATCGAAATCGAGGACGGCGAGACCGCGATGAGTGCAGCCATGGTCGGTCATTATGGGAGACACGGTGCCGAGCAGCCGGTTGTCGAAATTAACCATACTGCCGTATTGCAGCAGAGACGGGTCATCGAGCGCGATGATGCGGTTCATCTCTTTGCTCATCGGAGTGTTTCCCCATCCGGCGTTGAAATTTCTCACCGCCATAATCAGGCTTCGGTATCCGTCCTGAGAGCGATACCATAGGTCGCCATTGACGAGGCATTGATTCAACTGGCCCTGCGGCCCGAAAGAGATTTGGGCGATGGTCTGGAGCGGTTGCGTGGTCGTTTTCCAAGTTGTTCGGTCGGGCGGAACGATGGTGGTGAAAATGGCATTGGGAGTGCCGATGACGAGTTCGCCCTGACCCAGAACCGTGTTAATGTTCGCGGTGTAGGCCATCACGTTGATTGGGCCGGATTGGAGCGGGACGGAAAACGTGCCGCCCTCTGTCAGAAAGGTGTTCTCGGTGAATTTGATGATGGCGTCCCTAAACCCGTCAGAGCGCGTTCCGCTCGGCCCTCCCACAATGTCACCGGCCACGTATTCGCGTCCACTGGCAACCCATAGGCGACCCATTACCACCGTCATTTCAAAACCAACAGGCACCTCATTGTCAGCAGCGCGGCGGGAGGATGAACCATCGAACAAAATCGGCTTCGATTGTCCGTCCTGAACGACGAGAAAGTTTTCGGCCTGAGCCATCCAGCCTTGGCGAAGCAGGGACGAGTTCGGATTGTTGGCGATGGAAATGTTCTGCACGTTTCCGTCCACGGAGATTTTGTAGAGGAGTCCGTTGATGGCGGCGGAAAGGAATCCTGTTCCAGTGTCCGGCTCGTAAATCGAGGCTACCTGAAATCTTCCGTCCACCATAACTGCATCGTCATCGTCTTGAAAAGTGAAAGGAACCTTCGACCAGCCGGGGCGACAAGTGGCGAACCCACCTCGAAAAGTTGTGTTGATGGCGAACGCGCCCTCATTGCGGTCAATGAGGTTCGGCGCACGACCGGAATCTATCCCGCCTTCGAGCGAGATAAACCCGTCTTTGACAACTTTGTTTTCGATTTCCATGTCATCAGTCCAGCTTCCAACCCATAACATAAACATCAATATATCCAGCAGAAGTGCTGGCAGTTGCGATGTTGAAATTCAAGCTGGAAAAAGTTAATGCGTCAGTTCCAGTAATTGCCTGCTGAGTCAGAAGTTTGAATTTTGATCCAGCAGTTAATCCAGCAAGTGTTTGGTTTGCACAAATTGCTGTTCCTCCACCAGATGCACCGGAGAATAGGCCGCCAAAAGGAATCACTGCCGCGCTGGTGCTTCCATCTGCGTTCACGATGATAACCTTGTCAATAATATATGACGCCGAAAGCATTCCCATAGGATAATCACCTGTAACCTCCGTGTTCACGCCAGCACCGGGGAGTGACGGGTCATTAACCCGCGATCCCAAGATTCCATATCCACCCAAAATTCCAAGATTTTGACGGGCAGTTGAGGCGTTTGATGCACCAGTTCCGCCACTGGCTATTGGTAAAGCAGGAGAAAGACCTGAAATTGAGCCACCAGTAATTACGACCGCACTTGGAACTTGTGTAGCCATGCTTGGGGTTGGTATGCCCAAAGCAGCGCGAGCGGTGGTGGCAGTTGTTGCCCCAGTCCCACCCTGATTTAGTGGAAGTATTCCTGTGACCTCTGCGGTTGAGGCGATATTCACCTTGCCCCACCCCACTCCGAGCGTCTGCGTTGAATCCGCTACAGGCCGAGTGCCATTCGCCCCAACTCCAAGTCGTGATGCCGCACTCGCGCCAGCCCCAACCAACAAATCCCCTTTTAATGTCAGAGCCACAATCGTATTCGATGTTGGCGATCCTGCAACTTGACCGGCCAAAGTTCCAGTAAGACTTCCGCTTATCCCTTGCATTCCTGCCGGAGAAACTTTCGAGGAATTTGGAATAGCTGTTCCTGCCGCCGCATTCGTGATATAGGTAGTGGTGCCATTGGAAGCATTCCTCAGCACAACTGAGGTCGGGTCAACCCAGTCCACTACGATAAAATATCCAGCGAAATCCACGATCACTATTTCCCCCGCCGAGTCCATCATCCAGTTGCTATCCACAACAGATACGAGAATGTCAGCACCGGCTGCTGGCATAGTGAATCCCTCAGTCAGAAGTGTGTAGGCGTTCTTTCCATCGGTGCCATTCGTGCCATTTGTTCCCGCTGGCCCTTGAGGGCCGGGAATCTGTCCAAGCGAGGGGTCGGGACACGTCGAGCAGCAATCGGCTGGTTGTGGGATGGCTTGCATTATGGTGCTTTCGGTGGAGGATTAGGGTTCACACGCATCGCAGTTTCAAACTCCTCTTTCTTTTTTACCTCATGCAACTTGAGCGAATCCGCGTTTGGAAGACGTATGCCAGAGCAGAACTGGATTATGAACGCCGCCGTTTTATAGCTCTTGTAATTAACGATGTCGTTGGTGATGACAGGGGAATAATCCAGAGCCTCGGTCATCTTGCGCTGGAGCCACCCGTTAATCATAGGCACGTACAGAACAAACTGCGCCCGCCAAATTCCAAGCTGGACGAACAGGCCGTGAACGCCGCTGCCAGCGTCAATCACTTCGTTTATTTCGTGCTGAAAATTCATATCTCAATGGTGCCAGTAAGAAATCGCCCAGCCAATACCAATCCCGACCAATCCGGCGACCCAGACGGCACCAGAAATCCAACCCGTTCTCCGGTCATCCTTATGTTCCATTTGGCTCATCCTGTCAATCAGTCCAATCTTGCTCGTCTCGCTATCACCGTGGGTGATTATGACCAATTCGCGCACGACATGGACGAGTCCCTTTTCGTGCATTGTTCCACCAAGAATCTCACGAATCTCGGTCACTTGTTTTTGGATGTCTTCGCTCATTTAATGTCGAATCTTTGAACGATTTCCTTTATTTCCTCAAGGTTATTCGGTTTTCGAACCACCCCGATAGCGCCAAGCTCCATGCACTCAGCATGAACACCTTCATCCGTATGCCCGGTCACGACAATGATCGGAACATTCAAGCCAGTGTCCTTGGCGAACTGCAAAACGCCAATGCCAGATTCTTCCGGCATCTTCAAGTCGAGCCACACCACGTCAATACAGGGGTTTGATTTTAAAAAAGCGATGGCTTCCTGGGTTGAGCCGGCCTTGCTAACGGCGTAGCGGATGGATTTAAACCAAGCGGCAAACAAATCACGAGCGCCTTCCTCATCTTCGACGATGAGAACATGGGGCCGACGTTTTAACCGGTCGCAGATCCGGTCAATCGCGGTTCGGATGTCGTCGGCCTGGTTCATTTATTTCACAGAGAACCCGAAAATATTAAAAACAGTTGAAGGTGGGTCAGAGGCGTTGATCGTATTGTGATTAAAAGCTCTCACCCTGACGGTGCCGTTGGTGGAGCAGAACGCCATGAAGTTCATGTTGCTAATACTGAGGTCGGTCAGAACCGGCGAAACAAAAAAAGCCATGTTCGTTGTCGCATTAATCAAATCCACTGCCGAATTTGCAAATAGCCCAGCCCCTATAGAGCCGAAATCAATCGTTGCATTGGTGAAGGCGATGCCTGATAAGCCGGCTGTCGGTGGAATATTGGTTAAACCAGAACCGTCACCAGCCAAATTATGTCCTGCCAAGACTTGAATCACTGTAGCAGAACTGCCTGCGTCAAGTGCTGTCGCATTACCTGAATCGTTTAATTGAGAAGCGGACATTGCCGAACCTGCGGTTGCTGCTGTTGTTGCCGAAATCGCTGTCGTTGCCGTATCAGCATTGCCACTTAACGGGCCAGTGAAACTTGCTGTAATGGAACTTGCTACATAGTCACCCCCAGAATCTAACGTGGCAGCTTGAACGTTAATCAACTGCGAACCGTCACCACTGAATACTCCCGCAGTTACCGTCCCGCCCACATTTACGCTTCCGCTGGTGCTGAATCCAAGCGCCGTTGACGGGGTTAATGTGGCAATTAAACTCGTCAAATCGTCGTCATTGGCAAAGCTGATTCTGCCGGGATTCTGACCAGAAATTAAAATGCAGACGTTTGTTGACGCAAATAAATCGTCGAAATGAATATCAACCGCAACCTGCCCACCCTCGTCTGTCGTGGTGCGTGCCGCTATGATAATTCGAGAATCTGCGTTCGGATTGCCCACTGAATACCCATGAGAATTTTGGTCTAAAGTGCCGTTATCTGATACGTCTGCGCTGTAGTTAAACGTCCACGTTTGCGGTGCGGTCACGCCATTCGTTATGGTGATCGTGCAGGTTCCAGCCATAGAATAATCACCCAAAATTATTGGATACCATCCGTTGGTAGTGGTGCTTAGATGGTTTGTAAATTGAAGCGTTTGGTTCGTCAGTCCGACGAAGGAGCCGCCACTGGCCGTTTGCCATGATACATTTCCAGCAGTATCAGAGGTCGCAACCTTTCCATTTGAAGCCCCATTGGTCATGCGAATATTATTCGCAGCAACCGTTCCGGTAGCGTTGATGTCAATGAATTTACTTTGCGCGGCACATCCGAAGGCGAGCGCGACGAACAGTAGTGCGGTGATGATTTTTTTCATAAAATTAGTGAATAATCCAACCAGTGTTTCCGGTGCCAGTTGCTTTGACGTAAAAGAAATCAGTGTCCGTATCTAAATAGGTTGTTCCGGGTGGTGCCGTCACAACGCCTTCTGGTGCGCCAGAACCGGCCAGCCCGCTTCCGCCTCCGCCTCCACCACCTCCGTCAATAAGGCAACCAAGAATCTTTTGCGCCACGACAAGCTCAGTGTCCGTTCGGCGCGGCGTGTGGCCGTCTGTGTAAAAATCAGGTGATGCGCTCATACGTTCAGTGCCTTGTTAATTTTCTCCCTCGTCATGCGGTAGGTGTCGTCGCGCCGAGGATCATTGGCTGGGTCAGCCCCAACACGGTTCTGAATCTCGCCAAGGATTTTCTTCCAAACCTTCGGCTTGGTGTCGTCGCGGCGAGGCTCGGTGCCTTCCGGGTAAAAGTCCGGCTGGCTCATAAAATCTATTGGTCGGGAGGAGTCCCGGCCATCGCGGTTTGATACTTGTAGGCGAAATCGCTCTCGCCGTGCGGGTTTTTTTCGCCCTCATCAGCATCGTCGTCAGTATATCCGGGCATGGGATTACCCTCGACTTCGAGCAGGCAAAGCTTCCCGTCTTTGCCCATACGCAATTCCACCATGGCGGAAAATTCCTTGTCGGCCTCAACGCCTTCGGGCATTTCAAAGCCTTTGGGCGGCTCAAATTCAATCAGCTTGGACATATTTTTCCTTGTGTTTGGTGGATGGTGGCGATACGGTTTGGGCAGAAGTCGGGTTTAAAGCCCTCGACCTCACGAAGTTTATATGACAGAAAATAATTTAACGACCCGTGTTCCAACTGCGCCTTTCTGTCGGCGGCTTTACTTTTGGAGCGCGGGTTGTTTGCTTCAAAATTATGCCAAGACCTATCCCCACCCAAATTCGTAAACGCCGCGATGTCCATGTCCGGTTTGCTGAGAAAATTCAACTGATGGAAAACGGTTGCTGGAATTACACCGAATGGAAAAACGACCACGGATACGGCCAGTTTACCATGTGGTATCCGACTGGCCGGAAAAAGGAATACGCTCATCGCGCTTCGTTCATGCTGTTCAAGGGAGACATCCCCGACGACATGACGGTTGACCACGAATGCCGAAACACCAGTTGCGTGAACCCGAACCATCTTCGACTGATGACTCGCGGAGAAAATGCTGACCACCACCGCAGAAAAACACACTGCCCAAAGGGACACCCATACGACGAGGCGAATACGATTTGGCGCAAGGGGCGCGGTGGCGTTCCTTGGAGATCGTGTCGTATTTGTGTCAATCATAATCAAAATAAAGGTTACTATCTGAGAAAGGCCCGCAGGGAGAATCAACCCCCTGCGGGCGTGTAATCACTTGTCAAGCATCAACTGCAAGTCACGCCCCCAAGATTACGGGCGAGGCAACGCTTGTAAATAATCAATCGGCCATACTCAGGAAAGATGGGTTTTGGAGCGTGTTTGTACGACGCGAAGTGGCAACCTAGCTTCTGCTGGGGGTCAAAACAGGGCGGATCGTTAATCAAGTTTCCACCCACAATGAACTGCCATTCCCCGGCGTACGACTTCGGGGGCCAAGACAGGCCAGCCGCCGAGTTGACAGGCTTCACAATCTGCGACCGGAAAACCCACGGCGTCAGCACATAGGCACCTTCGTAATCCGCCGCGAGATACGCCGGATTGATTTCCGCTTCCTGACCCTTTGTGGCGTTAGGCATAATCCACGTTGGGACGCGAGTGTATGCGCCATCCGCGTAAGTGTAGCGGGGCGGGAACAGGTTGATGACATGGCGGAAGTTGCGGATAACGCGGGTCGCGCCCAGCCGCTTGAGCAGCGGGTTGGCTTCGCCTGCGCCCATGTAGGCGTTGCGGTAATCGGCGCGGATTTCGGCGTTGTCCAACAGCAGTCGTTGGCTCATCTGCTGCCCGATGTAGAGCGGGTAGATTGGGCCGTCTTCTCCGAGTTGAATCCAACCGTCCGAGTTCGGGTCGGTGGCACCGTTCTGGCTGAGTTCGTTCGCCGTGGTGTCCAACATTTCTTGGCTCAATTCCATGGTGGATTGGGTCAAGGTGAGGTTGGGCGAGGTTGGGGGTGCTCCCGTGCCGCCAGCGACAGTCGGATAGCTGGAGGTCGCCACAGACTTTGGGGAGTAGTGGGCGTAGATCGCGGCCATGCGGTTGCTGATGGAGGTTTCGGTGTTCTTCGTGATCGCCGGGATGTAGGCGGCGAGGAACTGCGCGGCCTTGTGGTTGTAAATCAGGTCGTCCTGACAGACTTCCGGCCCGCGCCACGCGAACTGTTCCGGGCCGTAGGTGGATTCATTGAAACCGACAGGCACCGCTTCGTAGGTGTCGCCACAAGTTCCGGTGAAGGTCTGGCCGGTCTTGGTGGTGATGGCGGTAAAAGCCGGTTCGTCCGTGGTCGGCATGGATCGGCCTATGGTGAAAACGGACTGAACGAGTCCGGTACCCATCGGGTATTCTTCACGGGGGATGAGGTTGAGCCACACCGAGCGGTAGGCGGCTTTCTTATAAACTTCGTTGGGGAGCGATTCCGTTGCGAGACGGAACGCATCAAATGGTGTTGCGCAGGCCATAACAGTTTGTCTTTCTGAAAAAAATCTATGTGTCCAACCCCACCCACAAAGGGTGCGAGTCTTTCACTTGTTTCTTCCGGAAGGCCAAACCGAACTCTCAGGCCATGCTCGTTTGCGGCTGGAACGAGACTTCTGTAGCCGCCGTTTCGGTATCGTTATCGCTGACGCGCTGCTAGGCTTATTTAAACGATGTCCGTCACGTTGATTGAACTATTACGATAAATGCACAGGTCTGTCAATGGTTAATTTTTCGGCGCGTTTTCTTCATAGACTTGGAGGAAGGTCTTTTGGGTGCCGTCCACGTTCTTGGTGGACGGATTTCCAGCAGGCGCGGGCTTGGTGTCGCCACCCTTCGGCAGTCCGGGGGAACCCTTGGTGTATCCCTCGATGACTTTGTTCAGCCGCTCGATGTCGGACTTGAGCGCGGGGATCACCTTGTTCTTCATGTGCATCCCCTCGACGACCATGACCGGAATGGACGGCAGGATATTGTCCGGCACTTTGCCCAAGAAAAACGACTTCACGAACGCCTCGTTACCGGCGATTTCCGCGTTATGCGCGTCATCGCCTTCGATGGTTTTGAAGGCGTCGAACCCGCTGGCGATTTTGAGCGCAGTCGCGGCAACAGCTTGGCGTTTTTCGAGGTTCTGCTTCGAGGCGTTCTCGCCACGGGCCTTTTCATCGGCTTGAAGTTTTTCAAAGCTCTCGCCAGCGCGGGCGAGTTCCGAATTCTTCTCGGCCTCGGCCCGCCGCCAGTCGGTTAGGGCGTTGGCGAGTTGCCCCTGCTTGAGCGGGGACAATTCTGCGGCCATGGCTTCGAGCGCGTCCTGACGAGCCTCGCCGTCCGGCATCTGGAGAATCTTTTCCACCTTCGCGGCGTTGTCCTTGCCTACCGCATCCTTGGCGAGATTCGCGGCATCACCGAAAGCCTTGGTGAAATGGGCCTGAAACTTTGGGTGGCGTTCCACCGAGGCAATACGGAGTCGGGCGTCCAGTTCATCGCGCTCCTTGGCGAGAGCGGCGTATTCGGGGTGCGCCTTGATGTCCTGTGCGCCCTTGGCGGCGGCGAGATCGGCGGTGAGCTTGGCGATGGTCTTGTCCTTCTCGACGGCCTGACCCTTGAACGTGTCCCGATCTTTTTTGATGAGGTTGAAAGCCTCCTTCGCCTTCGGGCTGGCGTTTTTCAACTCAATGTCGTCCGGCGCGGGCGGGGGCGGTGGCGCGTCATCTTTTTTTGGTGCGGGCGGAGCATCGTCTTTCTTGGGTGGTGGAGGAGGGTTGGCTTCATCCTTTTTCTCGTCCGGTTGCTTCGGCATCAACTCGGTCAGCTTGGCGAGCATCGGTGAAATAATCGAGTCATCGGCGATTTCTCCTTCGGGGAGAACTCCAGTGGCGGCGGGTGCTTCGGGCATAGGTCAGGCTTTCTTTGGTTCAGGAGGAGGTTCAAATACCGCCTCGATTTGTTTTCGGTGCGCCACTGGCTTCGCCATCAGCGCGAGATTGTTCAGCGCAAGCTGGTATCCCTCGATCCGACCAAGCTGCCGGATTGCTGCCGTGGCGTCAAGCGCGCCTGCGGTGTAATTGTGAGGGCATTCGTTCGCCAGCACAGCCACCATTCCAGAGAATCCCGGTAATGCCTCAATCCTCATGGCCTCACTAACCAGACCGGGGATGGCTCTCCATTCGTGCAGCGTGAGACTGTCAACAGATTTGGTGACAATCTGAATCTTCGGATCGGGATTTTTCTTGAACCAGTTAAAAATATTCATCAGTCCTTATTGTCTCCTTCCCGGTCGTGCCAGATTTCGATTCCGTTCAGAAAATACACCGGCCATCCGGCCTGACGAACCAAAAGCCCGAACAGCCATTGGTCAACACACGCGCCATCACCAAGTTCAGTGTGTCCATATTTTGTCCAGCATTGATTCGGCACGCAAGGAAAAGGCCCGTCTTGGTTGTGTGTGTAGGTGGAGGTATTTAGCCGGTTTGTTTCAGGCTGAACAAGCCCGTCTTTCATGGCGGCGAGTTGCGTGTCCCATCCTTTTCCACGGAACTCCATGTCGTCATTCAAAATCCATACCCAGCGACCCTTCGCCTCTTTCGCCAGCATGTCATACATTTTATGGAGGTTTTTATATTTCTCCGGTGGCCCGACAAAAACCCGCAGGTTTCCATCGGTGTGAAAAAACGGGACGCTGTTGGCATCGTCGCTGTGCAGGCGAACCAAGATTTCGATTTGGTCAGGGTTGTCTGCGGTGGCGCGAATAGACTCGATGGCCCGCTTGAGCTTCACGGGCCGCATCCGGCTTGGAATTAAAATCGAGCAAATCATTTTATCCTTTGAAACATGGCTCCGTCATCGGTTCCGCCTTCGAGCGTGTAAAGCATTTTGAATCCGATCTCGGTCAGTTCGTCCACCGCTTTCAGCACCTCGAACCGCTTTTGCTCTCCATCGAGGAACCAGTGGATGTCATCCATAAAAACCAATCCACCAATACGAACCTTGGCCGCAAACCGTTTTACGTCTTTGATTGCCTGCTCAGTGTGCTGCCCGTCCACATGGAGGTAATCAATTTCGTTGGGCGGATCGAAGGCGTCACTCTTGCAGCGATGAACCTCGATGTGCGCCGTGGTGCCGGTGGAAACGACTGCGCTCAGGAATTGTTTATAGGCGACATCGTGGTTCGCCTTACTGCCCCACCAGTCGGCGTTCGCCTTGTCGTAACCCTCGACTGAGGCATTCGGACTCCACGGGTCAACGGCATGGATTATTCCCTTACCCAAATCCCGCATTGCCATAGCGACAGGAAACAGAGACCGACCCGCCCAGACGCCAATCTCCACACCGACCAGAGGGCGGTTGGCGTACACGGAAATCGCCAGAGCCAAAGCCTTGCGCTCGCTGCACCATCCGGTCAGCCTCGGCAGCAACTCAGTAATTTCCGTGAGAGTTTTTATCGGGTTCATAATTCTCGAAGTGGGGTGCCTGAATACCAGCAGTGTTCCGGTATTCCGCACGGGGGAAACGGTTCTCCGCGCAAAATCTTTTCACGGAGCGCACGGATTCCGCCCAGATCGAAATAATTCGGGCAGACGGTCGCGTTCGGATTCATCACGAAGGCCAGCATTTCGTGGGTGGCGTCTTTCTTTCCGGGGACAACAGGAATCTCGCGCTTCAACGGCGGCTCAATGTGGTGATGCTCCTCGCTCTCGTAGGTCAGCATTCGCAGGTCATAAAACATCGGGTATCCAGCCCGCTCCAAAATGATTCCGGTGCAATAATCTTCCGCGCCCTGACCACGGCAGTCGCAACGCTCGTCCCAGCCGTTGATTTTGAGCAATGCTTCAACCGGCGCGGCCATCGAACAGCCGTAGAGCCAGCTTCCAGCAGCGACAATCTTCCCGCCCTCCTTGCCGTGCTTCCAGCGCGTGTCCACTCCGGGTGTGAACGGCTCATGGGAGGCGAGGTTTCCGTTTTCCACGACCATCTTGCACATTTTCTTGTAGGCACCGAAAACGATGTAGCCACCATCCATCGCCTCTTTGACAGCGTTCAGGAATCCCGGCATCAGAATGCTCAGGTCGTCAACGTGGCAAATATATCCGTCCGGCGCGTGGCAGAGAGCGGTGTTGCGCGTGTTGGCGGCGGCGAAATAATCCACGCTGGTCAGGCGATGCTTGCCCTGCCACACGGTCGGCTTTGGTGGCACAACTTTGTATGGAATGGAAACACCATCGGCGCACTTAGCCCAATAATCCATCCGACCCTCGGACTCGGCCCAGTAGTCCACGATGACGATGGAAACATCGAGTGGAGTGGAGGCGAGTTCTCTGGCGAGTGATTGGAAAAACCACTTGGCTAAACATTCCTTCCGACCAGTCCCGTAGCAAATTGTGAGGTGCATTATCCGACCTCCGGTATTTTTGTCATCAGTGACAGCATTTCCTGATGGGGAACCTTTGTCCAGAAAACACAGCAGTCGTTACAGCCACCGACAACGTGCCAGTCGGTGCCGTTGAATAGCGCACCGCAAGGGAACACGACCAGTGGGAATCCTTCACGGCGAGGATCGCACCAGCTTCCGCAGAGCAGCGGCTTCATGGTGATGCGCGTCATTTTGAACGGAGGCTTGGCCTCGAACGCATAAGCCCCCATGAAATACCTACGCTTGCCTTCACGGAACGGCATCGAGCTATGGAAAAAGCTGAAATACTCGTCACCGACTCGGACTGGTGGAGTGCCGCCCCGAACCTCGCCATAGTTCGGATGCCCGATGTTTGGATGGGTGACAAACTCCTCGGTGATGGTCGCCCCAATCATTTTGAAAATCGTGTGCGGCCAAGAAAGGTAGATGCAATGAAGCTCGCCGCCATGGTCGAACCACAGCCAGTTTTTCTCATGTCCCGTGTTTGACATTATGTTACGCCCGTTTTTCCCGTAGGCAGGATGAATCGGCACCTTGGCCTGATACTGGTTATTCACACGGGCGATAATCTGATGGGCGAAGGTTTTACCCTGCATGAAATTGCAGCAGGAAAGCAGAACGTCTCCCTTGAAGATAATGGCGCGGGCGTCCTCATGCTCCTCGGCACCGTAGATGGTTCCGAAGATGACCTTGCGCCCGTTTGTCGGCACGTTATTCACCAAGTCCCAAAACCAGATTTCATTCTTGGCGTCCCGCATATAGCTGCCGCACATTTTTCTTGTCACCAGAATTGTCCGGTCACGGTATTGCACGATTCCAGCGTTGAAATAAATCACCAAGTCGTCCTCGTCGGGGAATTTATAGAATCCGCCCTGCCAGCCTTTTTGGTCGTGGATTCCTTCCGGCTCGAATGCGCCAAGCTCTTGCACGAAGGTAAAATTGCGCCCACCCATCCATCTCTCCTTGAAATTCTCAAGGCGCGTGGCGGGAAATCTGATTCCGATTTTTGGCTCTTGAATCATGCGAAGATTCGGCTGGTCTCGGTCAGGTGGGCGTGAATGCAGAGCAGATGCTCGCGGAACAGGACGAGGAAAAAGGTGCAGTTGCCGAACTGCTTGGGCGCACCGTGAATGCGGGAATGGTTCTCGAAGGACACGCAAATCAGACAGGTGTTTCCGAACGGCGCGATTTGGGAGTTCTTGATGTCGAAGTTGAATTGCACTCGGCCAAACCAGTCGTCCTGCCAATCGCGTTGGGCGAGTTCGTCGGCCTTGTGGATTACCGATGGGTCGCTCATGCCCATATAAATCACCTCATCGTGGAACAGGGTGCGAGCGGTTTTAAAGTCGCGCTCCTTGATGCACTTCTCGAACAGAAGCACCCAGCGCGTTCCAAGGTCTTGCATATTTATTTCTTCGGTCATTTTAATTGCTTCTCCATTTCCAATACGCTCTCTTTATTTTCCAACCTCCACGCCTCCCAACTTGGGTCTTTAAGTTTGTGCTTTATCCATTCTTGGATGTCTTGTTTTGCCACAAACGGAGAAAGGCCATCTCTACATCTTTCGCAGAGGTGATGTTCAACATGGGGATGGTGTTTTCCGCAGAAATACAATCCACATCCATGCTCTCCACCAAACGGCTCTCCACCACACACAAAAGCCAGCCCTCGGTCTATTTCCACATTGCATTCTGGAAAATCACACAATGCAGGAACTGCGTAACCAATGTCACGTTTCCATTTTTCATCATATCCGATAGACCAACTCATCGCTTTGCCTTTTTCATAGCATCCTTGATTGACTCCATTCCCATATCAGGTGGTAGATGACGACCGGATTCCCAGCCGCGATAAGTTCCGATGGGGACTCCTAGCGTGAGCGCGGCTTGCGATTGGGTTCTCAACCCTCGCCACAGTCGAAGTTTCTTGGTAAATTGAGTCACGCAACCGAATATGTGTGACTTAAACGGTATTGTAAAGATTTATTTTGACCGCATGTGGCCGAGAGTCATTGCCAGTCTCGCCCTCCGTGCGGTCGTCTGGTTCGGGCTGTGCGCTGCTTTGGCGAGTGCGGCGTGTGGAATTTTGGAACCCATCGGGACACCGAGGGTTTTATGCAATGAGCCGGAGTGTTTTATGGCCCCAGCTATCCAGTTTTTACTCATACGGGTTTCTCCTTTGATTGAAGGTTCTTGCGGCGAATCTCTGCCGCCGCCGTTGCATCGTGGATGGAAAGTTGCTGGTCGTGCTTCTCCTGATTTATTTTCATCTGCTGCTGCGCCTTCGCGCCCTTCATACCGATGTCAGCCTTGGTCTTGGCGGCTTGGAGTTGCAACTGCCCGTTTTGCTGCTGCTGGTCTTGCTCAAGTTGGGCCTGCTGTTGCTGTTTGGCTTTGGCCTGCTGCTGGAGATGCTGTTTAAGCTGATCGGTGAGACCGGCGATTTTGTGGAACTGGTCGCCCAACACGCGCACGACGAGTTTTCTGGTCGGGTCGTTACTGATTCGCTGGAGTTGCGCGGCGATGGCCTGACCGCAGAGTTCGAGGAAGGACAAAACTTCCATAGGATTTCCCCCCTGCTGAATGCTCTGGAGGGCAGACGAAGCCGCCGTGAGATAGGCTTGGCAGAAGATGACGGCGTTCTGGGTAGAATTGACCTGAGCCGGAATCCCGTTCTTCATGTCGCAAATCTGGTTGCTGGCGCGTTCTTCCTGTTCTCCGGGCTTTTGCATCGAAGCAGGATTCGGATAGTAGCGTGCGACCGAGGATTGTCCGGCGCGGGCCGCAATCACGTCCTGCATCAAATGGGTGCGGCCATCTTCCGGCAATGACTGGACGAGGCCGAGGATAAATTCGAGAGACTGCTGGCGGAGGAATTGACTGCCTTGGCCGACAATGCGCGTGGCTTTGACCGACTCCACCTTTTGTAAATCTTCAATGGTGACGCCGCGCTTGCGGCAACGCTCCTGAAATTCCATCGCTTCTTTTCCTCCCGGCAATTTTTCGCTCAGGTTCGGATTCGTAGCGCGTTTGAACTTCTCCGCGTACATGAAGTCCAGCTGTTCGTAGTAGCGGTTCAGTTGTGTCTTGCCAAGGCTGGCCTGCTGTGAGGATCGGATTTGGGCCTCGGTTGCGGTGATTGGGTTTCCGCTCTCCTGCTCCAAGTCCTGCCGGTATTGGCTCAGGTTTGAGGCGAGCATCGAGGTCAGTGTTCGGTTGAACAAAAGGCCGTCCTGCATCAGGGGATTGACCGGCATCTGCACGGCATCAAATCCTGACGGGATTAACCCAAACTCGCCCATGTTGGCGATGGAAAGCGTTTGCTCGGATTCCGCCGTGGACGCCTTGAACATGATCTTCGGAGCGAAAGATTTATCGGCCAGATTGCAGAGCAGGCGATTCTGGTATTCCATGGCGGCAAACATTTTAACACCCATGCCGGTGACGGAGTGGTGCTGGCCGCCGCCGCCGTGATCGTAATACATCGGGTGCATCACCTCATTCCAGTTGTCGAATTGTCCGATTTTCTGGAACAGGAAATCCTCGTCTCCGGTCTCGGATTTCTCCTGACCGTAATTTTCAACGACGATAACGTGGGAAATCTTGCCCTCAACTGCGCCCTCGGTCGGGAACTCGCGGAAATAAACATGGGAAACGAAAACTTTATTTGACTGCGCGGCCCAAAGATATGAATTGTTTTTGACCTGCTGCTGAACCCATTCCCAGTTCAGGTAATTTCCGCCTTGGGCATATTCAGGGTGGGCCTCCATAATGGCCTGCTTGGTCGCCTCCACATCCCAACCCATCTGGGTTGCGGACTCCTCGTTCATAATGTAGGCGTAAATCTCATGTGGCAGGTAGGCCATGCGGACGGCACACCACTCCCACAGGTCGGTGTTGCTCTTGGCGTTTTCCGGCACCAGCAGGTCTTTGTGCTGAAACGCCCTCGGCCTCCAATCAACGTGGTCTGGGAAATACATCGGCCCGCTGCCGTACAGAACCATGTCGTTCTGGGAAAGCTGCATGTTGTAATCGAAAGAGGATTCCCGGCGTTGCAGCCGGTCAAACTCCTCGGTCGCAATCCGGCTCTTGTCCACTCTGTCTCCGTGGTTCGGAGTGTCGAGAATGACGGTGGCATAAGTGGGCGACTCGGAAAAAATATCGTAGAAGGCGGTGAGCGCGGCGTTGAGGTAGGACTCGGTGGATCGCCAGTTCACATTGCAGCGGTCGGCGTTGCCTGCGGCCTCAAGGTCAGCCTGACGGTAGGGTGGATTTCCGTCCACCAACCCCTTCACCTTGGCCCGCTTCGCGTCACGCGGCCAGTCCGCAAGGACAGCGCGGGCGACCATTTGCTGCGCTTGTGCGGCGGAGGAAATTCGAGTTTCGGGCGGCGTTGCGTCCGGCTGTTGAAGGTTTTTAAGTCCGTCATACCCGGATGGGTTTTCGATGAGTGAGGTTGAGTCTGTCATAACACGGGCCATTTATCTTTCGGACATTTTTCGGTGGCGAGAGCGAGCTTGATTCGGGTGCATCCGCATTTTCCACAGGCGATGAAAACAAGTCCACCAGCAGCACCACCCCAGTATGGACAACCCTCGCAAATCCTCTGTCGTTCGGCTACCTGTTCGTAGGTGCAGGTCTTGAATCCAGAGAGCGCGAAATCAGTGACCGCTTTCATCAGGTGTCCGGCGCGGGCCAGCATGGACGGAAGCTCTATATCCACGCACAGGCCGGGGACGGGCGTGTTCTGGCACACGTTCGCCTCGAATTGATGCCGCCACTCAAGGCCGATGGGATAATTGTTCACCTCCCGATGCTTCCGGGCGTTCTCCATGAGTTGCGCGAAAAAGGGATGCTCCATTCGTAGCCCGCTGTCCGGGTCAATATAAACGAATTGACCACCAGCCGGAACTTTCGTCTTGTGGATAACGGTCAGCATATCTCAGGCATCACCATACGTTACGTTGGCATACACCTGATTGGCTTTTCTTGCAAACTCTTTCCACGACCCGTTTCCGGCAATCGGAACCTTGGTTCCTGCGACTGCTCCCTTCGATCTGGCTAAATCTATCAGGACAACCGCGCTATCCGCATCATCTGGAGAGCGACCTATTTTTTTTCGACATTCTTTTTTGGTATCGAGTTTGATTTTTTTATTCTCGTCCGAATACTCCCTGCTGCAAAACTGGATACATTCATCCTTGTTCAGCCCTCCAAGTTGTCCTCCCATAAGGAAATTCCGGCAGGAATAATAAAGCTCGGTCACTTTTCGGTCGTATCTGTCTTTGGCTGGAGTGGCGTCAACTCGACTGACTGGCATGGTTGATGGCGCACCACCAAACTCGACTCGATGGATTTCCACGTTCTGCTTTCCATCGTTCCACTCTTTGCAGATGATGTCCGCCGTCCCGCCGCCCTCTCCAGTCGTATCCATGGCGAAGTTTTTTGGTTCGATGCCGCGTTTTTTGCACTCCTCGATTACTTTGTAGGCGATTTGGTAGTGAATTGGATCTTTACTCGTCGCTTTAATCTGGATATTGATGGATTCCGTCAACTGAATAGCGGTTCGACCGTCCGGCAAGTCGCCAAGTAGGGCGAACCTTAAAATACATTTGTCCCCGCCAAAAGCAGGGTCGAGCGCAGAAATCGGTATCGCGCTGGAGAAAAAAGTCAGTTTCCCGGTGCCGTTATACTTCTGGATCAGGGCTTCGCTGAAAATTGTCCGGCAAATCCCGTCCGGCGTCCAGAATCCTCTCGTCTCACGCCAGTAGGGGACGGTTTCACGCGCCCCCGGCTGGGCCTGCACTTTGGCGAGGTCTCGATTGGTGTAGATAAACTTCCATTTGTCTTCTCCCAGCTTCACGTTGGGCGATTTTTCACCGTCGAAATGGAGACAGACACCTGAATCAATGCCCCACTCAGGGACTCCGCGAATATCCCACTCCTCATCCTCGACACTGATTGAGTTCCAGCCGTCTTTTGGCTCACAGAGTCGTCCGTGGCAGTCCATGTGAGAGGTGGGATTGCCGATAATTAGCAGTCGGAAGTCCTCGCACCCTTTTTGCAGGTTGGGCAGCGCACGAAAGATGGCCTCCGGGGTGTCGGTAGCCTCGTCAATCACGACTAGCATCCGTTTATTGTGGACACCTTTGATGTTTGCGACCGCTTTCTCCACAGGCCCATCACCGACGGCGATTCCGAATATGCCGTTTTTGTCATCGCCCTTCACCGCCTGCAAAGTGGTCTTGGAATCCACCATGTTGCCGGGGAATTGTGGTTGCTCATCGTAAAGCTGCTGGATGATGGGCCAGATGCGGCGGCGAACCATTTTCCCTGTCGTTGTTGTCAACACAACAGAGGTGTGCTTTGGGTCTGCCGCCCAGAACGCCATTGCGAAAACGCCCGCCATGTACGTTTTGCTTGCGGTCGCGCAACCGGCAAACGCATTTGTTTCATTCTCACACAGCGACCGGCACGACCACTCCATCCACGGATGCCACTGGAGGTTCGGCCAGAGAAATTTGCAGACGTTTCGGAAATGGGCGTATTTTCCAAGCCCTCCCTGCTCATGCGTCCGGCCTGATTTGAAGCATTCGAGTTCGATCAGGAGTTGCGCGTTGGCGGCGTCTAGGACGTTGGGCTTGAGCCGCAGTCCGTATGTGTTTATTTCTGGCACAAAAGGATTTAATACCTTTCCGGCCTACGAATCAATGGCATCGGCTTGGTTAATTGTGCGCGTTGCCCGACTAGAAATCCATGCAGTCCTTGTTTGGCCAGCTTTTCTTCGCGGGTTTCCTTCGGACGATGCCATGGCTGCATCTTTCCCTCTTTGTAGGATTGGAACGACCCACACAGGCTGCACCAACGGCCACCGGGGATACAGACGGTTCGAGGTAATGGATGCAGGCATAACATGGTGTCAATCAAAATGGTACAGGATCGGATTCTTCCTCACCCGTTGCCGGCGGCGGGTCAGGCTCCGCAGGCGCGGACGACCTCGGCGCGCCGTCACGCGGAGTCGGTTTCCACTGATTTAAACTTATACTATGGCTGTCACCGTATTCCCCAAGCTGCTTTCGCGGCGACACGTTCAAGTTGATGTAGCCATCGGCATTAACGTGTTCGTTGATAAAGTCGCGCAGTTCCTTGGCCTTGAAGGAGAGGCAGAGGAACTTTCCGTAGCGTCCATCGCGCTCGACAGCTTTGGATTTTGGCACATACAGAATTGCAGGTCGGTCGTTCATAAATTACATCGCTCTCTCTTTGAAAAGTTGGGTCACAAATTTAACAATCTCGTCCTCTTGTTCCCACTCAAATTCCTTTTCGTGCCATCCGGTCACATCGCATACCCAATTAACTTTTATCTTCCTTGGGTTGGTGCATCGAAGAATTTGAATGCTGCTGTTTGGGTGGAATCCCATAAATCAGTGTCCAATAAATTTCAGTTTGTTTTTAGCGCAGTGAATACACTCCCACCAAATTAGGGTGGTTTCTCCACATCCGTTTGTGCAGATAAAATTACCGGACTGACTGCGCCACTTGTGCCAGCCGAAAAAGCAGCAGATTTTCTTTTTCAATCGTCACCACCCTTCTTGCCAAGCAGCAAAATCAACACGACGATTATCACCATGCAGGCGCAGAGTCCGATGATGTCATTTGAGTCAATCATGGAATTGTTACCTCCTCCAGACGGTCAGAAATCAGTTCCTTCTGAGTGAATCCTTCACGCTGAAATTTCTGAACCATATCCCTGACGGCGAGTTCAAATTGCTCATCGCTTTTCCAAACTGCGCTGGCGAAGGTGTGGATTACTCCGGTCACTGGATGCTTGAATTTTACCACTCTGCGTTTCATCCGAGCATCTCCTCCTCAACTTTGGCGAACCACGCCTTCGCGTTCTTGATTGCTTCCGGCAGCGTGTTTTTCGGATCGAGTGAGTGCATCCTGACCTGAATGCTTTGACCGTATTTCCAGAAAATCAGCGCGGCACCACCGTAAACGTCCATCGGGTCGGCGGGGTTTTTGTAAAATACCTCGTCGCACAGGGCGAGTTCGGCAATCCTTTTCAGGACTGGCGTGGAGACTTCGGGTGGAAAGATTGATCCCATATTATTTCGTGGAGTTAGATGGGATATTTGACGGCATGTATTTTCCAGTTCCTCCAATTCCTCCAAGAGAACTGATTGATCCGGGTGGGTCTCCAATTTGAAAGTTGGGGTTGTTGGCAATCGGCACCGGACAAGGCTTCGGCCCGTGCCCATACCACTTCTCCCGCGCCTTCACGCCGGTATTCCACGCCTTGAGGCAGTCGGTCAGGTAACGCGCCAGCAGGAAGTCCGGCGTGTCGCTGCCGTTCTCGATGGAGTAGCGGTTGATGATGTCTTGCAGGTCGCGCTCGAAGTTGAGGAGCGACTGCTGTTCGTGGGTTAGCAACGCGCACGGTTTTCCACGCTTCTCGATTTGCTCGTCCAGCACGGCGGCAAAGGCGAAGGCGAGGGTCGTGTCCATGATGATTTTCTTGCACTCGTCGCGGCACCACACTTGGGCCGCAGCTTCGATTGATTCTTGTGATGGTTGGGTCATAAAATTAGGAGGTAAACATTTCACGGATTGGAGTGGTCGGAGCCAAAGGTTTCGCTCGTTTCCCACAATTCATACAACGCTCCGAAGGCTGGCCCGTTCCAGACCACATCATCGGAGAAATAATCGGGCCACCGCAGTCTCCGCAAGTGCCAGTGACGTTGTGGTTGTGAGGGATTTGGATGGTTCCAAAATCGTTAGTGTTGGTGGCAGGCTGGGTCATAAAATTATTCCTTCACGGGTTGAAAGTTTTTCCACCAGTCCTCGTTTATTTCTATCCATGTGTCCCCACGTCCGATTAAAATCTCTACCCTACCGTGAAGAAATAACGGAAGGCGTTTGCGCCGCGCTCCGGTCGTGTCCGTTTGGTCTCCGGTGTGGACGGTGCCATACTCGTAGCCGATGCCGAGGAGGTTGATGAGGAAGGGTTTCATGGCACACGCTCTCCGGTATTCATTTTTACTTGAATGGCTCGGTCGTCCCAAAGCTCGATCATGCCGAAGTCTTTGACATTGGTCACTGTCAGAACTTGGCCGATGTGTTTCTGGCACCATTTTTCGATTGGGCCAATGGCGTCCACTTTTTCCGTGCTTCCAATGATGGTCGCACCATGCCCGTGAACGCGAGCGGTAAAAATCTTCACGGACTTTCCTTCGGCCAACCACCCCTTGACCCGCGAGAGCATCAGTGGTACCGGCTCTCCGATTTGGTCAACGCCTTTCCACCCTTCGTAGTGGGCAAGAGTTCCATCGAGGTCAACTGCAATCCATCCTGATTGGCTCATATCGAAAACTCCTTTCCGCAGCGGACGCATTTGTGGGTGGTGAAATGACACGGGTGAGACAGGTTGCTGTCTTCTAAATCGTGGTAATCCCTGCCGACAGACGACTCCTCGCAGACGATTCGTTTATTGAGCCGGAAGTAGGCGATTATTTTGCGAATGGTTTTCACTGGGCCAGCCTTTCTGGGGTGGGTTCTCCACGAAAATCAGGTCTGCCAGCCATAACCACAGGGCGGGAAACGTACGATGGCATTTCGGTTTTTGCCTTCTGGTATTCCTCCAGCAAATTCGTTTTTTGCTCGGCCTTCTTCTTCCAAAACGCGATAGCCTCGTCCCGCACCTGAAGCTCGCCCTGAATCAAATCTTCCAGATCGAAACGGGAGTCAACGGCCTTTGCGACTGACTCCTCGTACCCGCAGTGGGTCTGGGCCAGCCGCTCGAAGCGGGTAATGCTGCGGCGAATTTTGGTCATGGATTTCATTGATCGTATTCCTTTTCTGCTGCTGTTGGTTGCACCGGCTTATGCTCAAGCCCGTGTTTTTTCTTTCGTTCAGCCTTCTCCTTCTTGGCTCGCTGCTCGGCCTTCTGCTGCCGCCAGAACTCGCGCTTTGTCTCAGTCGAAAAACGATACAGGTCGTGGTTGATAATCTCCCATCCTCCAGAAATCACCCGCACCCTTCGACCCTGCTCGACACCGCTGGTGTCATTCGCATCCGGTGAAGTCAAAACCCTCAATGCTTCCTGACATTCGTCTAGCGATACCTTCGCCCGATCAGCCAACCCAACCACCGAGGACTGAATCCGCCCCTCGAAATCCTTCATCGCCAGCATAGCTATCCAAACGAGGCGAGTTTCCTTCGACTCCTGAACCCACAAAGACGAGTTCAAAATCTTCCCCCACAGCAATGTAAATCCGTTCATGTCCAAGACAATTACGGAACTGTCTCAAAAGGTCAAGAACTATTTTGTCCAGACAAAATGTAAGACAAACGCATACAGATACAGATAAAGACAGGGCGGAACCCTCCAAAGACACCCTTCCAACCCAAGTGAACCCGCGCCAGCGAGCCTTCGTGGATGGTCAACGGTCGGGAAGGATCAAAAGCTGGTCAGAAATACACGCTGTTTTTCGGACTGAATACGAGGATAGGCCACCAGACAGGACGCAGACCGAGAAAGTTCCAGAAACCAACAAAATTCTCTGCTACGTGAGCGTGCGCGGCTATGCCGGTCAAAGGGGTGGTGGGGTGTCCGTCCGCTGGTGCCATCCAGAAAAGAATGCTTTCCATCCCCCAGCCTGCCGCGTGATCCGCTGGGCAACTGTAGCTTCCTGCACACATTTCGCACAACATCACTTCTGTTTAGTACGAATCCAGCTTATGTATGCTGAACATCAAGGGTTTACACTGTCACTTGACAGGCTGGTAGGGTTATTCGGAGCAGGTGACGCGGGAGGAGTGGGATCATGGGCCACAATTGAGTCGTTAAGGCTGGCAAATCCCCTTGCCCTTTGCTCGCTCTGGGGCCGCTTTGATCCGGGCAACGGTCTCCCGGCCATGATGCGCTCTTGCTCGCTCAATCGGTTTTGGGCCTCAGAAAGCTCTTTAAGGCGTTTTGAGTCACCCTCGGCCATGGCATCATCAATCAGACCGTCAAGAGCGTCCAATTGCTTCCGTACGCGTGCCAGCCTACCTCCCGTGTAATCCTCTGGCTGTTTTGGCAATGCTTGAGCAATAGGAGGCTCTTTTGTGGCTGCAAATTTGGCGAGCAATTCGTCCAGCAGGACTTCCTTGCGATTAAGGACTTCCTTGCGGTGCATTCTGGCCTGCAATGCTTTTGCAGCCAATTCCCTTGTGTTTTCCTTTGTGATGAACGGCATATTGCCAAGGTGACAGATTACCCGCTCCCGGTCAACTCCGGTTATGCGGCAAGGCTATTGGCTGGCCATTGATCCGCTCTTGGCTGGGGCTTGAATGGCATCATTCCGGGACGCCAAAACACCAGTTTCACTTGACACCAAACCTTGTTTTACCTCGTAAATCGAGCATAACAAAAAAGTATGCTCGAATTGAAAATAATCATTGCACACACAAGCCCCTTGTGACATATTGTTCTCACGGTGGAAGCAATCCCCCACCGCAACTCGTGAGATTGCCGGTGACTCCGTGAGCCGTCTGGACTGTCAATCCAAACACAAAACTGACTGACCCGTGAGTGGTGGGGGTCATTAAACTCCATCGAGATATGCTAGATCGCTTCCGTGAGGAATGGCCTGATACGCCACTGGGAAAACAACCGCGAGCCGAACGCAAGTAAACGAGCCAAGGAATAAATCCTTGCCGGTGACAAGCCCGGATGTAATCGCGAGTCTATAAACCTATGAGAACTGACGTTAAAATTGATAAAAAGCAAGTTCAACTCCCCTATCACTGGCGCAGTGGGTATGATAAATACAAAGCGCAGTTTGGTGACGTTGTGTTTTTCAAGGAAGGAAGCCGTACTGAAATTGGGCGAGTAATTGGCCGCATTGCCGAGGGTAATGATCCTGATTTTGGAAACCTCAAGAATTACCTTGTCGTAATTGGCGTCAGTTTGCGTTTTGGTGGAACATTTGAACGGTGGGTGAAGCCTGAAAATGTTGAAAACTGCTACCCAAACGATTGCCTTGAGCTTTCCCGGAAGCTCGCCATTTTCTTCGCCGACAAGTGGCTTTCAAAACCCACTGACGAATTGCGTAAATCGGCTCAAGACGGCGATTTTTTCATCAAGAATACATAAACCTACCCGGCCATAAATCGCGCCTTTCCTTATGGGAAGGGCGCAATTTCTCGCCCGCTCTGTAAACAATAAACTCCTATCAAATTATGACCACTATAGCAGAATACACTGGCTTGCGCGTGCCTACCTACGCTCTTTCAACCCTCGTAAACGCGGATTCATCCGGCATTGAGGACGCCGACATTTTGGCGATTGATGAATGGTTTTCCCAATTCACCGAGGAAGCACGCGCCAAGGGCGGACACGTTATCTTTTCCTGCGGTGAATACGAGGGAAGCTTTACGCATTCCCCCGAATTTGGCCTTCCCTGCGATTGTGTGGATTGCACCATTTTGATCGTCAAATAATTTCCTAACAAAC
>Ga0068867_100000118_pt1 | contig 50315 bp, 43 predicted proteins | sample KBSMisM32_FD_65649 | JGI IMG/M metagenome (GOLD analysis project Ga0068867, IMG submission 65649) | Miscanthus rhizosphere microbial communities from Kellogg Biological Station, Michigan, USA - KBS Miscanthus M3-2 | ecosystem: Host-associated > Plants > Roots > Rhizosphere > Soil ...
GGCTGTGCGCCGCCTTCGCCGAGCACGGCAAGCATGTGCTGGTGGTCGACGCCGCCGAGCGTTCGCCCATGCACGCCGAGATGGCCACGATGGAGATGGCCGAATGCATCGAGACGCTGTCCGAGCAGGTGTCCTACCTGGCCGCGCGCATGCTGCCGATCAAGTTCGTCGACACGCACGGATCGACCGCCTCCTTCCTGCAGATGGCGTCCGACGCGGCACCCTATGCCGACGTGGTGCTGATCCATGCCTCGGCCGGCGACCTGTGCCGCATGTTCGCCAGGAGCGAAGCGCGCCCGCTGCTGATGGCCGATGACCGCCCGCAGAGCGTGACGCACGCCTACGCCGCGATGAAGCTGATGACGCAGCGCGCCGGCCTGATGGTGCACGACCTGCTGCTGAGCGCCGCGCCCACCTCGCCGCGTGCCGAGCGCATCGCGATGCAGCTGGCCACCTGCGGCGACGACTTCCTGGGCGCCGTGTTGCGCGACTGGATCCAGATCGACCCGGCCACCGATGCGAACGAGGCGCCCACGCCCTCGCTGCGCCGCTGGGCCCGCGACACGCTGCAGCCGCATTTCGGCGCGGCCATCGACATCACTTCTTCGACGTACGGCGCGCATTCGAACGCACCGGCCATGAACTGAGAGAGCTGACCATGTATACCGCCAAAGGCCAACTCGACGTCAACTCGATGCTCAAGCAATACAGCTCGCTCGTGCGGCGGCTCGCGCATCAGATGATTGCCAAGCTTCCGGCCAACGTGGAGATCGACGATCTCATCCAAGTGGGCATGATCGGACTCACCGACGCGCTGTCGCGCTTCGACGCCGCGCAAGGCGTGCAGTTCGAGACCTTCGCCACGCAGCGCATCCGCGGCGCCATGCTCGACGAGTTGCGCGGCAATGACTACCTTTCTCGCGGCACGCGAAAGCAGCAGCGCAGCATCGAATCGGCCGTGCACAAGCTGGAGCAAAAGCTCGGCCGCGCGCCGGCTGAAAGCGAGATTGCCCGCGAGATGGGCATCACGCTCACGGAATATCAGGAACTACTTGGCAAGGTTCGCGGCACACAGCTGGTTTACCTGGAAGACATGTCGGGCGATGAAGGGGATAACGACTTCCTGGATCGGCACGTGGCCGACGAGGGCTTCAATCCGCTCGCGCAGCTGCAGGACCAGCGCATGCGCGAAGCGCTGATCGAGGCGATCAAGTCTTTGCCGGAACGCGAACAGTACGTGATGAGCATGTACTACGAACACGACATGAACCTCAAGGAGATCGCGGCGGTTCTCAAGGTGACGGAATCCCGCGTTTGCCAGCTTCACAGCCAGTCCATCGCGCGCCTGCGCGTGAAGCTGCGCGAGTATTGACGGAGACAAAAAATGATGTTTTCTTCTTTCCGCCGGGAGCCACCAACCCCTGCCGAACCCACCGCGGCCGATCCGCACGACGCCGTCTCCGGCGCCGATCTGCGCGCGGCGGTCGACTCCATCGGCAAGCAGGCCGCGAACATGGGCCGCGAAGCCGCCGAAGTGCGCGGCGTGATGGAAGACACCCAGAAGATGTCCGCCCGCCAGGCGCAGACGCTGAACGGGCTGGCCGGCAAGGTGCAGGAGATCACCCGCGCGCAGGACGCCATCAGCGAAGTCTCGCAGGGCAGCCTCGGCGCCGTGGACCGTGCCCGCCAGGCGGTCGAAGAAGTGAACGAGGGCGTGACCGCCATCGTCGGCACGCTGCGCCAGGTGTCGCAGGCGGCACAGACCATCACCAAGATCGCGCTGCAGACCCGCCTGGTTGCGTTCAACGCATCGGTGGAAGCCAAGCGCGCGGGCGAGGCCGGCCGCGGTTTCGGCGTGGTGGCCGACGCGGTGAAGGACCTGGCCGCCAAGGTGGAGTCGTCCTCCAAGGAAATCATGAGCACCGTGGGCGAGCTCGACCAGCGCATCGATGCGCTGTCGCGCGAGATCCGCGTGCAGGATGTGGACGTCGAGAAGCAGGGCGGCTTTCACCGCGCGCTGTCGGACGTGCAAAGTGGCGTGGCGAGCATCAACGCCGCCGCCGAGCAAAGCCGAGGCATCTGCGCCGAGCTGAACGCGCGCATGAACGAGGTCGGGCAGGAGATCGACGAGACGGGCCGTGCGCTGGACAAGGCGCTGGTGCGCAGCGAGAGCTTCCTCAAGGTGTCCGAGAACCTCATCGACCTCGTGTCGAACTGCGGCATCGAGACCGAGGACACGCCCTTCATCTCCGCCGCGCAGGAAGCCGCCGCGCAAATCGGCAAGCTGCTCGAAGATTCGCTGCGCACGCAGACCATCTCGCTCGCCGACCTCTTCGACGAGCAGTACAAGCCCATCGCCCGGACCAACCCGCCGCAGCACACGACGCGCTTCGTCGATCTGGCCGACCGGCTCTTCCCGCAGGTGCAGGAACGCATGGTGGCGATGAGCCCGAAGGTGGTGTTCTGCATCGCGGTGGACCGCAACGGGTACGTCGCGACGCACAACAAGAAGTACTGCCACCCGCAGCGCGGCGACCTGGTCTGGGACACGGCCAACAGCCGCTACCGCCGCATCTTCAACGACCGCACCGGCCTCGCGTCGGCGCGCAACCAGCGTCCCTTCCTGCTGCAGACCTATCGCCGCGACATGGGCGGCGGCAACTTCATCGTGATGAAGGAAGCCGCGGCACCGATCACGGTGGTCGGCAAGCATTGGGGTGGAGTGCGGCTCGCGTTCCACTTCTGATGAACCGGACCTGAGCTTCCATGTCGAGACGAACCTCGGGCTGATTGCCGCTGCGTGATGACACCTCGCCTTCCACCGCTGCTTGCATCCGGCCGCATGCCGTGGCCGCTGCCCGCGCTCATCACCTGGGCGGCGTCCTGGGCCGTGTTCATCGCCGGCACGCGCTGGCTGAAGATGTCGCCGGTGCTCGCGCTCATCCTCGCGGCGGGCATCGCCATCACCTTCAGCTTCCGGGGCGACACGCGCTGGCGGCGCATCTTCATCGCCTGGGGCTTCCCGCTGTCGCTGGGTGCATCCGGACTCATCGGCGACGTGCCACCGTGGGCGTGGCTGCTGCCGCTGGCCTTGCTGGCCGTGCTGTACCCAGTGCATGCCTGGCGCGACGCACCGCTGTTCCCGACGCCGACCGATGCCTTGACCGGGCTGCCCAAGCTCGTGCCGCTGCCTGCCGGTGCCCGCATCGTCGATGCCGGCTGCGGCCTGGGCGATGGGCTTGTCGAACTGCACCGCGCGTATCCGCAAGCGCAGGTCTCGGGCATCGAATGGAGCTGGCCGCTGCGCATCGCCTGTGCCTTGCGCACGCGCTTCGCGAGCATCCGCCAGGGCGACATCTGGCGCGCGGACTGGTCCGGCTACGACATGGTCTACCTGTTTCAGCGCCCCGAGAGCATGCCCCGCGCGGCCACCAAGGCGCAGCGCGAGCTGCGGCCGGGCGCATGGATGGCGAGCCTGGAGTTCCCGGCGCTGGAGCTGGTGCCGACCCGGGTGCTCGATTGCCCCGACGGCCGCCGCGTGTGGCTGTACCAGGCGCCGTTCAAGCGCCGTTGAAGGCAGCGAGGGGCTTCGACAAGCCTGTCCTGAGCCTGTCAGCCCGAACGGGCGGAGTCCCCGCAGCTCGGTGAAGAGCCAAAAAGAAAGCCGGCCCTGAGGCCGGCTCCCAACGACGTCCGCAGACCGCGCTCAGCTGAAGCGCCTGCGCCACGACACAAACCCCATGATCCCCAGTCCCGCCACCAGCATGGCGTAGGTCTCGGGCTCGGGCACCGGCGTGACGTTGATGCCGATCGCGAGGTCGTTGTAGTCCGTGTCGTAGATCCAGCTGTCGTTGAAGCCGAGCACGTAGTCGAACTTGCCGCCCTGCGTGTACGGCGAGAAAGCGCCTGCTGCATCGAAGCTGCCCAGCACCACGTAGCTTGCGAAGGTGAGCGGGTTGCCGCCGTTGGCCACCGTCGCGCCGCCATGGGTGTCCTTGAAGGCGAAGTCCAGCGCGCCGGCGCCTTGCACGGTGGTGTAAGTGAAGAAGGGCGCAGCGAGGTTGTCGAAGGCCAGCTCGCCGTCGAAGAACAACTGGTTCACGTGCCCAGCGTCCTTGCCCAGGAAGGTGAAGGTCAACTCGTCCAGCGCGTCGTCCGACACGAGCTGTGCATTGCGCAGGCCGGCGCTTTGCGGGTCGGTGGACACGCTGGCGCTGCTGTAGCCGGTGAAGTGGACTTCCGATCCGCCGATGGGCGTGAGGGCTGCATTCGCGGCGCCGGCGGTGGCCAGCAGGGCGGCAGCAAGTGAGGAGGCTTTCATGGATGTCTCTCGGTTGATGGATGCCGCAAGATTCCCTTCCCCTGCGGTGGCGCGATCCTAGGGATGGACACCCAGCGGGACATCCCTCGTCTCGGGGGGCGGACACCGGTAGTACGCTGCGTATCGGTAACGACCCGATTCCGTGCAACAGCCATGATTCAAGAGTGACGCGGCCAGTCGGCGGTGTGTCGGTTTGAAACCGCGTCCGCTTGGACGGCTTGGTCGCAACGGACCATCGGACGAGTGCGTGACTTCCGGTTTGCGCGGTAAGGTGATGGGTCGCCACACGCTCTCCTGAATCACCTTGAACAACGACACTCGGTCTCACGGACTCTGGGAAGCATCCGCGCCGCCTGCACCGGAAACCACTGCGCTGACCGATCAGCTTTCGGTCGACGTGGCGATCGTCGGTGCCGGCTTCACGGGCTTGTCCGCAGCGCTGCACCTGGCACAAGGCGGCGCATCGGCTGCCGTGGTCGAAGCCGTGGACATCGGCTTCGGAGGCTCCGGCCGTAACGTCGGCCTCGTCAACGCCGGCATGTGGGTCATGCCCTCCGTGCTGCCCGACGAGCTCGGGCAGGAACACGGGGCGAAGCTCCTGCGCCAGCTCAGCGAAGCGCCCGCCCTGGTCTACGAGCTGGTCGATCGGTACGGCATGGACTGCCAGCTTGTTCGCAACGGAACCTTGCACTGCGCGGCGGACGCCAAGGGCCTGTCCGCGTTGAAGGAGCGTGCGCGTCAATGGCAGGCACTGGGCGCGCCGGTCCAGTTGCTCGAAGCCGCCGAGACGGCCGACAAGCTGGGCACGACTGCGTACCGCGGCGCCTTGCTCGACCAACGCGCCGGCACCATCCAGCCCTTGGCCTACGTGCGCGGATTGGCCTCGGCCGCCATGTCGGCTGGTGCCCGTGTGCATACGCGCAGCGCAATCACGGCGATCGAGGATCTCGGCGCCCGCTGGCGCCTGCGCACGGGCACGGGTGGCGCGATCGAGGCGAAGTGGATCATCGTCGCGACCAACGCCTACACCGGCCCTGGCGGCGTCTGGTCGCAGCTGGGCGAGGAGATCGTGCGCCTGCCCTACTTCAACATGGCCACGGCGCCTCTTCCCGACACACTCGCACGCTCGATTCTTCCGCAGCGCCAAGGCGCCTGGGACACCCGCCAAGTGCTGTCGTCATTCCGGTTCGATCGCGCCAATCGCCTGGTGTTCGGCAGCGTGGGCACGTTGCGCGGGCCTGGCCACAAGATCCACCGCGACTGGGGGCGCCGAGCGCTCGGCAAGCTGTTTCCGCAGCTCGAAGGCATCGACTTCGAGCACGAGTGGTTCGGCGCCATCGGGATGACCTCCAATGCCTTGCCGCGTTTCCATGAACTCGCGCGCAACACCTTCTCGTTCAGCGGCTACAACGGCCGCGGCATCGCCCCGGGGACGAGCTTCGGCCGGGATCTCGCGCGGCTGGTGTTGGGGACGATGTCGGAGTCCGACCTGTCGCTGCCGGTGAGCACGGTGAAGCCGGCCATCATGAAGACCGCGCGGGAGGTGTTCTATGAGGTGGGGGCGCAGGCGGTTCATTTCGTTGGTGCCCGGTAGCGGGGCACACGGGGGGCACACGTCGAGGCATGGTCGGTCGATTGATATAGACGATCGCTCACATTGATCAGATCAAACGCCGCTATGCTGCAGTGCACGCAAAATGGCGTCCGATCCGCAGTGATCTCAACCCAAATAGGAAGAACCATGTCCATCATCAACACCACCGTCCAGCCGTTCAAGACGACCGCCTTCCAGGCCGGCAAGTTCATCGACGTCAGCGATGAGTCGCTCAAGGGCAAGTGGTCGGTCCTCATCTTCATGCCGGCAGCCTTCACCTTCAACTGCCCGACGGAAGTCGAAGACGCTGCCGACAACTACGCCAAGTTCAAGGACCTGGGTGCCGAGGTCTACATCGTGACCACCGACACCCATTTCTCGCACAAGGTCTGGCACGAAACCAGCCCGGCCGTCGGCAAGGCGAAGTTCCCGCTGGTCGGCGACCCCACGCACACCCTGACGCGCATGTTCGGCGTGCACATCGAGGAAGAAGGCCTGGCACTGCGCGGCACCTTCATCATCAACCCGGAAGGCGTGGTCAAGACGGCTGAGATCCATGACAACGCCATCGCCCGTGACGTGAAGGAAACGCTGCGCAAGCTGCAGGCCGCCCAGTACGTCGCCAAGAACCCGGGCCAGGTGTGCCCCGCCAAGTGGCAGGAAGGCGCGAAGACGCTGACCCCGTCGCTGGACCTCGTCGGCAAGATCTGATCGGTCCCGCCGAACTTCCCTGAAGACGCCTTCGCCGGCCATCAGCCGGCGGATGGCGTGCCTGTCGGCATTCCTCTTTCTCCGTGCCACTGATTGACGTCATCCGTCGGCGTCGGCTTGGCACCACCTGGAGTCCCCCTCATGCTGGACGACAACCTCAAGACCCAACTTGCCGCATACCTGCAGCGCGTCGTGCAGCCGGTCGATCTGGTCGCCTCGCTCGACGAGCGCGAGGCTTCGAGCGAGATGCGAGAACTGCTCGACGAGATCGCCGCATTGAGCCCGATGATCCGGGTGCGCCATGACGGCAACGACGCGCGCCGGCCCTCGTTCTCGATCAGCCGCGCCGGCCATGACATGGGCCTGCGATTCGCCGCCATCCCGATGGGCCACGAGTTCACCTCGCTCGTTCTCGCGCTGCTGCAAGCCGGCGGTCATCCGCCGAAACTCGAGCCCGAGGTCATCGAGCAGATCCAGTCCCTGGATGGCGACTTCGTGTTCGAGACCTACATGTCTCTCACCTGCCACAACTGCCCCGACGTTGTGCAGGCCTTGAACCTGATGGCGGTGCTGAACCCGCGCATCCGGCACGTCGCCATCGACGGCGGCCTGTTCAAGGACGAGGTGGAGACGCGCCAGATCATGGCCGTGCCGATGATCTTCCTCAACGGCCAGCCCTTCGGCTCGGGCCGCATGGAGATCGGCGAGATCGTGGCCAAGATCGACACCGGCGCCGCCGCACGCGACGCCGCGAAGCTGGCGGCGAAGGACGTCTTCGACGTGCTGATCGTCGGCGGAGGCCCCGCTGGCGCGGCCGCGGCCGTGTATGCGGCGCGCAAGGGCATCAAGACCGGCATCGTCGGCGAGCGCCTTGGCGGCCAGACGCTGGATACGCTGGGCATCGAGAACTACATCTCGGTGCTCGAAACCGAAGGTCCGAAGTTCGCCGCGGCGTTGGAAGCACACGCACGCGCCTACGGTGTGGACCTGATGACCGGCCAACGGGCAGCGAAGCTGGAAGCGGCGAACGGCCGCGACCCGGCGCGCGTGACGCTGGACAGCGGCGCGGTGCTCCAGGGCCGCACGGTGATCCTCGCCACCGGGGCGCGCTGGCGCAACGTCAACGTCCCGGGTGAGGCCGAGTACCGCAACAAGGGCGTGGCCTACTGCCCGCACTGCGATGGCCCGCTCTACAAAGGCAAGCGCACCGCGGTGATCGGCGGCGGCAACTCCGGCGTCGAGGCGGCGATCGACCTGGCGGGCATCGTCGAGCACGTCACGTTGGTCGAGTTCGCCCCGGCACTCAAGGCCGATGCGGTGCTGGTGGACAAGCTGAAGAGCCTGCCGAACGTCACTGTGCATGTGAACGCCCAGACCACCGAGATCGTCGGCGACGGGCAGAAGGTCACGGGCCTGAAGTTCAAGGACCGAGCGACCGATGCCGAGCATCTGGTCCCGCTGGCGGGCGTGTTCGTGCAGATCGGGCTGGTGCCCAACACCGAATGGCTGAAGGGCACGGTGGAGCTCTCGAAGTACGGCGAGATCATCGTCGACGCGCGGGGAGCGACGAGCGTGCCGGGCGTGTTTGGTGCCGGTGATGCGACGACCACGCCCTACAAGCAGATCGTCATCGCTGCGGGCGACGGTGCAAAGGCGGCGTTGTCTGCATTCGACCACCTGATTCGGCACGGCAGCGGCGGTTGATGCGAGGGGGTGATCGGCCGGGCACCGGGTCGCACGTGCCGAGTCCGAGCTCAGATGGCCGATGTCCCAAGGTCATAGGTTTCGCGTGGCCTCCTCTGGAGACCGCGTCTGCGTGCTTGACACCTAAGCAAGCACTCTCAGTACAGCTGACTCGCGCAAGTCTCAGTGCCAGGGCCGTCGACATGGTCCTGCAATGGTGTATGCCCGCGTCTGGAACCTACTCGGATCACTGGCGCAAGGTAGGCAGCCCCCATTCTTATTTCGCCGGTGGAATGAAAGCGTGGCTTGCAATGGGCTGCGCACAGCTTTGAGCTCGCAGGTGTTGGGCCGGTGTCAGAGCAGAAGGCCGGGTGCGGGGGGGCTCTGGACTCGTGATGGTCATATTCACGCTAGATTGAACTGTATGGTCGACCATTTTTTGAGGCAAGATGTCTGACATTCTCGACGTCAATGAGGCCTCGGGGCAACCAACATGGCTGGCGGATTCGAAATGGCAAAGAGACTCGTGTTGTTCAATCACAAGGGCGGCGTCAGCAAGACAACCACCGTGTACAACGTTGGCTGGATGCTTGCCGAACAGGGGGGCCGCGTTTTGCTCGTGGATGCCGACCCGCAGTGCAATCTCTCCAGCCTTGTGCTCGGGGACGGTTTTGACGCGTACTACCTAGAGGATGCAACACGTCTCCAAAATATCAAGGATGGCGTAGCGCCGGCCTTCAGAGGAAAGCCTACACCGATCGGCCCAGTGTTGTGCAGATCTCCAGCGCGCCAGCCTCTTGTGCATTTGCTGGCCGGGCATGCGACATTGTCCGAATACGATGCGTCACTTACTTTTGCGCAGAATTCGAATGCTCTGGCCACGCTGCAAAACCTGCCAGGCGCGTTCAATGAGCTGATCCGGCAAGTCGAAGAAGCAAATGATATCGACTACACCATCATCGACCTGAACCCGGGTTTGAGCGCGATAAACCAGAACCTATTTCTGAACGCAGACTTTTTCCTGATCCCTACGAATCCCGATCCGTTCTCAATCATGGCGCTAGAGACGCTGGAGTCGATCTTTCCGCGATGGGCTGCATGGAAGACGCAGAACGAAGGGGCATTTCAGGATTCTGCCTATCCACTTCGGCCAGGACTACCCAAGTTCGTGGGTACGTTGGTTCAGCGCTTCAACGTGCGCAAGGGTCGTGCGGCCGCACCGTATCGAGACAACATCTCAGAGATCAAAGACGTCACTGAGTCTCGACTGCAACCGGCGCTCAGGGTGGCGGGTTTGACGCTTGCCGACGATGAATATCCCGTTGATCTTCGCAATGAAGGCTTCTGCCTAGAGGAAATTCCGGACTTTGGTGCCTTGCTGCCGCGTTCCCATGACGCCGGCGTGCCGGTCTTCGCTCTCCAAGACAATGAACTCGGTGCCACCGGTGTGGTCTTGGATGGGATGGTCGACAAGCGGGACCAGATCAAGGCCCAGTTCATTGGTGTGGCCGACTTGCTGAGAGACCTGATGAGCTGAAAAACCATGCTCAATGCGAAACAGGTCTTTCAGCAAAATATTAGACAGGCGAATGAACTTGGTGGGCTCTACGATCACTTGAGCACCGTCGTCGCAATTCCGGAGCAATTCGACGATCTTCTTCGGTCTCAACTCGTGTACGCGGTCAGCGCATTCGACAAACTGATGCACGATTTGATCCGAATCGGAATGGTGCAGATATTTCGGGGTTCACGACCAACGACCGGAAAATACCAGAGCGAGGGTGTTCCACTTCAACATCTACCTCAGCTGCTGCCAGGCGCCATACCGCCTCCGGAGGTTCGTTTCGAAGAGATCATCCGAGAGAAGCTCAGTACGCTGTCCTTCCAGGATCCGAAGAAGGTGGCAGACGGGCTGAGTTTCATTTGGAACGAGAATCAGAAGTGGCAGCAAATCGCTCTTGGCCTCGGCATGAGTGACGAAGATGCTAGGCGCGACCAGAAATTGATCGTCACCCGAAGAAACGCAATCGTTCACGAGGCCGATCTCGACCCGGTGACTAACACGAAGCAGGCAATCACGAGAGCTGAGGCCACACAAGCGTCTGACTTCTTACTGGCCTTAGGGAATCGCATCTGCGATATGGTCATCTGACTCGGCGCGTCGATGCAAGACACCGCCGTGGATCGACCGGAAGGCATCGATCTTCCAGCCGAAGCTGCTGCCGTGCTGACTCAACTTCGGCTGCAGATACTTTTCCTAGGCTGCCTCTAACTCTCACGCCCCCTGCGCCGCCCGAATCCCCGCCACCGACACCCCGCTGATCAACCTCCCAGCCGCCAGCTTCACCACCCGATCCGCCGACGCAATCGTCTCCGACCGGTGCGCCACGATCACCCGCGTCAGCGACAACTTGCGCACTGCCTCGTTCACGCTGCGCTCGCGCGCCACGTCGAGGTGGCTCGTCGCCTCGTCGAGAAACAGCACCCTCGGCTCCCGATACAGCGCCCGCGCCAGCAGGATGCGCTGCTTCTGCCCGCCCGAGAACACCGTGCCCATGTCGCCCACCAGCGTGTTGTATTGCATGGGCATCGCGACGATGTCCTCATGCACCTCGGCCATGCGCGCGCAGGCTTGCAGTCGCTCAAAGTCCGGCCGCGTGTCGAAGAAGCAGATGTTCTCTGCGATGGAGCCGGCGAAGAGCTGGTCGTCCTGCATCACGCTGGCCACCGCCGCGCGCCAGCGCATGAGGCCCAGGCGCTGCAAGGGCACGCCGTCGATCTCGATGCTGCCGCTGGTGGGCTGCAGCAGGCCCAGCATGATCTTCACGAGCGTGGTCTTGCCGCCGCCCGAGGGGCCGATGATGGCGAGCGATTCACCGGCCTCCACGCGCAGGTTCAGGTTCTCGATGAGCCAGGGGTCGCTGTCCGAATAGCGGAAGCACACGTTCTTCAGCTCGATGCTCCCCGAGAGCGGGGCGGCATCCAGCGGGGCGATCACGTCGCGCGGCTCGGCCGGCGTGAGCGCGATGTCGGCCACGCGCTCGGTGTGCAGGCCCAGCATGCGCATCTCCAGGCCCTTCTCGATGAGCGCTGCGACGCGCTGCACGAACTGCGTCTTGTAGGCGACGAAGGCGAAGAGCATGCCCACGGTGAAGCCCGCGCCGTCGAGCACCAGCCGCGCGCCCAGCCACACGGTGACGACGTTCTCGATGCCGAAGAGCAGGCCGTTCAAGCCCTGGTACAGCAGGTTCAGCCGCTGCGTGCGGATGCCCGCGTTGAACTGGTCGACCACCATGTTCTGCCACGCGGCGGCGCGCTGGTCTTCGCGGGCGAAGAGCTTGATGCCCTGCATGCCGCGCACCGTCTCCAGGAAATGGCTGTGCTGGCGCGCGCCGCGCACGATCTGCTCCTCGCTCGCGCGGCGGAAGGGCTTGTACAGCGCCAGGCGCAAACTGGCATAGGCCAGTGCCGCGAGCAACGCGACGAGTGCGAGCTTGGGGCTGTAGATGACCATCATCGCTGCCGTGCCCAGCGCCATCACGCCGTCGATCAGCGATTCGAGCGCGCTGGTGGTGAGCGTGCGCTGGATGGTGTTGAGCGAGTCGAAGCGCGACACCACGTCGCCGATGTGCCGCTTGTCGAACCAGGCCATCGGCAGGCGCACGAGGTGGCGGAAGAGGTTGGACAGCAGTTGCAGGTTCAGGTGCGTGCCCATCACCATCAGCACCCACGCGCGCAAGGCGGTGATGCCGGCCTGGATGACGGCGAGCAGCAGGAAACCCGCGCCCAGCACGCTGACCAAGTCGCGGTCTTGCGCGACGATGGCCTCGTCCACCACCCATTGCAGCAGGAAGGGAGCGGCCAGCGCGAGCACCTGCAGGCACAGCGCGAGCGATAGCACCTGCGCCACGTGCGTGCCCAGGCGCGGCAGGCTGCCCACCAGCACGCGCAGCGAGATCTTGCGGCGCTCGACCGCGGGCGCGAACTCCGGCGTCGGTGTGAGCTCCAGCGCCACGCCGGTGAAGTGCTTGGAGAACTCGTCCATGCCAAGCTCTCGTTCGCCCACCGCAGGGTCCAGCAGCCTCACACGGTCGGCCCGCACCCGCGTGAGCACGACGAAATGGTTGAAGTCCCAGTGCAGTACGCAGGGCAGCTTCAGCTCTTGCAGATGAGACAACTCCAGCCGTAGCGGCCGAGGCGCCATGTTCAGGCTGCCGGCCACCTGCATCAGGTCGGCGAGCGTCGCACCCTTGAGCGACACCGAATGCCGCGCGCGCAGGGACGCGAGGTCGATGCGGTGGCCGTGGTGGCCCGCGATCATCGCGATGCAGGCATGGCCGCATTCGGCGGCTTCGGTCTGCAGGATGAGCGGCGTGCGGCGTGAGAGCGAGAAGTCCAGCATGGTGTTCACACCCGTCCGGTGACTGAGAGCAGCGGGTCGAAGATCCACTCGATGACGCGGCGCCGGTCGAGCCGGATGTCCGCATCCACGCCCATGCCCGATTGAAGGTTCATCGCCTGGCCGTAGGCCTGCACGCCTTGCGAAGGCAGTCGCACGGTGACGCGATACACGGGCTCGGTGACGGCCATCGGCAAGCTCGCTTCGCCCGGCTGGATGACGCTGCGGCCGACCCGCGTGACTTCACCTTCGTGGTGGCCGAAGCGCTGGTACGGGAATGCCTGGTAGCGCAAGGCGACCTTCTGCCCGGGCTTGATGAACCCCGCCGCGCGCGTGGGCACGAGCAGCTGCGCTTCCAGCGACGCGCCGGCCGGCAAGATGGACATCAGCGGCGCGTTCGGGTTGGCGGCCTGGCCCACGTCGGCCAGGATGGTCGTGACCACGCCGTCGGCCGATGCGGTGAGCACCACGGTGCGCTTGGAATCCGCCTCGGTGAGCTGCTGGTCCAGCTCCGACATCTGCCGGCTGATCTGCGCCGCGTTGTTCGATTCCTTCAGGCTGCTGGCGGCCAGTTCGGCACGCGCTGCATCGAGGTCGCGCGTGAGAGAGGCGATGCTGCGCTGCAGGTTGGCGAGCTGCCCGCGCTGGTCGAGCAATTCTTCCTGCTTCTGCTGCAACGCGGCCTCTGACATGAAGTGCGATGCGACGAGCCCCTCGTGCCGCTTCACGGTGAGCTCGGCACTGGCCACGCGGCTCTTCTGCAGCTCGAGCTGCCCGCGTGCCTGCTCGATCTCGTTGGCGAGGCCATGCATGCGCTGCGACACCGCGGCGGCCGCGAGCCTGTCGATTTCCCCCTGCTTGTTCTGCTCCCGCCGAAGACTGTCGCGACGCTCGGCGAGTTGCGTGAGCACGGCAGCCTGCGCATCGCGCGTGGTGGTGCTCGAACGTTCGCTGGAGATGACGAGCAGCACGTCGCCTTGCTTGACCGCCTGGCCTTCGCTCACGCGCTTCTCCAGCACCGTGCCAGCCTGCGGCGTGTAGACCTTGATCAGGCCGCTGGTCGGCGCCAGGTAGCCCAGCACATGCTCCTTGCGCGTGTACTGCCCCCAGGCGGCAAAGGCGAGCAGGGCGACGACGACGAGCACCGCCACGCTCACGAGCAGCCCCGTGCGCGGTCCTTGGGCGACGGAGGTGTCGCCATACAGCGTGTTGCACTGCGCGGCGATGGCCTGCTGTCGAAAGCGCAGGATCATGGTGTCAGGCGGCGAGGCGTTCTTGCTCGGCGCCGGCTTCGACGGCCGTCTTCACGACGGGTTGGGTCAGCCAGTCGTTGAGGCGTTGCACGCTCCAGCCCAGGCGCTGCATGAGCTGCGTGGCCATCGGCCAGTAGCGCACGCGGTCTTCCGCGAAGGGGCCGTAGTTCATCACGTACGAGCGCAGCATGCCGACCGCACGCTGGATCTCGATGGGCCGCGTCTTCACTTCGGGGTCGCTGAAGGCTTCGTATTCGTTGGACGAGTGGTGGATGAACTTGCTGCCTTGCAGCTTGCGGCACAGCAGCGCGTATTCCTTGGTCTGCATGATCCACAGGTGCCACACGTCGTCGATCTCGTCGTTGAACGGGATGCCGCCGTGGCTGAACGCAGCCATGTTGAGGTACTTGAGCAGCTCCTCGACGCGCGCGTCGACTTCGTCGCTGGTGAGCGGCGCGAGCTTGCGGTCGAAATAGAACTTCATCGCCGGCGACACGAAGGTGGCGCGCAGTTGTTCGTTGGTGATCATGTTGTCGGCTCCATGAGCGAGCGGGTGCCGCGAGGATCGGCTGCGAGGATCGATGGCGAGATGGCAGCCACACCCAAAGAGAAGCGGGGCGGAAGCTTGTGGCTCCCGCCCCGGCCCTTGCTATCAGCAGTGGCAGCTGCAGCAATGGCAGGCGCAGCATCGAACCGCGGCGGCGAGGCCCCCGGCCACTTGTTGCGCCTGGTCGAACTCGAGCTCGAGCATCTTGGTCAGCTCGGCCGATTCGTCGGCGGACACGAAGGTGGTCGGCAGTGCAGCGTCGGCGGCTTGCATGGCATTGCGCTCGATGGTGGTCTTGGTTTGCATGTCTATCTCCCTGAGATTCAAGATAAAAGAAGACCCATCGCCCGGGTGGGGCGACAAATCAGCCTGGTGGTACCGATGGAAACCTGGTTGATCCCGCATCGATGGAACCCGGTCGCCGACCCTTTGACTACGGTGACGACCGGGATGGAGTTGCTGTGTGTTCAGGCAAGCCGAATGAGCAACTCCATGACCGAAACTTTAGGCGGCGATGCTTGCCGACGCCCTCCCTAACCTTTGAATTTCGACCCCCAAACTCGACATGTCCGGTTTCCCTCGGATGGGGGTGGCGCATGTTGTCGGTGTGGGTGTCTTGGGAGCTGCGTCTAGAGGGGTTGGTGGTGGGCGGTGGCGGCGGAGATGGCGCTGCTTCGCAGCGTGAATGGCTCCCTCTCCCTCTGGGAAATGGAGCAATACCGAGCACACCACTGCCGCGACCCACCCACTCGTGGCGAAAGAATCCAGCCTACCAGCTACCTCAGTTCAACCGAGCCCGATGCCGCTCGATCTGCTTTCGCACCTGCACCGGCGCCGTCCCGCCCAGCACATTGCGTGCATTGAGCGAGCCCTTCAAGGTCAGCACCTCGAACACATCCGGCCCGATGCTGGAATTGAAGGCCTGCAGTGACTCCAACGGCAACTCGCTCAAGTCCACGCCCAGATGAATCGCCGACTTCACCGCATGCGCCACCACCTCATGCGCATCGCGGAAGGGCAGGCCCTTCTTCACGAGATAGTCGGCCAAGTCAGTCGCCGTGGCGTAGCCCTTCAACGCCGCGGCTTCCATCGCGTCCTTCTTCACCACGATGCCGCCCACCATCTCCGCCATGATGCGCAGCGTGTCGCGCACCGTGTCCACCGTGTCGAACAAGGGTTCCTTGTCTTCCTGGTTGTCCTTGTTGTAGGTGAGCGGCTGGCCCTTCATCAGCGTGAGCAGCCCCATCAGGTGGCCCACCACGCGGCCGCTCTTGCCGCGGGCGAGTTCGGCGACGTCGGGGTTGCGCTTCTGCGGCATGATCGACGAGCCGGTGCAATAGCGGTCGGCGAGGTTGATGAAGCCGAAGTTCTGGCTCATCCACAGCACGATCTCCTCGGCCAGCCGGGACACATGCATCATCGTGATGCTTGCGAAGGACGAGAACTCGATGGCGAAGTCACGATCGCTCACGGCATCCAGGCTGTTCTGGCACACGCCGTCGAAGCCCAGGATATTGGCCACCATCTCGCGATCCAGCGGGTAGCTCGTGCCGGCCAGTGCAGCCGCGCCCAGCGGCAGCCGGTTGACGCGGCGGCGCAGGTCGGTCAGGCGCTCTTCGTCGCGAGAGAACATCTCCACATAGGCCAGCAGGTGGTGTGCAAAGCTCACCGGCTGAGCCACCTGCATGTGCGTGAAGCCCGGAAGAATCGTCTCCACGTTCTGCTCGGCCACGTCGATGAGCGCCACCTGCATCTGGCGCAGGAGCGGCGCAAGGGTGTCGATCTCTTCGCGCAGCCACAGCCGCACGTCGGTGGCCACCTGGTCGTTGCGTGAGCGGCCGGTGTGCAGCCGCTTGCCGGCATCGCCCACGAGCTGCGTGAGGCGGGCCTCGATGTTCAGGTGCACGTCTTCGAGGTCCAGCTTCCATTCGAAGCGCTCGGACTCGATTTCCTCGGTGATCTGCGCCATGCCCTTGCGGATGGCCGCGAGGTCGTCGTCGCCGATGATCTTCTGCGCCGCGAGCATCTGCGCATGCGCGAGCGAACCCTGGATGTCCGCGCGCCACATGCGCTTGTCGAAGAACACACTGGACGTGTAGCGCTTCACGAGCTCGCTCATGGGCTCGGAGAAGAGCGCGGACCAGGCTTCGGATTTCTTGTCGAGTTGGTTGGAGGACATGTGCGTGGCCGGTGGCGGCTCGAAAGGGATGGAAGCGCGACTTCGGGTGCCGAACGGATGCCGGGCGGCCCGAGGTTGACGACAATGCGGGGCGGTGCAATTCTATCGAGCACCCTCAGGACACCCACCACATGCCTCCAGGCCAGGACGACAGCTTCGCGCCCACCGTCAACCTGCCGCCCCCCGACGGCCCCGACGCCGGCCGGCCAAGCGAGCTGTTCGGCAGCACCGCCTTCGGCAGCACCATCTTCGACGCCGCCGCGCCGGGCGTCGCCGTCGGCGCGCCGCTGGTGTTCGACGTGTGCCACGTCGGCGTCGTGCTGCGCGCCGTGCTGTGCGTCACGCTGGCGGTGGTCGTCGCAATGATGTTCGCCGCCGGCGGCTTCGCCTCGTGGCTGCTGCTGGCCACCATCGGCATCGCGGTGTCGCTGCCCGGCGTGCTGTGCTGGCTGCTCGTGGCCTGCGTGCTGAAGGCGCCCTTGCAGCGTGTGCCGCTGGCCGGCCAGTGGGCGGCGGCAATCGCGCTGGGCGCCGCGAGCGGCGTCTTCGGCTGGACGCTGGGCATGATCACCGGGCTCGACTACTTCGAGTCGCGTCACTACCTGGCGGCCGCCACGACCGGCGCGCTGGGCGCCGCCACCATCTTCCAGTGGCTGCGGCTGCGGGCGCAGGCCCGGCTGCCGGCGGACACCACCGCCAAGCTCGCCGAGCTGCAGTCGCGCATTCGGCCGCACTTCCTGTTCAACACGCTGAACACCGCACTCAGCCTCGTGCGGCTCGACCCGGCCCGCGCCGAAGGCGTGCTCGAAGACCTGGCCGAGCTCTTTCGCGTGGCGCTCACCAACACCGGCGAGGCGGTGACGCTGTCCGACGAGGTGGAGCTGGCCAAGCGCTACCTCGCCATCGAGCAGATCCGCTTCGGCAGCCGGCTGCAGGTGAGCTGGGAGCTCGACCCTGATGCCGGCGCCGCGAAAGTGCCGCCCCTGCTGCTGCAGCCCTTGATGGAGAACGCGGTGCGCCACGGTGTGGAGCCGGCGCCCGACGGGGGGGTGATCCGCGTGCGAACGCGTGTCAAACTCGGGCGCGCGATGCTGTCCATCGCCAACACCGTGCCGAGCGAGCCGTCCCGGCCGGGCAACGGCATCGCATTGCGCAACGTGCGCGAGCGCCTGAGGCTCATGCACGACGTGGCCTCGCAGTTCGACGCGCGGCAGGACGGCAAAGTGTTTCGTGTGCAGATCGTGGTGCCGCTATGACGATGACGACCGACTCCGAATCCGCCGCCTTGCGGGTGCTCCTCGTCGATGACGAGGAACTGGCCCGCCTGCGTCTGCGCAGCCTCGTCGGCGAATGCGTCCAGCCGCGCGCCCAGGTGGTGGGCGAGGCCGCCAACGCCACGCAGGCGCTGGTGTGGCTGCAGTCGCAGGCCTGCGACCTGATGCTGCTGGACATCCACATGCCCGGGCGCGACGGCATGCAGCTGGCTGCAGAACTGCGCCAGCTCGCGACGCCGCCGGCGGTGGTGTTCGTCACCGCGCATGCCGAGCATGCCCTGAAGGCCTTCGAGCTCGAAGCCGTGGACTACCTCACCAAGCCCGTGCGCCGCGAGCGGCTGCACGCGGCCTTGCAGCGGGTGGCGCAGCGGCTGGCCGTCGCGCCTGCCGTGGCACCCGGCGCCGAGGAGTCCGAGCCGGTGGTCGTGGTGAGCGACCGCGGCCGCGTAGTGCGCGTGCCGGTGTCCGAGGTGCTGTACCTCAAGGCGGAGCTGAAGTACGTCACCTTGCGCACGGCGCAACACACCTACGTGCTGGACGACGCGCTGAGCGACCTGGAGCATCGCCTGGGCGAGCGTTTCATCCGCGTTCACCGCAATGCGCTGGTGGCCAAGCGGGCCGTGCGGGCGCTGGAACGGCGCGTCATCGCCGGTGCGGACGACGAAGGCGGCGAGAGTTGGGCGGTGCGCGTCGCGCCGGTCGATGAATGGCTGGCGGTGTCGCGCCGGCAGGCGACGGCAGTGCGCGAGGCCTTGGTGGCGGCCGGGTTGTAAGCGGCGGGTTCGCCATGGGCTGGCGCCGTTGGACCGCGATGGGGGCGGCCGCGGTATTCGTCGTGCTGATGCAAGGGTCCGGCACGCCGCCTGGTCTGCCAGAGACCGCCGTTCGTTCAACGCACCCGTCCTTGGCGCGGAGGTCCGCGCCCGTGCCGGTGCCGCGCACTGCTTCATCCAGTGTCGCCCCGCCCAGGCGGCCTCCCGTGGCCACTGCCGGTACCGACGATGCCGCATGTCAAGCCGCCTCCAAGGCCATGTTCGACATGACGCCCGATGAGAAGGCCGCGGCCCTGCAGCGCGTGTACGACGCCATGGCCTCGTCGGGCGATCCGAAACTGCGGGCCGCGGGGCTGGTGTACGAGATCACGACCCGCGACTCCCGCGGGCTTCACATGGCCACGGACGCGTCGTGTCGACCGGAGATTCCGGGCGCCATCGTGGGGCCTCGCTGCATGCCTGTGAATCCGAACGTGCCTTCGCAGGACACGTATGTCTGGACGCCGCTCACGCAGATGGAATCCAACGCGGCCGCCGTCGACAAGCTGGCCCAGCTCGCGGCGACGTCGTCCGACCCGGTGGTCTACGCGCTCGCCATGCACGCGTGCCGCCCGTTCGGGCAGGACGGGCGCACCGGCGCCTGCGCGCAGCTGTCGATCCCGCAATGGGCGCGCATCGACGGCGGCAATGCGGTGGTGTGGCTGCACATGATCGACGACGCACAAAAGCGTGGTGATGCCGCGGGCGTGTCCGAAGCCTTGTATCGCCTGTCGCAGGCGCAGACGAGCCGCTACTACCTGTTCACCGCGGGCAATCTCGTGGTGCAGAACCTGCCTGCCGGCATGAACGCAGGCGAGCGCACGCTGGCGGAGTTCGGCGCGATGCAAGCGACCTCCTACTGGGCCTTGCCCAGCTTTGCAGGGCTCGCCAAGGAATGCCGCAAGCCCGCCATCGCCGACATGAACCGGGCGCAGGTCTGCGAACGCATCGCGGAGTTTCTCGTGACTCGGGACACGTCCGCCATCGGCATGGCGATCGGGCGCAAGCTCGGCGAGGAACTCGGCTGGCCGACGTCGCGGCTGAAGGACATCCAGCTCGAACAGAAGGCGTCACTTGCCGAGGCCACCGCGGCCACGCCCCGGCAGGCGGCCCAGAACGACTGCCGCTGGCTACGCCGCGTGCGCGAGTGGGCGGTGCTGACCGACCAGTTCGGCGAGGTGAGGGCCGCGCAGGAGCAGGCGCGGCGCTCGGGCGTGAGCGTGGATCAGCTCAAGGCGCGCTACCTCGCGGCGCAGGCGGCGCTCGCCGCTGCGGCGTCGGCAGTGCTCCCCGCCAGCGGCCCGCAGCCCGAATCGCGCTGATGCCGCCGATCAGCCGGTGTTCCGCAAGCCCGCCGCCACTCCATTGATCGAGATGTGGATGCCGCGCTTCACCCGCTCCGTCGCGGGGTCGCCCTCGCGGCGCTGGCGATAGCGGCGCATCAGCTCGACCTGCAGGTGGTTCAGCGGGTCGAGGTACGGAAAGCGGTGTTCGATGGAGCGTGCGAGCGACGGGTTCGATTGCAAACGCCGCTTCTCGCCGGTGATGAGCGTCAGCGCATCGTTGGTGCGCTGCCATTCGGCCTGGATCAGCCCGAAGATGCGCTTGCCGAGCTTCTTGTCTTCCACCAGCTCCACGTAGCGCTGCGCGATACCCAGGTCGCTCTTGGCGATCACCATGTCCAGGTTGGACATCAGCGTGCGGAAGAAGGGCCACTGCTTGTACATGCGCTGCAAGAGCGCGAGCCGCTCGCGGCGCTGCTTGGGGTCGGACAGGTACTTGTCGATCGCCGAGCCGAAGCCGCACCAGCCCGGCAGCGCCACGCGGCACTGGCCCCAGCTGAAGCCCCATGGGATGGCGCGCAGGTCTTCGATGGCGCGCGTGGCCTTGCGTGACGCCGGGCGCGAGCCGATGTTGAGTTCGGCGATCTCGCGGATGGGCGTGGCGCTGAAGAAGTAGTCGGTGAAGCCCGGGGTCTCGTACACCAGCTTGCGGTACGCCGCGTAGCTCGCATCGCTGATGGCGCCGGCCGCCTCAAGGAAGGCCTTGGGCGCGCTCTTGGTGGGGTGCAGCAGCGTGGCCTCGAGCGTGGCGGCCACCAACGTCTCCAGGTTGCGCCGGCCGATCTCCGGGTTGGCGTATTTGGACGCGATGACCTCGCCCTGTTCGGTGAGGCGGATCTGCCCGTTCACCGTGCCCGGCGGCTGCGCGAGGATGGCCTGGTAGCTCGGGCCGCCGCCGCGGCCCACCGTGCCGCCGCGGCCGTGGAACAAGCGCAGCGTGATGCCGTGCTCGCGCCCCAGCGGGCCGAAGAGTTCGACCAGCGCGATCTCGGCGCGGTAAAGCTCCCAGTTGCTCGTGAAGGTGCCGCCGTCCTTGTTGCTGTCGCTGTAGCCGAGCATGATGTCCTGCTCGCCGCCGCTGCGCTTCATCATGTCGACCATGCCGGGCAGGGCGTAGAAGTCGCGCATGATGGGCGCGGCATTGCGCAGGTCGCCGATGGTCTCGAACAGCGGCACGACGATCAGGTCGCTCGTGGCGTGGTCGTCCAGCGTGCCGCGCAGGATGCCCACTTCCTTGAACAGCAGCAGCACCTCCAGCAGGTCGCTCACCTCCTCGGTGTGCGAAATGATGTAGTGGCGCAGCGCGGCGCGGCCGTAGCGCTGCAGCATCACAAGCGCGGCTTCGAAGATGGCGATCTCGCTGGTGGCGTGCTCGCTGTACTCGGCCGCGCGAACGCGCAGCGGGCGCGCGTCATTGAGCAGGCGCAGCAGCAGTTCGCGGCGGGCCGCTTCGTCCAGCGCGCTGTAGTGGGCTTCGATCTTCGCCGTCTTCAGCAGTTCGGCGACCACGGCTTCGTGCTTGTCGGAACTCTGGCGCAAGTCCACCGTGGCGAGGTGGAAGCCGAACACCTGCACCGCGCGCATCAGCGGCTGCAAGCGCGGCGCCGTCAGTGCGTGCGCGTGGTGCGAGCCGAGCGAGGTTTCGATCACGCGCAGGTCGGCGAGGAACTCCTCCGGCGATGCATACGGGTTCTGCGGCGCGACGGCATGGCGCAGCGCCTCGGTGCCGGTCAGCTCATGCAGCGTGGCCGCCAGGCGCGCATACACGCCGATCAACGCGCGGCGATAGGGCTCGTCCTGGCGGTGCGGGTTGTGGTCGGGCGAGGCTTCGGCCAGCTTGCGCATCTCGGGTGTGACGGGCGCGAGCGTGGCGGAGATGGACAACTCCGCACCGAGCTCATGCACCTCGGTGAGGTAGTGGCGCAGGACGGTCTCGCTCTGGCGGCCGAGTGCCATGCGCAGCGTGTCGGCAGTGACGAAGGGGTTGCCGTCGCGGTCGCCGCCAATCCAGTTGCCCATGCGGAAGAAGGTGGCGATGTCGTGGCCCGGCAGCGCGCGTTCCACCTCGCGGTACATGCGCGGAATCTGCTTGAGGAAGGTCGCGTGGTAGTACGACAGCGCGTTCTCGATCTCGTCGCTCACGGTGAGCTTGGCGGTGCGCAGCATGCGTGTCTGCCACAGCTGCGTCACGCGGGCGCGGATGAGTGCCTCGTTCTCGGCGCGGTCGCGGTCGGTGGGAAGCGTCTCGCGCTGGTCCACCAGTTCGGCAATGGCGCGTTCGGCGTCGAGGATGCTCTTGCGCTGCACCTCGGTCGGGTGGGCAGTGAGCACCGGCGAGATGTAGGCATGTGCCAGCGTGCGGGCGATGTCGCCGGCGCGGATGCCGGCGTCGGACAGGCGCTCCAGCGACATCGCGAGCGAGCCTTCCTGCAGATGGCCTTGCCGTTCGTGGTGGTCGCGCCGGCGCACGTGGTGGCGGTCTTCGGCGATGTTGGCCAGGTGCGAGAAGTAGCTGAAGGCGCGGATCACGCTCACCGTCTGGTCGCCGCTGAGGTTCTTGAGCAGCTTGTCGAGTGCCTTGCCGGCCTGGGCATCGCTCTTGAGCCGGTAGGCCACCGACAGCTGGCGCACCCGTTCGATCAGCTCGAAGGCGTCCTTGCCTTCCTGTTCGCGGATCACGTCCCCGAGGATGCGGCCGAGGAGTCGGATGTCCTCCACCAAGGGGCGGTTCTTTTCGGCGGCGTCCTGGGCGGGGGTGACTCGGGCCATGGGGGAGGTTCCGGTGGTTGTAATTTGGTTACGCGATTTTATGCGATGGAGTTACCGTGCGAAAAGCGCCCCCTGCTAGCATGCCCGGATGACCGATCGAATCATCATCGCCACCCGGGAAAGTCGCCTCGCGATGTGGCAGGCCGAGCATGTGCGCGATCTGCTCGTCCAACGCTTCGGCGCGAACGTCGAACTGCTGGGCATGACCACGCGCGGCGACCAGATCCTCGACCGCAGCTTGTCCAAGGTAGGCGGCAAGGGGCTCTTCGTGAAAGAGCTGGAGACGGCGCTCGAAGAAGGCCGCGCACAGCTCGCCGTCCATTCGCTCAAGGACGTGCCCATGGACCTGCCCGCCGGCTTCGAGCTGGCGGCCGTGCTGGAGCGCGAGGACCCGCGCGATGCCTTCGTCTCGAACCAATTTGCCGCCCTGCAAGAGCTGCCGCAAGGCGCGCGGGTGGGAACGTCCAGCCTGCGGCGCGTGGTGCAGCTCAAGTCGCTGCGGCCCGACCTGGTGATCGAGCCCTTGCGCGGCAACCTCGACACGCGGCTGCGCAAGCTCGACGAAGGCCAGCACGATGCCATCGTGCTGGCGGCCGCCGGGCTCAAGCGCCTGGGGCTGGCGTCGCGCATCCGCAGCGTGTTCGAAGCCGACCAGATGCTGCCCTGCGCGGGCCAGGGCGCGTTGGGGCTCGAGGTTCGTGCCGATGCGCAGGCACTGCGGGCGACGCTGGCCGCGCTCACCGACCGCGCCACCGCTCTCGCCGTGCAGGCTGAGCGTGCAGTGTCGCGCGCGCTGGGCGGCAGCTGCAGCATGCCGCTGGCCGCCTTCGCGCACTGGGAGGGCGATCTCCTGGTGCTGCGTGCGGCGCTCGGGCATCCGGAACGCACCGAGTCGCCGCTGCTGCGCTCGCGCGTGCAGGGGGCCGTTGCCGACGATGCGTCGGCGCGGGCGCTGGGCACCGAGGCGGCCGAGCTGCTGCGCGCGCAGGGTGCCGCGGCCTACCTTGCATCCTGACCACCGAACTGGTCTAGACCACATGCGCGTGATCGTCACCCGGCCGGCCGCGCAGGCGGCGGCCTGGGTCGAGCAACTCCAGGCCCGCGGCATCGATGCCGTCGCCTTACCGCTCATCGGTATCGCGCCGGCGGCGGATGCGGGCGCGGTGGTGTCCGCGTGGAAGCGATTGGCGGCACACCAGCTGGTGGTCTTCGTGAGCCCGAACGCCGTGGAGGAGTTCTTCGCCCTGCGGCCCAGCGATGTGGAGTGGCCAGATGGCACGCTCGCGGGGTCGGTGGGGCCAGGGAGCACGCAGGCGCTGATTCGGCATGGGGTTCCGAGAAATCTGATCGCCGAGCCGGCGGCGGAGTCCGAGCAGTTCGATTCCGAAGGCCTGTGGCGCGAGCTTGAGTCGCGAAACTGGCAGGGCAGTGCCGTGCTGATCGTGCGCGGCGACGGCGGCCGCGAGTGGCTCGCCGACACCTTGCGCGCGCAGGGCGCCGAGGTCAGCTTCGTGGCGGCCTACCGCCGTGTCGTGCCGGCCCTCGATTCACCCATGCTCGACGGGGCCATCGCCCGGCCGTCGGCGCACCTGTGGTTCTTCAGCAGCTCCGAGGCCATCGCCAACCTGCAGGCGGAGCGGCCCACCCAGGATTGGAGCGCCGCACTCGCCATCGCCACGCACCCGCGCATCGCCGAGCGGGCACGCGACTGTGGTTTTGGCGTCGTACGCGAGTGCCCCCCCACGCTGGAGGCCGTGGTGGCCTGCATACAATCGTTCGCATCGTGAGCCAACCCCCCATCGAAGTCCTTCCGGCCAAGGTCGCGCCGGCCACCGACGCCAAGTCCGCGCACCATGGCATGAGCGTTCCGCTGCGCTGGTTCTGGACGGGTGTTGCTTTGCTGGTGCTGCTGGCCGGCATCTCGCTGGCACTGGCCTACACGGCGCAGCAGCGGGTGTCCATGCTCGAGAAAGAACTCGTGCGTCGCCAGCAAGACAGCCAGGGCCAATCCGTCGAGGCGCGCATGCTGGCCAAGCAGGCGCAGGAAGGCACACGCGAGAACGCCGCCAAGATCGCCCTGATGGAGGCCAAGATCTCCGAAGTCGCGATCCAGCGCGGCCAACTCGAGGACCTCATCCAGTCGCTGTCCCGCTCGCGCGACGAGAACGTGCTGGTCGACATCGACGCCGGCATCCGCGTCGCGCTGCAGCAGACGGCCATCACCGGCAGTGCCGAGCCGCTCGTCTCGGCGCTCAGGCAGGCCGATGAACGGCTCACCCGCTACAACCAGCCGCGGCTCGAAGGCGTGCGCCGCGCCATCGCGCGCGACCTCGACCGCGTGAAGGCCGTGGGCGTGGCCGATCTCCCGTCGCTCAGCATCAAGCTCGACGAGGCGGTGCGCATGGTCGACGAGCTCCCGCTGCTCGCGGTGGCCGAGCCGCGCAAGGCCGCCTCCGCGCCCGTCGCGCCGTCCAGCATGGCGCAGCATCGGGGTGGTGCCGGCGTGGCGGAATCGTCCAGCGGCTGGGTGAAGACCTGGAACGACACCCTCTCGACGGCGTCCGACCGCGTCTGGGGCGAAGTGAAGTCGCTCGTCCGCGTGACCCGCATCGACCACCCGGAGGCCATGCTGCTCGCGCCCGACCAGGCCTTCTTCGTGCGCGAGAACCTCAAGCTGCGCCTGTTGAACGCACGGCTCGCGCTGCTCAGCCGCCAGTACGACGTCGCGCAGTCCGACCTGCAGGCGGCCCACGCGGTGCTCGAGAAGTACTTCGATCGCTCGTCGCGCCGGCTGGTGCTCACGAGCGACCTCATCAAGCAGGTGTCGGTGCAGGCGCGCCAGGTGGCGGTACCGCGGCCTGACGACACGCTCGCCGCGATTTCCGCCGCGTCCGCCGGCCGATAGGACCCGATGCGCGCCGTCATCTGGTTCCTGCTGCTGTTCGCCGTCGCCGTCGTGGCCGCCGCCACGCTGGGCACCAACGACGGCATCGTCACGATCTACTGGAGCAGCTACCGCCTCGATACCTCGCTCAACCTCTTCCTGCTCGCGCTGATCGGCACCTGCTTCGCGCTGGTGTCGGTCATCCAGGCCATCAATTCGCTCACCGGGCTGCCGCAACGGGCGCACGAGTGGCGCGTCGCGCGGCGCGACCGCATCGCGCAGGCGGCTTTGCGCGATGCGCTGGCGCAGTACTTCGGCGGCCGCTACAGCCGCGCGCAGTCCGCGGCGCAGAAGGCGTTGGCCATCCAGGCCGACACACCCGACCTCGTGCAGGACAACGAGTTCACCGTGCTCGGCCACCTGCTGGCCGCCGGCAGCGCGCATCGCCTGCAAGACCGCGCCAAGCGCGACGACCAGCTCAAGCGCGCGCTCGAGCTCGCGCGCACCAGCCACGCGGCACGTTCCGCGGAAGAGGGCGCACGGCTGCTCGCCGCCGAATGGGCGCTCGACGACCGTGATGCCGCCCGTGCGCTCGACCTGCTGGCCGACCTGCCGCCGGGCGTGTCGCGCCGCACCCATGCCCTGCGCCTGAAGCTGCAGGCGACGCGGCTTGGCCGCCGGCCGCAGGAGGCGCTTAAGACCGCGCGGCTGCTCGCCAAGCACCAGGGCTTCTCCAAGGTCGCGGCGCAAGGCCTCTTGCGCTCGCTCGCAGCGGAGTCGCTCGCGACGGCCCACGACATCGACCAGCTGCGCCGCATCTGGCTGCAGTTCGACAGCGCCGATCGGCGCGATCCGGTGGTGTCCTCGTGTGCCGCCAAGCGCGCGGCAGAACTCGGCTCACCGGAAGAAGGCCGTGCATGGTTGCGGCCCTTCTGGGATCGCCTGGGCGAGTTGACATCTGACGACCGCGCCGCGGTTGCGCAAGGCCTGATGGCGGCGCTGCCCGGCATCGGCCCCGATTGGCTGCAGCGGCTCGAGGCCGCATCGCAAGCCTTTCCGCGCGAGCCCGCCATCGCGCATGCCGTGGGCAGCGCGCTGGCCGAGCGGGGCCTGTGGGGCAAGGCGCGCCAACTGCTGGAGGCCGCGGCCGACGATGCCCGCCTGCCAGCCGACGAGCGCCGGCGCGCGCGACTCTCGCTGGCACGCCTGGCCGAAGAGGAGGGCGACAACGAACGCGCAGTGCGTTGCTACGAAGCCGCCGCAAGGCTTGGCTGAATCAAAAAAGTCGTGCTACACTAGCAGGCTACGCGGCTGTAGCTCAGTTGGATAGAGTACTTGGCTACGAACCAAGGGGTCGTGGGTTCGAATCCTGCCAGCCGCGCCAGAGAACGCTAGTCAGATCAACGGGTTAGATGCTTCGGCACCTAACCCGTTTTTCTTTTCTGCGCGACTTTTGCGCGACTCCTGCCTGACCTACCTCTTTATCCGTTGACCACGCGCAGGAGCGTGGTGCGGTCGCGCGTCTCGTTCGCCTTGTTGGCCACCTCCACCAGGCGCGCGATGGTGGCGGTGGCGTAGTGCTGCGGCATGCCGGCGATGGCATGCCCCAACAACAAGGCGCGATCTTCCTCTGCCACGCCGGCGTCGCGCAGTCGCTGGCCGAAGGTGTGACGCAGGTCGTGCACGCGGACGCGTTCGAGTCCTGCTGCTCTCCTGGCCTTCTGGAACCCGTTGTTGTTGATCGTCTCGATCGGCCGGTACGGCATGGCCGGCTCCTCGTCGACGTTCTTCACGCGTTCCCGACGCCAGACGAACACGAACTCATCGTGTTGCCCGCGACACTCTTCGACGATCCGCCACGCGACATCATTTAGGACTAGCCCGGATATTTCACCAGTGGAGTTGAAGAGGCCCGAGTGACCTGTTCGGCGAGTCTTGCTGGGTGGCGTGCGGGACTTGACGGCGCTTTGGCTGGCGCTTGGCTGAAGTGCGGACGCAGCACCCCCTTTCCCCCGTTGTTCATCAGCGTGCCGGGAACAGCACTCGGTGGTGTTCAAGGGGCCAGCGCGCGTGCCGCAGTGATGAAGACATGCTTCATCGGGTGGGCGCTGGCCAGCAGCACTCGCACGCGGCGCGTGTTGCGCACGATGGCTGCACCGATCTTGAGCAACTGGGTACGAATGGTGGCCGTGCAGGCTTGAGCCAGTTCGGTGCCCTGCAGCCCCAAGCGGCGCAGGTTGATCATCAAGGTGTAGGCCAGCGCGGCCAACAGCACACGCAGCTGGTTGGCCTGGAAGCGGTGGCAGCTCGCGCGGCGCCCGAACAGATCCAACTGCGCCTCCTTGATCCGGTTCTCGGCCTCGCCCCGGGCGCAGTAGCGCCGCTCGTACAGGGCCTTGGCCGAGCCGGGCAGATCGGTCACGATGAAGCGCGGGTTCGCGCCTTGCTCGCCGTGCTCCAGGCGCGCGATGACGCGCCGTGGCTTGTCCCAGGTGCCGGCCGCGTACTCGAACTCGCCGAACATGCGCTGCTTGGTCTGCTCGGCCAGGGCGAGTTCGGCCAGCTCGACTTGGCTCTTCAGGCGCGAATTCTTCTGCAGCCCGATGATGTAGCTCACGCCCCAGCGCTCCAGGCGCTGCAGCACGCGCGGGCGACAGAACCCAGAGTCTGCCCGTACGACGATCTTCGTCTTGGGCCAGGCGCGGCGCAGCGGCGCGAGCAGTCGCTTGATCAGCGCGCTGACCACGCTGGCCGGATCGCGATCGCTCGGACGCAGCACGCAAGCCAGCAGGTCCTGCCCGGCAAACACGTACAGCGGCAGGTAGCAGTAGTTGTCGTAGTACGCGTGGAAGTGGCCTCGCTCCTGCTCGCCGTGCAGCGGCACATGCGTGGCATCGACATCGAGCACCAACTCCTTGGGCGCCTTGGCGTGGCTGGCGATGAACTGCTGCATCAGCGCCTCGTGCAGCGCAGCGGCGTGCTGCGGCGTCGCGCGTGTCTCCAGACGGCTGAGCGTGGGCGCCGAAGCCAATGGCTCGGCTCGGCCCACCGCCGTTTGCATCACAAGATCGTTGCGCAGCACGTTGTGGTCGCACACGTGCGACCAGCCCAGGCACAAGCCATAGATGCGCTGCGCCAGAAGACTGTGAACACTGTGCTCGACACTGGCACTGCGGCGCTCGTCACCGAACGCCAAGGCCGCCGCACGGGTCAATCCGAGACGCTCATCGACCCGCTTGAGCAGTAGCACGCCGCCATCGCTGACGATGTCGCCTCCATCGAATGCAGCCTCAACGACACGCCTGCCAACGCGTCCAAACTCAATGCTCTCATCGGTACACTTTGGCATCGGCAGTCCTCGGTTGCCATGGGGGGTCAGATACCTATGACAACGGGCTCAGCCACGAGGCTGCCGACCTAATGCTCGTGAAATATCCGGGCTAGTGGGCCGTAACGATTGAATCGGGAGTAATTCGCCGAGTTGGATCGAAGTACTTCCACTTCACGGGCTTGGGCTGTTCGTTGTATTTGCGGATGTAGCGCATGAGCTTTCTCTTCAGATCTGGCACCGAGGTGAACACGCCGCGAGCGATCACGTCGCGTTCGATCTTGGCGAACCACAACTCCACCTGGTTGAGCCAGGACGAGTACGTCGGGGTGAAGTGCATATGGACCTGCGGGTGCTCGGCAAGGAACGCATCGACCTGTTTGGTCTTGTGCGCCGAGAGGTTGTCGGCGATGACGTGGATCTCCTTGCCGCGCGGCTGATTTGCCACGATGTCGCTGAGGAAGGCCACGAACTCCGCCGAGGTGTGCCGAGTGGCGGTCTTGCCGAGGACTTCGCCGGTCTTGGTGTTGAAGGCGGCGTACAGCGACAGCGTGCCGTGTCTGAAGTACTCGAATCCATGGCGTTCAGCGCGTCCGGGCGACAGCGGCAGCACTGGGTCCTTGCGATCCAACGCCTGGATGGCGGTCTTCTCGTCCACGCTGAACACCGCCGCATGCTGCGGCGGGTTCAGGTACAGCCCGATCACGTCGGCCGCCTTGGTCTCGAAGTCCGGATCGTTGGAGGCGAGATAGCCTTCGAGCCGATGCGGCTTGATGCCGTGCTTCGCCCAGATGCGCGCCACCGTCATGTGCGAGATGTCCCCGCCCAGTTCAGCGGCGAGCTTGCGCGTGGACCAGTGCGTCGAGCCATCGGCAGGCTTGTGCTTGGTCGTGCGAGCCAGCACACGCGCCTCGATGCGATCGGTCACCTTGTAGCGCTCGCGCCCTGCGTGGCGAGCGAACAGTCCGGCCAAACGGTCCGCCGCAAATCGCTTGCTCCATCGATCGATGAAGCTGTCGCCGCAATCGAGCTTCGCGCGGATCTCCGCCCAGGTCAGGCCTTCGGCCAGCAACAGAATCAGCCGCGCACGGCGAACCGAATCGGCCCGATCGCCTCTTGCATTGGCTCGTCGCCGCAATTCCGCAAGCTCCAAATCGGTCAGCTGCATCGATATCTCCTTCGATGCAATTCTGCTCCCAATTAAGCGTTACAGTCCACTAGGACGTGAGGACGACCTGATTTGAAGTCCGCCGCCGGAACCACGAAGACACTGCGCTTCAACTCCGGCACCTTGCGCTCCCACGCCCACTGCAGCTTGCACACGTTCTCGTCGCGCGCACCGCAGTTGACGGCGAAGAGCACCATGCGCTGCAGATGCGCTGGCAGGTGCTTCAACAACTCTGCCTGCTCCGACAAGGTGATCGGGTAGGGCAGTCTTCTCTGCGCTCGTTCGTCGAGCATCTCGATCAGCGGCGGCGTGGACAGCCATGGCTTGCCGTCCGTCCGCCAGACACGAGCCGCGCGGTTGAGCACCGTGCGGACGACTTCAAGGCTGTGGTTGATCGTCGACGCCTTCACCCCGTCGGCCATGCGCTGCTTCTTGAACCCCTCCAGGGCGTCGTTGCAGACGTCCCTGAGGGGCAGCCGCCCAATGTGCGGCAGCAGCAGGTTCACATGTCCGGCGACGAGGTCAAGTGTCCGGATCTCTCGCTGCTTGCACTCCGTCTGGTACTTCTGAGCAGCAGCTGCGAACAGTTGCTCATCGCCCTTTCGAAGTTCGTCTTCGCGTCTGGCATCGACTTCGGCCTGCCGCGCCCTGAGCCATGTCTCGGCTTCGTCCTGGCTGACGCGTCCGAGGCGGGCAAAGATCCGTTCGCCTTTGTATTCCTTGTTGACCGTCGCTTGGCTGAGCGATCACAGAGGATGCCTGGTGTCCGAGTTCGCATGGAACTGCTCCTTTCGTCGTGTTGCGACTCGGGCGCCCTCGCGCACGAATATACGCGTCGGCCCAGGCGTCGAGCTCGATGCGGTCGAAGGCGATGCCCCGGCCGCCGATCGGGATCTCAGTGAGCGCCGGCCGGATCTCGGCGTCGAAGCGATTGCGATCGACGCCGAGGTAGGCCGGGGCATCCCGGTGGCGGATCAGGCGGGGCAGCATGGCGCGTGACCTTCATCGTTGTTGCCGTCCTCGTCGTCGCCCTTCTTGGCGGGGAGCACGCTGGCGCGAGAGCCGATGTAGAAGGACGCCGCGCGTTCTCGCGCGTGACCCAGCAAACGAGCGACACGATGGCCCGCGTCGGCCATCACCTCCGGCGGCACGTGGCCACCGCGGACAGGCGAGGGCACGCCCGCGTGTTCTTCGAAGTGGTCGTTGGCAAGCTGGTGGCGCAGGCCGTGCGCGACGATGCCCAGGTCTTTCCTTGTGATGCCGTGCCGCCGGAGGACGTAGTAAAAGCGCTGCTGGTTCTGCTTCGCAGTCTTGTCAGGCCGACCGACGTAGCCGCCGGGCGGCACCAGGAATCTCAGCCGCCCGAGCAACTGGCTCTGTGCGTCCGTCGTCACGGGCACGTCTCGAGCTCGCCCCCCCTTCGTGCCATGCTCGAAGCGGACGAATGTCTTGCACTCCAGATGCGCCGCAGCGTCGGCCGGATTGGCTTGTCCCCGCGTCCGTTCTGCATCATGCGGCCGGAAGTGGCGCGCCTCCTTTGGACGCAGGCCGAACCGATGGCACAGCTCCAGTTGCAGCCCGACCCACATGTCCGTCTGCGCCACCTTCTCGATCAAGGCCTCGATGTCGATGCCTTTCTCGGTCCAACTCTTGTCGGTGGTTGCGACCTGGTGGCGGTGGGCATGCGGCGAATCCGAACCGACGTAGAACGCGGGCTCGCGCACCATGCCTGCCTTGCCGAGCCACTCCGCGAAGGTGCGCAGAAAGCTGAGGTAATTGTGGATCGTTGCCGTCGCCAAGCCACGCTCCACCCAGCGCTTGACCATCTCCTCGATGTGTCGGCCTCGCAGCTGCCGCGGCTCGACTTTGAACCGGGTTTCGCGGCGCAGTTCGGCGAAGAAGCTGAAGTAGAAGCGCCGGCGGTCTTCCATCGTCTTGAGCGACACGCCCTTGTCTTTTGTGCTGTGCTTGGCGTTGTGCAGCTTCACCAGTGCGGCGAGAACGGACTTCCAGTTCTTCGTGCCGTACGGCAAGGACGACAGGACATCCTCGGGTGTCGATGGCATGCGTCGTCCAGGCATGTGCGCTTGGCGAAGGGACGGGGTGAGTACGTGTTCTTCATTGGCTTTCGTGGACATACGGGTTCTCCGAGTTGCAGTGGCTGCTTGAGTCAGGGCGGCCCGTTGACGGCGCGACGAGGACGGCCACGTCATGCGCCATGGGACGTGGCCGGTGGAGGTCGAGCGTTCACGCGGCGACCGACCTCCAGCGTCGCGGCGTGCTTCCTGTTGACGGCCGACGGGCCGTCTCGCAGTCGTAAAAAATCAGTCCCCAGGGTCCATGCGGCGTGTTTCCGCGTTGCATGGCCTGGCGCGCTTCGGGAGCGCACTGCGCGACCTCTTCGGATCGCGCTTGATGGATGGGGCGAATCTGGAAACCCGCTGCCGCCGCTGGAAGCCCTCCCTGCGAACGGGAGGAGCGGGGGTCACGTCTTTGGTCAACGCAAGGTGTCGGCAGTTCGGCGCAATGCGTCAAACAGCGTCTCGACATTGGGATCATGCAGAACGCGTTCGCGCATGGGCTTGTCGACGGTCGACAACTCCTGCTTGAGACCCGCGGCATCATGACCGGTCGCAGTCACCTTGCCATTGCTCGCCGCCACCTTCGCCAGGGCCACAGTTTCCGCATCCGGCTTGATCGACTGATTCCGCTCAGCATCCAGTTGGACCGTTTGCTTGCGGACGTTCTGCTTCTTCAGTCGTTCCTTCAGCTTCCTTTCGATCTCGTCGGCATCGTCTGGGTTCGGCGGGACGAGTTCGATCACGAGATGTTCGAGCGACTTGAGGCCAAGGATCTCATCCAGCGCATCCTTCTCAGGCTCAGCAGCGTCTCCTCGTTCAGATTGACCAGGCTCATGGTTCCTTCTCCGGGACGTGGGCTGCGAGAACCGGATCGTGGCGAAATCGCGGTGGAGCGGCATCAGCAAAGAGAAGGATGACCTGCGAACGCTGGTGCCTTCCAATGGTCCGCGCGCATCGGAGGGACTATGTTCAATTCGGAAACGCTAGAGGTCGGCATCGGAATGGCTTTTCTGTTTCTGCTGATGTCGTTGATTTGCACTGGCATCAAGGAGTGGATCGAGGGCCTGCTGAAGTGGCGGGCTATGGATCTCGAGCGCGCGCTACGCACCGTGCTCGACGACGAGGGCGGCCACCTGACGGCCTACCTGTTTTCGCATCCGCTCATCTCCTCGCTTTACCAGGGCAAGTACGACCCCTCCCAGCTCACTGCCAGCACGATGACCAGCTGGATGACCGGTGGCGCCAACGCCAAACACATGCTGCTGAGAGCCCGCAGGAATCTCCCGTCCTACATCCCGGCGGCCCAATTTGCCACTGCACTCATCGACCTTGTGGGCCGCGGGCCCGCCAACGTCGATGGCGAAAGCACTTCGCATGCACCGCTGACCATCGCGCAGCTGCGCGAGCGTGCCGCAGCGCTCTCGTCGCCCTTTCTTCGCCGAGCATTCCTCAGTGCCATCGATCACAGCGAAGGCGACTTGAAGCAGCTTACGGAGAACCTGCAGCGCTGGTTCGACGGCTCGATGGACCGCGCATCGGGCTGGTACAAGCGACGAACGCAGTCCGTGCTATTCGTATTAGGCCTGGTCGCCGCCGGCGTCCTGAACGTGGACGCGATTTACGTCATGGGGCGGCTCACTGCCGACAAGACATTCCGAGAAACCGTGGTCAGTGCAGCGGCCAAGGCCGAGGCGCCGGCGTCATCTGCGGAATCGTCAAGAAAACCGCTTGACACCGCTCGAGCGGCCCGCGCGATGCTGGAACAAGTCGAGATGCCTATGGGCTGGTTCAAGAACCCCGACGGGAGGACATTCCCCCTGCGGGCCGTTCAGATGTGCAAGGCCGACAAAGCCGGAGACTGCGGCGATACCGGCTACTCGTGGTGGCGTGTGGCGCTCGGGTGGTTGATGACCGCGTTTGCCGTGATGCTCGGCGCGCCGTTCTGGTTCGACGTGCTGAACAAGTTCATGGTCATCCGCTCGACCGTGAAGCCGCGTGAGAAGAGTCCCGAGGAGGGCAGTGAAGACCGCCCCGAGGCCAAGTCCAAGGATGCGACTGCCGCGGCGCCGACCGCTGCAGTCGCACCGGTCGCACTGTCATACGCGGCTGCCGGAGAGACCGTCGCAGCCCAGGCGCCACCACCGCCTCAGGCGTTCATCCCGAACGAATGGCGCGATGGCGTCGTCAACCCAAAGGAGGTGCCGCTGTGAGCGCAGGATCAAACGACTCCGAACTGATGGTCAACCGCGACCCCGGCCGCCTCGCACCGAAATTCGCCGAGGTGGTGCAGCGCGCGATCGCAGAGTGCAATGACGAGGTGAATGCACTGGATGCCATGATCTATGAGGGCTATCGCTCCCAGGCGCTGCAGGCGATGTACTTCCAACGCGGGCGCACTGTGAAGCCGCCGTTCAAGCCCGTCACCAACGCCGCTACCAACCTTCACAGCTGGCATGGCTTCGGCTTGGCGGTGGACGTTGTTCATCGCACGAAATTCTGGTCACCGCCGGAAGGGGACGCTTGGTTCCAGAAGGTCGCGGCCATCTTCAAGAAGCACGACTGTACCTGGGGCGGCGACTGGAAGATGGCCGACCTGCCGCATTTCCAATGGGGCCGCTGCCCACCTGGGCCGTCCGACATGGCTCGTGAACTGATCACAAGTCAGGGGATGCAGGTGGTATGGATGCACTTCGGCGCGGTCGACGGCACACCTGTCGCGGCCACGCCGCTCGCGCTCGCGCCCGCGCCTGCGGCGCCTCCCTCGCGGACGCTTGGCACGATCGCGGGGAAAGGTTTCACTTGCACCATCTTCGAAGACAGCGGTGGCAAGGTCCATTTCACAGCGGACGCCGACATCGACGCCGACGGCGCCAATGGACAATCGGGCGCACCGGCGGCCTACAAGGTCGACAACAGCGGCTCGGAAGCGCTGGCCAACGGCGGCATGCGCACGGAGGCAGGCCGGGTCATTTGCGCCGAGCCTTGGGCGCGAGACATCGTGATCCTCGATGCCGACAATCAGCCCAAGGTATTCGCGGGCGGCGTTATCGCGTCCATGACGTGGTACAGGCATCCCGGCAAGGCCATGGACGATCCCACGGCCTACGTCGACGCGGAGACCGTGCCCTACATGGTGGTGCCTCCGCTCGTCGTGCAACGCACGGCCGGCATCGTGCGCGGCTGCAAAGCGCGCGTGACATGGCGCGGACGCAGTGTCGACTGCGTTGTCGCCGATCGCGGGCCGGTGAACCGGATTGGCGAGGTCAGCATTGCTGCGGCACGGGCCTTGGGACTCAATCCTAGTCCACGCAACGGCGGCACCGAGGCAGTGGAAGTGCAGTACGAGCTGTGGCCTGGCATTGCTGCACCGGGTTTTACGCTTCAGAAAGCCTGAACTGGCCGCCAGTGGATTTCACGAACAACCGGTCCCGAAAGATTTCTACGACAGCAACGGGTCCGAGTGCGTGAGTTGGCGCGCGACGAAATCGGCCATTGGAAGGGTAGGTGACGGAACACGTCGCGCCCCGCACGTTAAACGTCAGCAGCACCTCCGGGACCGGCCGCTCGCCCGGGGACTGTCTGCGTGGATGGAATGACCGGTGGGTGTCCAAGACCGCTCGTACCAGGCTCAGGGTCGGTCTACCGCAACCACTGCACTGCTGACCCATCCCATAGGCCGAGAAGTCCAGGCCGGTCGCTTACCAACGGCGCTACGGCTACGAGCCGGCGTGACCTTTGCACGGCTGCAAGCGCTCCAGTGCTCCACTCACGCCCTGCCTACGCACCAGGTCGAGCAGTCGGCCCACGGTGCTCGCCGTCGGCTCGCAGCGAAGAGATGTTTTAGCCGATGATTTCTTGATCCTATTGATAACTCTTATTATCACCGGTCAAACAATGCGCGAAAGAGGGAACGCGCTCCTCGGGAGATGTCATGGACGACAAGGTGATGGGCGCGCTGATCGGCGTTGTCGGGGTGGTCCTGGGCCTCGGCTGGGTGAGCGTCAAAGAATTCGCCGTCCACTGGGCGCAGCGCAAGCGCGACCCGCAATACCTCGCCGTGCGCATCGTGTGCATCCTGGACGCATTCGTGAGAGCATGCGTGGACGTCGCAGAGGATGACGGCGAGCCGGACCAGCAGGGGGGCTTCTATTCATCGACCGAAGCCCCATCACTGTCGTTCGACTCACTGGAAGTGGAGTGGAAAGCTATCCCGGTGATGCTGACCTACGCCATCCTTAATTTGCCCGCTCAGGTCGACCTCGCGGGGCGCGCCATCGCCGTCGCCGCTGAGTATTCGGACGATCCGGACCATGTCACGTTTTTCCGCAAACGACAGGAACGCCACGTGGCTCTGGGTGTTGCCGCACTCTAGCTCGCAAACCGGCTGCGATTGATGGCTGGCCTCCCCGCCGAACAAAGCGATTTTCGCGAGCGCCTCAAGGCGCGGCAGGAGAAGCTCGCCGCGCGGGAACGCCGACGCGCGGCGGCCCATGTTCCTTGGGACCCTCCTGCCGTCGAAAAGCCCACCCCAACGCACTCGGACACGTGACGTGATCGCCATGCTGCCACATCAACCCGCCGCCCGATCAGCGGGCGTGCCGGCGATCGCCGCCCCGGAGGGACGGCCTGGACACGACGCGCCCATCGCGGCCTCGCTGGCGACAAGCTGGGGCGCTGGGGCTTTGCGCGTGCCATCGACCGGGTGATCGACTCGGCCCCGCAAGGCTGATCTACCCGCATCGGCTTGTACGGTGAATGGGGCGGCGGCAAGAGCTCAGTGCTCGCGCTATTGCGCACCATGAACGAGGCACGCGGCGACATCATTGTGGAATTTTCGGCCTGGGACGCACGGGGCGACGAGGGCATCTTGCATTCGTTCCAGCCGGCGCTGGAGAGCGTTGCCGACATCCAGTCAGACGTCACGACTGCGACGCTCGGGCGGACCATCGCTGCTTGGGGTAGGGGATGCGAAGCGAATTCGCTCGACCATCGTTGCACGCGTGAGGAGCGCGCGCAACGATGCGCGGATTCTTGACACGCGGGACAGGGCGCTGGTGCACTGAGCGATAGTCAGCAAATCAACCTCTGCGACACCTCGACCTCGCGCGATCCTCTCGCGAATGGACGTCAGCTTCTTGCCTCGTCTGTCAACGAGCCGTCGGAAGTTGTCCTCTGACGTCTGGCGACTCCACTCGTACTTGTCCAATGAGTTGTCCGAACCACCAAAAGCCTCAAGCTCCTTCAGAAGCCACTCAAGTACCCACGAAGGCTGCGCCTCCGAAGAAGCGTCGCCGTCGGGAGACACCGCAAAGTAGTTTCCGCGGCCAAGACAGAGCTCGGTGACCGCGAGCGTGATGTCGGCGCCAACTGGCGTCTCGGACCACCAAGCTTCGACAGCGGCAACTTCGGCCTGAAATTCCGCGCGAGCCCGTTCCCAGCTCTGTTCTTTCTGGTCGGCGCGTTCTCGGCAAAGCGCATCGAAGTCGGCTCCTCGCTTCGATGCGTACCGACATCGGTTCGCGTACACAGCGGCCTGCTGCAGTGGGTTCCGTCCGTTGAAGGTCTTTCGTTCCACGAACAGCCAGTCGGCAAATCCGTCAACGGCCCCGCCGTTTTTGAGCAGATCTCCGAGCGACAATTGTCGGGCAATCTCGCCTGCATGTGCGCGGTCGCGAATCGGTAGTCTGGTACAAGTCAAAGGGGTCATGTGCGGTCAAGTCGTTGTCGCGAGGAATGTCGTGCACCGCTGGGGATGAGGCGATGCGAAGGCCTTGTCACGACAACGGCATAGTTGGCCACCAATGAATACCAACTGGCCCGACGAAGTTCAAGGGCTCGCGGTGCCGCGGCTAGCCTTGCCAGGCTACCCGAACCTCCTCTCAAATTCCTGTCACATGCGAGCTATACGGAGCGACGACGACCAGGGAAGGCTCAGTCCACGTATTCCGGGGGGGGGGCGCATCGAACGAATTGACCTGTCAGAATCCGACCCGGTCTAGTCAAAACAAATCAGGGAAGATCAAGACATGCGAGGGAGGACAGGGGAGGGGGGCGCTCGCGAGCGTGCCGGTAGGGGCTTTACGTTGCTGGAGTTGCTGGTGGTGATGGTCATCATCGGCCTACTCGCCAGCTACGTCGCGCCGCGTTTCTTCGATCAGGTCGGCAAGTCCGAAGTCAAGGCGGCCCGGGCCCAGCTCAACGCCTTTGAGAAAGCGCTTGGCACCTACCGCCTGGACACCGGGCACTTTCCGCCCACTGACCAAGGACTCAAGGCGCTGGTCGAGCGGCCCAGCGACGAGCCGAAATGGTCTGGCCCTTACTTGTCCAAAGCTGTTCCCTTGGATCCTTGGGGGCATGTGTACGTCTACCGGCAGCCCGGCGAGCAAGGGCATGACTACGAACTGAAGTCGCTCGGCAAGGATGGCCAGCAAGGCGGCACCGCCGAAGCGGCCGACATCAGCGTCTGGGACGCCAGCCGCTGAGGCTTGCTGCTCATGGAGTTTCGAGCCAACGTCGTGCAGGGCCGAGCGTCGCCGCGGACGATTGCCGTGCAGGCCCGCTCGCACGACGAGGCGCGGGCCGTCCTTCGGAACCAGGGCTACACCATTCTTTCGATGTCCGCAGCCTCTCGCGGCTGGCTGGTTCGCGTGGCGCCGCTCGTCGATCGGCAACGCATCGACGTGGACTTGTTCGTCGAGCAACTACATGATCTCCTACAGGCCGGCCTGAGCCTCGTGGAGGCGCTCTCGACACTTCATCGAACCGCCGACAACTCAGCCCATTGGCTCTCCCCCGTGCTGGAGCGACTGCGTGCAGGACACCGATTTTCGGAGGCGCTGGGTGCCGATCCCCGCTTTCCACCGCTGTTGATCGCCCTCGTGAAATCGTCGGAGCTGACCTCGGATCTGGGGCAGGCGCTGGAAAGATTCCTTGATCACCGACGCAAGTCGGCCGAGGTGCGCGATCGCCTCATCTCAGTCGGTATCTATCCCTTGCTGTTGACGGGCGTGGGAACAGCCGTACTGCTGTTTCTTTTGCTGTATGTCGTGCCCAAGTTCGCTCGGGTGTTCGAGGGCATGACGGGCTCGCTACCCTGGTCCGCCAAGGTCATGGTGTGGTGGGGCCAATGGCTTGGCGCCTATGGGACCGTGTTCTACCTTGTGCTGGCGGGGCTGCTGGCGGCCTGTGCGGCGGTGTTGTTGACGCCTGCGCTTCGTACGAAGGGGCTGTCCCTGCTGCTGGGAACGCGACTCCTTCGCGACCGCCTTCGAACCTATTTCCTCGCGCGGTGGTATCGCGGCACCGGCACGTTGCTCGATGGGGGGATTCCGTTGGTCGATGCGTTGGCCTTGTCTCGCGACTTACTGCCTGCTGCGATGTACGAGAACGCGGACGAGGTCCGAGACGCCGTGCGCGGCGGACTCAGCCCATCGCAGGCCCATGCACGTGGAGGCATGCTGACACCGGTGGCCGAGCAACTCATGATCGCTGGTGAACGCACGGGTGACCTCGGTGCGGTCCTGCTGCGCATCGCCCGGTTTCATGAGGCCGAACTTTCGCGATCCCTCGAACGGCTCATGAAAATCCTGGAGCCGGCAGTCATGGTGTTTATTGGCGTGGGCGTCGGCGTGGTGGTGGTCCTGATGTATCTGCCCATCTTCGAGCTGGCCTCGGCGATCCAATGACCGCGCGTCCCATGGCCTCGCTCGACAAGCGTCTCATCGAGCTGGTGGCGTCGTCCCGCGAGCGGGCAGGTGCTGACGCCTGGAACAGCATTCTCGCGTCGGCGGATGATCCTCACTTGCTGCTGGACGAACTTGCGCATGGCCTCGCATTGCGCGTCGTTCGGATGCAGGAGTTGCTCGGTTTGCAGCCTTGCTTCGATCTCATTTCCTTCGTCGATTGCGCCCGCCGACGTTGCGCCTTGCTCCGTTCGGGAAGCGGTGAACTGCTGTTCATGCTTGCGGATGCATTTGACACCGACCTCCAAGCATGGGCCCTGACGCGCTTCGGACGCCACGAGCTGGTATTGGCCAGTAACCAGACTTTCGATGCCTGGATGGCGCACTGCGAAAGCGGCCTGACGGCGTTGGCGACTATTGGCCACATGGGGGCTGACGCCTCCGGCGGCGGTGCCCAAGGCGTTGCATCTGGTGAGGTCCTCAGCCTGCGCGACATCGGCAGCGACGACAGCCCCGCAGTGAGGTTCGTCAATTCGACGCTCTACGACGCCCTGAAGACCGGCGCGTCCGACGTCCACCTGGAGAGCGACCCCAGCGGGCTAGGCATGAAGTTCCGGCTGGACGGCGTCTTGACCGCCATCCGACGCATCGACAGCCCTGATCTCGCGGCGCAGTGCATCAGCCGCATCAAGGTCATGTCGCAGCTTGACATCGCCGAGCGGCGCGTTCCCCAGGACGGGCGATTGCAGATTGCCTACCTCGGGCGGTCAGTAGACGTGCGCGTCTCAATCATGCCGAGCATCCATGGCGAAGACGCGGTGCTGCGCATCCTCGATCGGCAGCACCTGGCCGAGACCCTGGCCGGGCTCACTTTGGCCAAGCTCGGCTTCAGTGAAGGACTGGCCACTGGCTTGCGTGGCCTGTGCCGTAAGCCGCATGGCATGCTGCTGGTGACCGGCCCGACCGGCTCCGGCAAGACGACCACGCTGTACGCCGCTATTGCCGAGACGCACGAAAGCCGGGACAAGATCATCACCATCGAAGACCCGGTGGAGTACCAGCTCCCCGGCGTGCTCCAGATTCCGGTCAACGAGCGCAAGGGCCTGACCTTCGCGCGGGGCCTGCGTTCCATCCTGCGCCATGATCCCGACAAGATCCTCGTCGGCGAAATTCGCGATGCCGAGACTGCCCAGATCGCCGTGCAGTCCGCCCTGACCGGGCACTTGGTGTTCACCACGGTGCATGCCAACACGGTGTTCGACGTCATCGGGCGGTTCGAACAGTTCGGCATCGACGCCTACACGTTCTCGTCGGCCATCAATGGCGTGCTGGCGCAGCGCCTGGTTCGTCGCGTCTGCCAACAGTGCGCGGTGCCGGTTCCGATGGTGGAGCCGGAGCTGGCGCAGGCAGCGGCAGGTCGGCCGGCCACGCCCGTCGTCCTTCGTGCCCAGGGCTGTGAGCATTGCCGCGGCACAGGGTATTCCGGCCGACTCGCACTGGGCGAACTGTTGACGCTCACGCCCGCCCTCAAGTCGTTGATGGCGGCCCGCGCACCGCACGCGCAGATCCAGGCCGAGGCCGCGCGCTGTGGCTGGCGTCCGCTGCGAGACACGGTTCTGGAGGCCGTCCTGGACGGTGTCACGACCCTGGAGGAAGCCGACCGTGTGGCGTCCTAGCCTGCGCCGAAAACCGCGTGCAGTCCTGAAGCTTTGCCGGGACCGCGTGGAGTGGTGGACCCCTGGCCGGGAGCTACTGGAGTATCGCGGCGCCTGCCTCATCGAAGGCAGCTCGTGGCCCGACCTCGTTGCGCTGGAACAGGCCTTTCGTTCGTTGCTGGAGACTCACCGGACCGAATTGGCCGGCGGCCGCCTCGATGTCGTGATCGAGTCGGCGTGGCTGCCCGTGATCGCCATCGACACACGGCGGCAATTGCTGACGCCCGCGGAGCTCGAAGCCTTGCTGAAGCACAGGCTCGAGCACACCTACCTGGACGGATCGGCGGATTCGCAAGGCTGGGAAACACGGCTGTCGCACCGACCGGGCGACGATGTTGGGGTGGGCTACGCACTCGACACGCGGCTTAGGCGCCTCATCCTTGCCCAGCTCGCGTCCTGCCATGTACGTGTCCTGAGCATCCAGCCGGCGTTCGCCTGGGGCTGGGCGCTGTCGGCGCAGGATCGGCGGCGGGTCTGCGCCGGATCTCCGGCCAAGTCGGTGTGGTGGTTCTGGGAAGAAGGTGACCGCCACTTGGCTGCTCTGGCTGACAAGACGCGGGTGCGAGTGCTGAATGTCGCTGCGCCGCGGTCGGTGGAGCACGACGCCGCGTCCCTCGCGAGCCGCGAGGCTTTGCGTCATGGGATTGTCCAGGCGGACCTACCTGTTCTGACGTCCAGGCCAGAACAGTCACCAGTGGGCACACTGTCGCGAAAACCCGTCCTCGACTTCCTCCGTTCGCCGGGCCAACCAGCCTTGGGCTGGCTGTTGCTGCTCCTCGGCGTGGCTGCGGTCGCCGGCGTGCTGGCGTTCAACCATCACCGGCAAGAAATCCAGGCGCGCGAAGACATGAAGATCGAAGCCCGTGCCGAGGCCCAGCGTCGGGAGCGCGAGGCCGCGCTGCGTCCGCATGTGATGTCGCCGGAGGAAAAGCGCCTGCGTCACGTGCTGCCGGCGCTGAACCAGCCGTGGCTGCCGGTGATGCGATCGATCGAATCGGTCACCGATTCCCCGGTGTTCCTGCTGGGCCTGTCGATAGATCCTTCCAGCGGCAAGCTTCAGATCGAGGCGCAGGCGCCGGACTTCGACGAAGCCATGGGCTATGTGCAGCGCCTGGCCGAGGTCGATCTCCTGAAGTCCGTCCAGATCGTGTCGCACGACAACGTGCTGGATCCGTGGGGACGTCCTTCGGTGAAATTCAACGTAACCGCACGCTGGAGCGCCTTGTGATGCATAAAGCCAGCGCGTCGTATCAGCTTCGGCGAGCGTTGCTGCGCATTCACCGGCGCCTCGGATGGAGCGGGGTTGGAGGCTTGGCCCTCCTCGCGCTGGCCCTGCCGTACGGATTGAACATGCTGCTGCGACCGGTCGACGTCGCCCCGGAGGTCACCTCCTCCATCGCACCGGCCGTCGCTGCGGCGCCATCGCCGTCTGAGGGGCTGGCCCTGCCCACCATGTCGGACGCGCCGTTGGTGCTCAACCGCATCCGCCGCAGCGCCGAGGCGCAGGGATTGGGCTGGCCGCGCGCCGAGTACCGACAGCAGGCGGCCACCGATGAGGTGCCCGCGAGTGTCGAAGTGCATTGCGCGTTGAAGGGCAGCTATCCGCAGATCCGAGTCTTCCTCACAGAGGTGCTGCTCGATTCGCCTTCAACGGCGATTCGCAACCTTAGCGTGACACGCGCCACCAGCGAATCGGCTGAGGTCGAAGCCAAGCTCGTCTTTGTCACCTACTTTCGCGAAGGCCAGCCATGAAGGCAACTCGTCTGCATGGCTTGCTGGTGGTCATGGCCGCGCTCGTCGCCGCGCGTGCGTGGGACCTGCATGGCAATGACAAGGCCGATGCCGTGGCACAGGCGGTGTCGCGGCCTCCGGCGACGGGCGCATCCGGCACGCCATCCCCCAGGCCCGAACGTGAACGCGATGGTATTCGCGAGCGTGATGAGGCACCGCCTCGCAACGCATTCGCCGTTCGGACCCCGCCGGCACCACCGCCTCCACCACCCGCGCCTCCAGTGGTGGTTCCCAAGCCCTTCGTCGGGCCGCCCTTGCCCCCGCCACCGCCCCCACCGGTGCCGCCGCCACCGTCGCCATTTCAGGTGGTCGGGACCTGGACGGACGACAAGGGCTTGAGCGTCTTTCTTGCCGGCCCGAGGTCGACCTTTCAGGCCCGCTCGGGGGAGGTGCTGATGAACGAATACCGAGTCACACGTCTGACGGCCCAGGAGGTCGTCATCCACCAGATCGCCTCCGGCCAGGCCTGGACGCTGGCACTGCCGATATCCGCATCGAATCGCCCATGAACATCTTCCAATGCCATCTTCGCAGCGTGTCAGTGCGACGTGCGCCGGTGCTCGCCGCGGCCTTGGCCAGCGCCTTGCTCGCCGGCTGTGCCGGCTACCAGGCTTTCAGGGAGGGGCAATTGCAGGTCGCGGACGGTCACGTCGAACCAGGACTGTCCAAGCTGAAAGAGGCGGTGGATCGCAGCCCTCAGAACGTAGAGTATCGGCAGACCTACTTTGGCGAACGCGAGGCGGCGGTGAATTCGCTGATTCACCAGGCGGAGGTTGCCACTGACAACGGTGACTTCGATACGGCGCGGCAAGCGTATGAGAAGGTGCTTCGCGTTGATGCAGCCAATGCGCGTGCGAGCCAAGGCGTGGTGAGAGTCGATGTGGCTCAGCGCCATTGGTCGGCATTGCAAGCCGCTCAAGCACTAGCGAAACAGGGTGACTTTGATTCAGCCATCTCCAAAACGCAGCAGGTTTTGTCGGAGAACCCCAACCATGCGCGTGCCGCCAGCATTTTGAAGCAGTTCATGCGGCAACAGGCGGACCGAACGGGCAAGGAACTGGGGGTGTATCCGCGCCTCAAGGCAGCTTATCGGGCGCCCGTGTCACTCACGTTCACGAATGCGTCTTTGCTGCAAGTGTTCGAGGCGCTCAAGCTCGCGTCCGGCCTGAACTACGTCCTCGATAAGGACGTTCGTCCTGATGCGCGCGTCACCTTGTCGGTTACCGCCAAGCCTGTCGAAGATGTTCTTCGCCTTTTGCTGGCGACCAACCAACTTGACAAGCGCGTGCTCGACGAAGACACCCTGCTCATCTTTCCGAATACACCTGCGAAAGCGGCCGAGTACAAGGAGATGGTGGTGCGGACCTTCTACCTCAGCAACAGCGAGGCTGCGAAGGTGGCAGGCTTGCTGCGCACCATCGCCAAGGCGCGAGACATTGTGGTGGATGAGAAGCTCAATCTCATCACCATGCGCGATTCGGCCGAAGTGATTCGCCTCGCGGAAAAGCTCATTGCGACGCAGGACATGCCCGAACCCGAGGTGATGCTGGAGTTGGAGGTTCTGGAAGTCAGTGTCACGCGCTTGCTGGAGATGGGCGTGAGCTGGCCTTCGTCGGTGACAGCCAGCGTCGTGGGCGCCGATGGCGTGCCGGGCCAGCTCAGGCTGGACGAATTACGAAACCGGACGTCGAGCATGGTGAAGCTCAAGATCAGTGATCCGGTCATCGCAGCGCAGTTGCGCAGCACGAAGGGCAGCGCCAACCTGCTGGCCAATCCGCGGGTGCGCGTGAGGAACAAGCAGTCCGCCAAGATCTTGATTGGTGAGCGCGTTCCCGTGTTCACGACGACAGCCACCGCGAACGTGGGTACCTCCGAGTCGGTGAACTACCTCGATGTCGGTTTGAAGCTGGACATCGAGCCCACAGTGTCGCTGGACGATGAAGTCTCCATGAAGCTTGCGCTGGAGGTATCCAACATTCTAGACACCATCACCCGCACGAGCGGCACGCAGGCCTACCGGCTCGGAACACGCAACACCTCGACCACCCTGCGTGTGCGAGACGGCGAGACCAACATCCTCGCCGGGCTCATCCAGCGTGACGAACGCCGCTCAAATACAGGAGTGCCGGGCTTGAATGAGGTGCCGTTGCTCAGCAAGCTGTTCGGAGCGGCACAGGACAGCGACAACCGCACGGAGATCGTGCTGCTCATCACCCCGCGCATCGTCCGCAACATCGAGCTGCCTGGGACGGGCCTTCAGGAGTTTCTCTCCGGCACTGAGTCCTCGGTCGGAGCTTCGCCGATTCAATTGGGGACGCCGTCTGGTCGAGCCGGCACGCCGGCACCTGCTCCTATGCCTCAGCCAGTTACGATCATGCCTCAGCCTGTCGCGCCCGTGCCGGTCACCATACGACCCGTGACGCCCCCTGGCATTGCACCGGCTCTGGTCGCGCCTGCGGGATTGACACCTCCGCCGTTGGTCCCGTCCTCTCCCAACCTGCCGGTTGTTGCGCCGCCCTCCGCTGCTGCCAGCGCGGCGTCGGGTGTGGGAGGGAGGTGAATGCTTCGACGGGGCTTTACGCTGGTGGAGATGCTGGTGGTCGTGGCGATCATGTCCATCCTTGCAACCATTGGATTTCCTCTGGCTGAACTCGCGCATCGTCGCGGACAGGAAGAGGAATTGCGCCGCTCGCTTCGGGAGATTCGTTCCGCGATTGATGCTTACAAGCGCCTAGTCGATGCCGGGCGCATCGTCCGCGCGGCCGATGCTTCCGGCTACCCCGCCAGTTTGGAGGTGCTGGTCGAGGGGGTGCAAGACGCGCAGTCCCCGCAGGGCACCAAGTTCTATTTGCTGCGGCGATTGCCCCGCGATCCGTTTGCCCCTGAATCGATTGCCGAACCGGTGCGAACCTGGGGTGTCCGCAGCTACGCAAGTCCGCCAAACGATCCTCAGCCCGGTCGCGATGTATTCGATGTGTATTCACGCGCACCAGGAGCCGGTCTCAATGGCATCCCTTACCGGCAATGGTGAGCGTGTGAAGCAGTTCCCCACGACCCCTGTGCGCGGCTTCACGTTGATCGAGCTGCTGGTGGTGATGGCGATTCTGGCCACGCTTTTGTCGATCGCCGCGCCACGCTATTTCGAATCCGTCGATCGTGCCAAGGAGGCCGCCCTGCGGAGTGACTTGCGCATCTTGCGTGAGGCCATCGACAAGTTCAATGCGGACACCGGACATCTGCCCAATTCTCTTAACCAGCTGGTAGAGGCTCGTTACCTGCGATCGATCCCTGAGGACCCTGTCACCGAGAGTGCGACGAGCTGGATCGTTCAGGCACATCCTGATGGAAAGACGCCCGGTGTGTACGACGTTCGTAGCGGCTCAAAAGGGGCGAGTCGTGACGGCGCCAATTTCGCAAGTTGGTAGGCATGCGAAAGCAACGCGGGTTCACCTACCTCGGCGTCCTGATCGTGATTGCCATCCTGGGCATTGGACTGAGTGCGGCATCCGAAGTGTGGGTCACTCAAGCGAGGCGACAAAAGATCGAGGAGTTGGACTGGGTCGGACAGCAATACGTGCAGGCAATCCGCGGCTATTACGAATCTTCGCCTGGGCAGGTCAAGGCATATCCGCGAACCTTGCAGGATCTGTTGGAGGACCGGCGCTTCGTGACAATGAGGCGGCATCTGCGGCAGGTTTACGTGAATCCGCTGACTGGGAAGACCGACTGGGAGTTGGTTGTGACTCCAGACGGCGGCGTCAAGGGAGTGGCGATTAGATGCCGCCTGGGCGATGGCGTTTTCACGATAGAGCGAATGTTTGTGTATGCGCCGTGACGCGATGGTAGTGCGCGCTATGCGTATGTTCGTAGTGGTCATCGGACCGCCTCTAGGCGATGATCCCCTGGCTGCGAATCGTGACTGAAGAAGCTTGGTCTGTTTTTGGGGGGAAAGATGAGAGTTGCCGAGGGAGTGTCTTGGCGCAAGGGCGAATTTCAATTCGCGTGGCGCATGTTCCGAGCTTTGTTGATATCGTGGACTGCAGCGATGTTCGCTGTTCCCGCGCATGCCGATGGTGAGGTTACCAATCCTTGGTGGTACGACTCCTACGGTGACGGTTCGGGCGCCAGTTGTCAAAAGTCCTGGGTGGCCTCATCCGCGGATGAGGTCTGGAAGGGGTGGAGCAGTTGCGTGCAAGGGCTTGGTACTCCAACCGGGGCGACTTCGTACACCTTCGTGCTGGACAACTGCACCTTGCGCCAAGCCGCCACCCCGACGACCTATGGCATGACGCAGTGTCACTTTCATACTGTCGCCGTTTGGAGTGCCGGCGGAACAGACCTCATGTACCACGATATACCCGTTAACCAATGCCCTACCAACTCGCGCTTCGTACCAAAAGACAGTTCCAATGGGAAAATTGGTGGCTGCGCTCCGTTCATTGACCGCTTCTGGTACAAGCCCGATCGATGCGACGGAATTGGCAATCCCATCTACCCGCTGACCGGCGTAAAGCAGCAGCCCCAGCCACTTGGTGTTCAGATTGGCGGATCCGAAGTTGCGTTGACTTTCGACAGTCATGATCGCATTCCCGAGATCAACTCGCGGCCCACTTGGATGGTGAAGGGCGCCCCGTCCTTTGGTGAACTATGGCGCAGCAGTCTGCATCGATCGTTGGTATTTCAACAGGCCTCCGGTGCGGGTGTGGGTTCCGCGAATACAGGTGTGGCCATGCACCGAGGCGAAGGCCAATGGGTCACCTTCACGCCGGATGGGGCTGGTGGCTACGTGTCCAACATCGACCCCAGCGACAAGCTCCTGCCGATGTCAGGAGGCTGGAGATTCTGGTCCGCGCGAGGTCTCGTTCAAGAGGACTATGACAGTGTAGGCAAGGTCAAGTCGATCGCAACGGCTTCGGGCCTGAAGGTCAATCTGGCCTACAGCGACACCTCGACACCCGTGTCTTCTGCGCCGCTGCCGGGCCTTCTGATCGGTGCGACCGACAGTTTCGGCCGCTCAATCGCGTTCGCCTACCAATCGTCGACCGGTTCGACCGCACTGATTAAGTCGTTGACCGCGCCTGATGGTGGTGTGACGACGTTCGCGTACGACGCGTTGGACAACCTGAAATCTATCGGTTGGCCCGACTCCCAGGTGCGAGCCTTTGCGTACGAACGGTCAGACCTTCCCTGGGCGTTGACGGGCGTGGTCGACGAGAACAATCGCCGCTTCGCGACGTTCAGCTATGACACGAAGGGCCGCGCCATCAGCACGGAACATGCTGGTGGGACCGACAAATTCGTGGTGGACTTCGGCAGCGTCGTGCCGGGCTGGAACATCGTGGAAACGTACGACGTTGCTCATGACGTCATATGGCGAGACCACTACTGGCAACTGCCGTCAGCGCCCTCAGTGATTGATCCAATGTCCCAGCACAGTGACTGGGTCGGCGTCAATGTGGCTGGACGTCCTCGGGTGAGCAAGCAGTCGCAGCCGGCTGGCGCCGGCTGCTCGGCCGCCACGAGCCAGCGAACTTTTGACGTCACAGGCAACGTCGCCAGCCGCGACGATTTCAATGGCTCCCGTTCCTGCTATCTAAACGACCAGACTCGCGGCTTGGTACTAGCCAGTGTCGAGGGACTCTCGGCCGCGACAGCCTGTGAAAGCGTTTTGGCGGAGGGTGCAACGCTACCTGCTGGCAGCCGTAAAACCAGCATGAAGTGGCATCCAGATTGGGCGCTGGTCACTGCCAAGACTGAGCCAAGTCGATTCACGACCCTTGTCTACAACGGTCAGGCCGACCGTTTTGCCGGGGGCGTGGCAAGTTGCGTGGTGGGGGGCGCCGTCCTGCCGGACGGAAAGCCGATCGCGGTGTTGTGCAAGAAGGTCGAGCAGGCCACGACCGACGTCAATGGCGGTAATGGCCTGATGTTGGATGGTTCTCCTGGCACGCTCGCAGACTCGAGTTTTGGCAGCGTCAGTCTCCTTCTGCACGGCGACGGCACGGATGGCAGCAGTTCGGTTGTCGATTCGTCCTCACGTCCGAAGTCAATGATCGTGGGAGGTTCGATCCAAAACGTGGCCGCGGGTGCTCGGTTCGGCACGTCACTGTGGAAGCCGAGTGGTTCATCGTACGTGCGCACACCAACCACCGATGACCTGCTGTTTGGCACGTCCCCGTTCACGTTTGAGACTTGGATCAAGACCGGCCAGGCATACAGCGGCCAACCGTTCCGAGTTTGGGATGCCCGCAGTGGGTCCAGCGGAATGGCGTGGGTCATCGATGCGACCAACAACATGATGCTCTTCGGGCACAACGGCGTGTACTGGGGTTCCGCTGCAACTGCCACGGTCACACCAGGTGTCTGGAACCATATTGCGGTCACCTACGACGGTTCGACTGTGCGGACTTTCGTCAATGGTGTCGTGGCGAGTTCCGATGCGGCGAGCATCAATCACACGGTGGCGGGAGATGCGTACATTGGGTACTCGGGAGCCATGTCTTCCCCTGGTGGCGAGTTCTATGTCGACGAATTTCGCATCACCAAAGGTGTGGCTCGCTACACGAGCGCGTTCCCAGCGCCCACTGCCCCATTTGCAAATGGGGCGGTCGGCACGCCGGGAGTGCCTTCCCAGATGGACACAAGCGTGCCGAACCGGGTTTGGACGTACACCTACAACCAATACGGCCAGGTGCTGACGGCCAAGGGACCTCGCACGGACGTGAACGACACGACGACGTACGTGTACTACGGGGACACGACGGCCGACCACACGCTGGGT
>Ga0068867_100000120_pt1 | contig 49908 bp, 50 predicted proteins | sample KBSMisM32_FD_65649 | JGI IMG/M metagenome (GOLD analysis project Ga0068867, IMG submission 65649) | Miscanthus rhizosphere microbial communities from Kellogg Biological Station, Michigan, USA - KBS Miscanthus M3-2 | ecosystem: Host-associated > Plants > Roots > Rhizosphere > Soil ...
TCTTCATGGTGGCGATGGCGTTGGCGAGGCCGCGCACCGTCTCGTGCATCGCCTCGGCCGGCGCCACCGGTTCGTCGTCGGGCACGAGCAAGGCTTCGGCGACCCACAAGCCATCGGCCTCCTGCGAGGTGCTTTTCACCTCGAAGCGCTGCATGCCCTTGCAACGCACCTGCAGGATGCCCGGCTGCGCGCTGTCTACGTCGATGAGTTCGGCCATGGTGCCGGTGGTCTCGAACACCGTCGGGTCGTTGCTCGTGCGGCGCACCTCGCTGCCTTGCTTGATGGATACCACGCCGAAAGGCTTGCGCTCGCGCAGGCAATCGCCGACGAGGTCGAGGTAGCGGGCTTCGAAGACCTTGAGCGACAGCAGCCCGCCCGGGAACAGCACCGAGTGCAGCGGGAAGAGGGCGAGGTCGAAGAGTGCGGGTGAAGACATCGAAGGGGACGGCGGGCCGCCGCGTGTTGTAGCGTCGTGTGGTCAGCCCCGCGCGTCGAGCTCGCGGTGGCGCACCAGCGTCACCGCACGCGACTCGAACCAGCGCGACAGCATCTCGACGAAGTACACCGAGCGGTGTTGCCCGCCGGTGCAGCCGATGGCCACGGTGAGGTAGCTGCGCTGGTCAGCCTCGAAGGCCGGCAGCCAGCGCGAGAGAAACGATTCGATCTGCGACAGCATCTCGCCCACCTCCGGCTGGGCGTGCAGGTAGGACGCCACCGGGCCGTCGCGGCCGGTGAGCGGTCGCAGCTCGCGGATGTAGTACGGGTTGGGCAGCACGCGCACGTCGAACACGTAGTCCGCATCCAGCGGCACGCCGTGCTTGAACGCGAAGGATTCGAACACCAGCGTGAAGCGGTTGCCTGGCGCGTTCACGAGGTTGTGGATCCAGCTGCGCAACTGGGCCGGGCGCAGCTGGCTGGTGTCGATGATGGTCGAGACCTCGCGCAGCTCGGCCAGCAGTTCGCGCTCGAGCTCGATCGCATCCACCAGCGCGCGATGCTGGTCGGTGCTGCTGGCCTCGTGCGTGAGCGGATGCAGCCGCCGCGTTTCGGAAAAGCGCCGCACCAGCGTGTCGGTGCCCGAATCGAGAAAGATGGAGCGGATCAGCACGCCTTCGCCTTGCAGCTGCTCCAGCAGCGGCAACAGCTGCGGCAGCGAGCCCGCGCTGCGCGAGTCCATCGCGATGGCCACGCGCCGCTCCGAACGCTGGTTCTCGATGCGCAGGAATTCGCGCAAGAGCTCCGGCGGCAGGTTGTCCACGCAGAAGAAGCCGGCGTCTTCCAGCGCGTGCAGCGCCACCGACTTGCCCGAGCCGGAGATGCCGGTGACCAGCACCACCTCGTAAGGCGTGGGGCCGGCACCTGCGTCTGGCCGCGTGATCGGGGCGTTGTCGGGGTCGTGGCTCATCGTGCACGCTCCGGGCTGCGCGCAGCCGCGTCGAATCGTCGAGCGGGGCTCATGCGCGCTTTCGCCCGCGCGGCGTCGAGGCTTCGGCGCCCACGGCGAGCATCTCCTGTGCGTGTGCGAGGCTGGTGCCCGACAGCCGCTCGCCGCCCAGCATGCGGGCGATCTCGGCCACGCGGGCCTCGCCGTTCACGGCGTTCACGTCGCTGCGCGTCGTGCCTTCGCGCGCTGCCTTGGAGACGACGAAATGGTGGTCGGCGCAGGCGGCCACCTGCGGCAGGTGCGTCACGGCCATCACCTGGCGGTCGCGGCCCAGCTGCTTCATCAGCCGGCCCACCGTCTCGGCCACGGCGCCGCCGACGCCCGCATCGATCTCGTCGAAGATCAGCGTGCCGGCTTCGCCGAGCTGGCTGGTGGTGACGGCAATGGCCAGTGCAATGCGCGACAGCTCGCCGCCCGAAGCCACCTTGGCCAGCGGCCGCGGCGTGCTGCCTTCGTGGCCGGCGACGAGGAACTCGGCGGATTCGAGCCCGAATGATTGCGGCGCGTCCTGTGCCTGCAAGGCGACGTCGAAGCGGCCGCCGGCCATGCCCAACTGCTGCATGGCTTGCGTGACCGCGGTGGCGAGCTTGGGCGCAGCCTGCTTGCGGGCGGCGGACACCTTCTTCGCCTGCGCGTCGAAGGCGCTCTTGGCTTCGCGCAGATCGGCTTCGAGCGCGTCGAGGTCGGACGCGGCATCGAGCGCCGCGAGCTCGTGCTTCCACTCGGCGAGCAGTGCTGCCAGGTCCGATGGCGGACGGCGGTAGCGGCGCGCAAGGCCCATCCACGCCGACATGCGCTCGTCCACCTCCTGCAGGCGTTCGGGCTCGAGCTCGGTGTGGTTGAGATAGCTGGAGAGCGTGTGCGCGGCATCCTGCAGCTGCGCCTGCGCGCCTTGAAGCACCTCGACGACGTTGGCGAGCTGTCGGTCGATGGACGACACCTCCTGCAGCGCGTCGATGGCGCGGCCGGTGAGCGATTCGGCGTTCTCGTCCGCATCGTTCACCGCGTCCAGCGCGTTGCGTGCGGAGTCGATCAGCGACTGCGCGTTCGACAGCTTTTGGTGCTCGGCATTGAGCTCGTCCCACTCGTCGTCGCCGGGCGCGAGCTTGTCGACCTCGCCGATCTGCCAGGCCAGGCGTTCGCGCTCGCGCGAGAGGTCGGCCTGCTTCGTGCGGGCGGTGTCCAGCAGATCCGACGCCGCCTTCCAGCGCGAGAACGCAGCGGCAAGAGGCGCGGTGTCGATGCCTGCGTAGGCATCGAGCAACCCACGTACCGATGCGCCGCGCGTGAGGCTTTGCCAGGCGTGCTGGCCGTGGATGTCCACGAGGTGGTCGGCCGCCTCGCGAAGCTGCGCGATGGTGGCCGCACTGCCGTTGACCCAGGCGCGCGACTTTCCTTGCGCGTCGATGGTCCGGCGAAGCAGCAGCGTGTCCGCCGTGTCGAACCCGGCGTCGTCGAGCCAGCTCGCGAGCGTGGGCGGCGAATCGAATTCGGCGGTGATCTCGGCCCGCGGCGCGCCTTCGCGCACCACGCCGGCATCGCCGCGGCTGCCCAGCGCGAGCTGCACCGCGTCGATGAGGATGGACTTGCCCGCGCCCGTCTCGCCGGTGAGCACCGAGAAGCCGGCGTCCAGCTCCACCTCCAGCGAGGTGACGATCACGAAATCGCGCAACGCGAGTCGGCGAAGCATCAGGCCACCCCCGCGTTCCAGTGCAGCTTGCGCCGAAGCGTCGCGTAGTAGCTCCAGCCCAGCGGGTGCAGGAAGCGCACCTGGTGCGCGGAGCGGCGGACGGTGATGCGGTCGCCGTGGAGGAGGCTGGCCAAGCTTTGCATGTCGAAGTTCACGCTGGCGTCGCGCCCGGCCACGATCTCGATCGTGATCTCGCGCGAGTCGGGCAGGACGATGGTGCGGTTGGAAAGGTCGTGCGGTGCGATGGGCACCAGCACCCAGCCGCCGATGCCCGGATGAAGAATCGGCCCGCCGGCCGACAGCGCGTAGGCCGTGGAGCCGGTGGGCGAGCCGACGATCAGGCCGTCGGCGCGGATGTTGGCGACGAACTCGTCGCCGATGTCCACCTTGAGCTCGACCATGCTGGCCGTGGCGCCGCGGCTCACGACCACGTCGTTCATCGCGATGCCTTCGAAGATGACTTCGCCGTCTCGCCAGACGCCGCCTTCGAGCATGCTGCGGCGCTCCTCCTCGAAGTCGCCGGCGATCATCGGCGCGAGCGCTTCCTGGTACTGGCCGATGTGCACGTCGGTGATGAAACCCAGGCGGCCCTGGTTGATGCCGACCAGCGGAATGCCGAAGCGCGCGAGCTGGCGTGCGATGCCGAGCATGGTGCCGTCGCCGCCCACCACGACTGCGATGTCGCAGTGCTGGCCGAGCTCGGCGGGTGTCATCGCGCCGTAGTCGGACAGGCCGGTGTTCAGCGCCGTCTCGCGCTCGAGCGAGACCTCCAGGCCCTGGGCGATGAGGAAGCGTGCGATCTCGTCGAGGACCCCACGGATGCCCTGTGCGTGGTACTTGCCCACCAGTGCGGCATGACGAAAGCGACGGCTCATGCGCGGGATTACACCACAGCGAATCGCGGCCGACGCCTGGGAAAATGACCCTCCGCCTACAATGAAACCCATGCTGGACGAGCGTGCGAAGACACTTCTGAAAACCCTGGTCGAACGCTACATCGCGGAAGGCCAGCCCGTGGGTTCGCGCACGCTTTCCAAGGCCTCCGGCCTCGACCTGTCGCCCGCCACCATCCGCAACGTGATGGCCGACCTGGAAGAGCTGGGCCTCATCGCCAGCCCCCACACCAGCGCCGGGCGCATTCCCACCGCGCGCGGCTACCGGCTCTTCGTCGACACCATGCTCACCGCGCAACCGCGCCAGTGGGACGAGCCGCGGTTCGAGCCGCAGCTGCAGGCCGACCAGCCGCAGCGCGTGATCGCCAATGCGGCGCAGATCCTGTCGAGCCTGTCCAACTTCGTCGGCGTGGTGACCACGCCCAAGAAGCCGAGCCTCTTTCGCCACATCGAATTCCTGCGCCTGGGCGACCGGCGCGTGCTGGTCATCCTCGTTTCGCCCGATGGCGACGTGCAGAACCGCGTGATCTTCACCGCGCAAGACTTCTCGCAATCCCAGTTGATCGAGGCCAGCAACTTCCTCACCCAGCACTACGCCGGCCTCACGATGGAAGAGGTGCGCGAGCGGCTGAAGAACGAGGTGGAGCAATTGCGCGGCGAGATCGCGACGCTGATGCAAGCCGCGGTGGAAGCCGGCACCGAGGCCATGGCCGACCAGGAACAGGTCGTGATTTCCGGCGAGCGCAACTTGCTCACCGTGCAGGACTTTTCCAGCGACATGGGGTCCTTGCGCAAGCTCTTCGACTTGTTCGAGCACAAGACCCAGCTGATGCGCCTGCTCGACGTGAGCAGCCAGGCCGAGGGGGTGCGCATCTACATCGGCGGCGAGAGCATGGTCGTGCCCTTCGAGGAGCTGTCGGTCGTGTCGGCGCCCTATGAAGTGGACGGGCAGGTGGTGGGCACGCTCGGCGTGATCGGGCCCACGCGGATGGCGTACGACCGCATGATCCAGATCGTGGACATCACCTCGCGGTTGGTGTCGAACGCGTTGTCGCAGAAGTAAGCGCGGCGCGCGGGTGCGTGCCCGCCAATAGAATGCCGGCGCGGGCCGTTAGCTCAGTTGGTTAGAGCAGAGGACTCATAATCCTTTGGTCGCTGGTTCGAGCCCAGCACGGCCTACCAGAATTCGCGCTTCGTCCACGGTGAGGTGTCACTAACCAGTTTGACAGTGGCAACGTCATGCTCGGCCACTCGCCATCCCGTTGCCCTTTGCGACGGCGTTGGAGGCGCAACGGAGTCGTCGCAATGACCAAGCCCAACGCTACTCTGGCTTGAGACCCGTTGACGACATCCACCGCCATGAGCTCGTGACCACAAAGCCGACGTGCGCGGGCCGCTGACGCTCGGACGACGCAGAGGCACACGAAGGGATCTGCCTGGCCGTTAGCTGACCTGCGCAGACGGTCGCAGCGCCAGGATTGACTTCATACGCTGTGCCTCTTCAACCGGTGTGCGGCCGAACAGGCGCCTGAACTCGCGGCTGAACTGCGAGGCGCTTTCGTACCCCACCGCTGCGCAGGCGGAGGCGGCCGTCACACCCTGGCGCACCATCAGCAGGCGCGCCTGGTGCAGACGCATGGCCTTGAGGTACTGCAATGGCGACGTGCCCATCGTGGCCTTGAAGTTCGCATGAAACGCAGGTGCGCTCATTCCTGCTGTGTGTGCCAGTGTGGCGACATCGAGCGCGTCCGCATAGTTGTCATGCATTCGACACAGCGCACGGGCGATTCTTTGGAAGCGGCTGCCCTGCGCGAGTGCCGCCCGCATCGCAGCACCCTGCTTTCCGGTCAGCACGCGGAAGTAGATCTCGCGCAAGATGCCCGGCCCGAGGATTCGCGCCTCCAGCGGCGATGCCAGCACGCGCAGCAGCCGCAACAGAGCGTCTGACAATTCCGCGTCCACCGGTGTTGAAGCCATGGTGCAGGGCTGCGCTTCGGCTGCAACGCTGTCCTGCCCAACCGCCAGCGCGATCTCCGCCGCCTGCGCCGGATCAATTCGCAGCGCCATGCCCAGCAGCGGCCTTTTGGCGCTCGCTTCGGTCTCGCTCTCGAAAGACATCGGCACCGACAGCACGAGGTAGTGGTGCGCGTCGTAGACATAGACCTTGCCGCCAAGAAAACCATGCTTGCGCCCTTGCACCACGATGCAGATGCTCGGCTCGTACAGCATAGGCGCTCGCATCACTGGCCCATTGGCTCGCATGAGCCGCACACCGGGAATCGCTGACTCGGTATAGCCCTCTTGTGGCGCGAGACGGTCGACCAGGGCGGCCATTTCGGTGGGTAACTGCATGGCTCCATGATAGGAACAGGCGCTGCCCACTGTCAGAGCTTCCAAGCACGACACGCGATATCAATAGGTTCAGGCAATGCTTGTAGAACTTTAGGCCTTGGCCCGCACGGCGGGACCCCGAAGAATCCTCCACGTTTCATTCCATAGAAGGATTCACCATGAGCAAGACTTGGTTCATCACGGGGGCTACCCGAGGCATCGGCTTCGAGATCGTCAAAGCGGCCCTCGTCGGGGGTGACAAGGTCGTCGCCACTGGCCGCGACCTTGCGCGCACCGCTCAGGCGTTGGCGGGCCTGCCCGCCGCGCAAGCCGACCGCCTGCTGGTCGCCGCGCTCGACGTATCCGTCGCCGCGCAGGCGCAGGCCGCCGCCGATGCTGCGGTGGCGCGCTTCGGCCGCATCGACGTGCTGGTCAACAACGCGGGGTATGGACAACTGGGTCTGTTCGAAGAACTGGAGGCCGCACAGGTCGAGCGACAGTTCGCCACCAATGTGTTTGGGCTGATGCATGTGACCCGCGCGGTGCTGCCGGTGATGCGTCGGCAGCGAGCCGGCCATGTGTTCAATCTGTCCTCTATCGGCGGCGTGCAGGGCTTCAACGGCGCCTCGGTTTACTGCTCGAGCAAGTTCGCCGTGGAGGGCTACTCGGAATCGCTGGCGCTGGAGGTGGCGGCCTTCGGCATTGGCGTCACCCTCGTCGAACCGGGCTTCTTCCGCACGGACTTCCTCGACGATCGCTCGGTGCGCTACGGCAACATGCAGCTCGAGGACTATGCGCAGGCGTCGACCGAAATGCACGACACCTACAGCGCCTACAGCCACCGCCAGGCGGGCGATCCTGCAAAGCTGGCCGCCGCGCTGGTACGCCTCGCCCATGAGGCGCAGCCGCCGCTGCACTTTGCGGCCGGGTCCGATTCTGTCTCCAGCATCTTGAGTGCCCTCGATGCGCGGCGAGCCGAGATCGAGCAATGGCGCGCGCTGTCGGAGTCCACCGATTTCCCGCCGCAAGCGGTCAGCATGACTGCCTGATCAAACGCACGACCGGGAATATCGCTGCCGCCTCGGCTTCACCCGAAGCTGCCTGTGGCAATAGACCGCCCCTGGCCGGGACGGTGAATGCGGCGATGCGCCGGTGAGCAGTCCTTCGACGTTGTAGCTTCGCCGGTCAAGGGCGGCTTTCAGCAAAGCTCGGGCAACTCACAGTCCCGGCCAGCAGCTCCGCATGGCCGAGTTGGATGCGCCGTCGCGCCCGCGCCGGCAGGACGGCCGGGTGCAGGTCAGCAGTGCCAGATGGCGCTCCAGCAGGTCAGGCTTCCAATCGAGGCTCGCGGCAGCTTCCACCTTCTCGCCTTTGTGGCGCGCCAGTTGGCGCTGTGCGGCTCTCGCTTCATCTGCGTGCGACATCGGTGGCACGGTAGTGGTGCCGTGGATTGGACGAACAACGATGGGCTGGATCACGCCGTCGGCTGCGCAGCCTCCTCTTCGAGCTCGGCCATCTCGTCCGGATCGAAGTACTCACGGGGATTGTTGCGTAGAGCCGCTGCTGCCGCGATTTGTGGTGTCGCGAGGTCCTATGGCCCCAGCGGCAGGACCGGTTCAGTCTCCTGCGGCGCCTCCCGGCGCTCTATCACTTCGGGTAGGAAGGTGCGGCAGTACGACACCGCCACCAGTTCCGCCTCACCCAAAAATTCAGAAGTGATGGCGCCGTGCTGCGCATATGAGAGACGCCAAATCGCATCCACCAGCGTCAGCATCACCAGGTATTTGCGCTGCAAGTTCCGGATCGGCGGCATGCTGAAGAGCTTGTAGTAGGTCTCGGCCATTTCGCTGGCCATGCGCTCATTGAATCCGGCATCGGCAAGCACCAAGTCACGTGTGGTGTAGCCTCCGAGCAGCAACTTCTGCATCGGCGGGTTCTCGTTGAAGATCTGCGCAGCAGCCGCCAGACGCAGTTTCAGTAGCGTCTGCCAGCGACCATCCTCGGGCATCTCGAGGTTCAGCGTTAGATCGGCAAAGCGTTCGTGGTAACGCTCGGTCAAGGCCAGGAAGACCGCGCCCGGCGTGGGAAAGAAGTGATAGGCCGACGCGGGTGGCACTTCGGCCCGCTCAGCAATCTGATAAAGCCCGACCTCATCCAATTCATGTTCGATGAGCAGCGAATGGGCGGCATCGAGCAGCTTGTTGTATCTCAACACGCCGCGCTCCTGCTGTGGCCGCTTGGCCGCGCCGGCGACAGCTTTACGTGGCTTCGAACTCCCAGTCATGCCAAGCCTGTCCTGTTGAAGATGAGGTTCTCGGATTTTGGCATCGGTTTTGCTAAGCCCTCATTTAGTCGATAAATATCTAAATTTATCAGTCCTGCGAAATTGGTCAGCCGCATCGGCACCACGCAGGGCCTGGCAATCAGCACTCTGGTTATCCCAGTGTGCGGCGCTTGCCATGCACGAGCTCTCGAGCGGACCAGTTTGTGTTGTTCACAGGGTTCGCCGTGCTATGCAACTGCTGGGCGTCGCCCTGGCCCTCTGATCGCCTCCACCACAGTTCAGGGCAACAACGCGCGGCCAGCCGCATTGGTGAGTTCCATCTGCGGCGCGCTCGCTATCAGCCTGTTGACGGGCTCGCATCGCCGGATCATCGCCGCCGTCGCTACCGCACGAAGCGCCCTGAGACGCACCAACCACATCCTCCGAAGCACGAACGCGGTGCACCACGCCCTCCAAAGGCCCCTAGCCGGACACGCGCCAGCCCATGTGGCGTTGGCACTGTTTTTGCTATATGTCGACATAAACCGATATTTATCGGTTTTGTTAGCGTCATCCACTACCCCCAAGGTGCCCAATGAATTGGTCCAACACGCAAGACAAGCTGCTGCGCGAACGAGCGCGCCAAGTGATCCCCGGCGGCATGTACGGCCATCTCTCCACGTCCTTGCTGCCTGCCGACTACCCCCAGTATTTTCAGCGCGGTGAAGGCGCCCGATTGTGGGACTACGACGGCAACGAGTACATCGACTACCTGTGCGCCTACGGGCCCAACTTGCTCGGTTACCGGCATCCCGAGATCGAGGCCGCCGTGCTCGCACAACTGGCGCAAGGCGACGTGCTCACGGGGCCTAGCGCCGTCATGATCGAAGCTGCGGAACTATTCGTGTCCTTGGTCAGCCACGCCGAGTGGGCCATGTTCTGCAAGAACGGCACCGACGCAACGACCATGGCCATGGTGATTGCACGTGCCCACACTGATCGGCGTGTGATCCTGGCGGCCCAGAACGCCTATCACGGCGCCGACCCATGGTGCGTACCCGCCGCGTTCAGCAAAGGCACATTGCCCGAAGACCGCGCCAGCATCGTCTACTACGACTACAACGACGAAGAGAGTCTGGCCGCCGCGTTCGACGAGCACAGGGGCCAGGTAGCTGCCGTCTTCGCCACGCCGTTCCGCCACGACACCTTTGTGGACCAGGAGGACCCAAACCAAGCCTACGCACAGGCGGCCCGCCGTCTGTGCGACGAACACGGCGCCTTGCTGGTGGTGGACGATGTGCGGGCCGGCTTCCGCCTGGCGCGCGACTGCAGTTGGTCCACGCTGAACGTCGAGCCCGACCTTAGTTGCTGGGGGAAGTGCTTCGCCAACGGCCACCCCATCTCGGCTGTGCTTGGCGCCGAGCATCTGCGCAAAGCTGCCAGCAGCATCTTCACCACGGGCTCGTTCTGGTTCGCTGCCGCGCCCATGGCTGCCGCCGTGGCCACTCTGAAGATCATCCGCGACTCCGACTATCTGGAGCGCATCGTGGCGGTCAGCCAGCAACTGCGCACGGGCCTGGCCGAACAAGCCGGTACCCACGGCTTCGGACTCAAGCAGACCGGCCCGGCGCAAATGCCGCTAATGCTGTTCGAGGACGACGCTGACTTCCGGATTGCGTACGCCTGGATGACCGAAGCCGTCAAGCGCGGCGTCTACCTGCACCCGTATCACAACATGTTCTTGTCGGCGGCTCACACCGAGCAAGACATCGTCAAAACCCTCGAGGTCACCGACGCGGCCTTTGAGGCCGTCAAGAAGCGCATCGACTCGCTCCCGCCGGCCTGGGCTTGAAGCACCGTCACCCTACGAACCGCCTCTCCATCCCTGAAGGACATCACCATGGAATACATGAACCAACTGGCCGAAAAATTCAATGTCGCCATTACCTCGGGCCCAGTGCCCGACAAGAGCATCAAGCTCAACCTCAAGGACACCGGTGTCCTGGTGGTCAACAGCTCGTCGGTAACGCACGATGATGCGGCGGCAGACACCACCATCACCATTTCCCGCAAGGACTTCGAGAGCCTCGTTGCCGGCAAGTTGAGCGCCCCGGTTGCCTTCATGCAAGGCAAGATCAAGATCCAGGGTGATCCGGGTGTTGCGCTGCAGTGGCTGCCGGTCATTCAACGCACTCAAGCCTGATCCCGAGCGCTCCCGGCCATGACGCCTGGACGGCACCGCGGTTTGCCAATGCAAGCTGCTGCCCCGGAAGGTCCTCCAGCCACCACCCCCAGCCCGAGGGCGATGATCCCGGCGGTGGCGAAGAGGCCGACGCTCTCCAGCGTCACGCGGCCGGCATTCACCAGTTCGCCGAGCAAGATGGGCTGCAGCCCGAGCATCAGCAATGCGATCGTGCCGACAGCGAGCCCCGCCGTCACGTGCGCGGGCGACTCGACGGGGGCGGCGGTCGGGGCGATCGGGGCAGGGTGCTCTATGTGGGCGCTCCGTTAGTAGCCGCGGGTTTCCTTGGGCAGCAGCCCGGTGGCGAAGCGCTGCGCGGCGCGCCGCTCGTCCTTCATCAGGCGGCCGTTGGCCACCCAGCGCACGATCCAGGGCAGCTGGCGCACCTGGCCCCCGGCGGCAGTCGCGAGCACCCAGGCCTTTGCGGTCTTCTCGAAGAGCTCGGCGTTGAGCGCCAGCCGGGCCGCGGTGGTTCCGAGGCATACAGGCGTGTCACCGACGACGAACACGTTGCCGCCTTCGGCCAGCGCGCGGGCAATGCCGCCGACACCTCGCGCCGGCTCTCCCATGCGGCCCAGGTGACGCACCTGCTCGTCGAAGACGCCGGGCATGCGGCCACCGAAGTCGGCCAGCCGTGCGCTGAAGCGACCACCCCCTACGGCAACTGCGCCGACGTCAGGTCTTACCGTGTAGACCGCCGAGTGGATTTCGGCGCCCGCGGGCAACGCGTCGGCGCCGAGCCTCACCCGCACCGGCACTTCATTGGCGGAACGGCCGAACCACATGCCGATTCCCGGGATGCGCAGCGACAATCCGCTCGCATCGCCACCGAGCAGCTCCTTGGCCCGCAGCCGCTCGCGCAGCGCGGGCCACAGCGCGCCGAGCGCGGCAGCGTCAGACGAGCGCGAAGACATCGTAGAACCTGTTCAGTGCATCGTCGATCACGGCGTCGTTATCGGCGAGGCTGGTGTAGATGCGGCTGCCAGCCAGTGTCACGAGGCCATGCGCAGTGTAGGCAGCGCCCATCACTTCCATCACGTGCTTGCGCTGCTTGGCCTCGTTCTTCATCTTCAGCAGTTTCAGGAGGCTGCTCGTGTCGAGCAGCAGCACGCCCGCTGTCTGGAGGTGGGCGATGGAGCCCATGTTGTAGGTCACGTAGGGCAGGCCGCGGCGCCGGATGATCTCTTCCAGGCCGGCGCGGCCGGCGACGCCGGCGGCGTCCAGTCGTTGTGCTTCGATCAGCGCGTGGTAGCCGGCCACGCAGGACAGCGGGTTCGCCGAGAGCGTGCCGCCCACGAAGGCGCGTCGCGACGTGGTCCCGATGCCACCGCAGCGCACCAAACTCGTCGCAGAGCTTGCGCACCTGGGCGTTGTAGCCCTTGTGCACGGGGCGCGTGCCGCTCTCCGGGCCCAGCGGCTCCAGCAGCACCACGGCGGTGCCGCCGCGCAGGCGGTTCCAGCTCAACTTGCGCCGAAGCGCGTCGAGGTCGTTCGGAAAAACTCCTGGGTGTGGCCGGTGGCGCCGCGCGGGATGCCAATCGCCTCCATGCGGCCGGTGTTCGGCAACCGCATGCCGTAGACGAGCTGGTCACTCCAGCCGTGGTAGGCGCCGCCGACCTTTATGATCCACTTCTTCTTCGTGTAAGCACGCGCCAGCCGCACCGCGCCCATCACCGCCTCGGTACCGCTGCCCAGCAGGCGCACCATGTCGATGGCGGGCATCGACTGGCACACCAGTTCGGCCAGCTTCACCTCGTACTCGTGCAGCAGGCCTGTGACAGGACCGCACTCGTCGAGCACCTGGTTCACCTTCGTGCACACGGTCGGATGGTTCGAGCCCAGCAGCGTCGGGCCGCCGGCTTGCAGGAAGTCAATCTAGCTATTGCCGTCGACGTCGGTCAGGTGCGCGCCCTCCGCCTGCTTGATGGCGAGCGGGAACGGGTGGTTGAACGCCAGGTTGTGCTACACGCCGCCCGGGATGACGGTCTTGGCCTGTTCGGCCAGCCGCTTGCTGCCCTGGCAGTGTTCGTCGAACCAGCGCGTGACGCGTTCCGTGCCCTTCGGGCTGATGGGGCGCATAGGCTGCTTCACCAGCGCGTCGAAGCGGCGCTGCAGGTCGTCGACATCGGGCCAGGACGAGATGGCAGGCGCGGTCACCGGCGAAGGGACGGGCGCGAGCGTAGGCCGGGCGGCGGCGTGGATGGGGGCGAGGTTGCTCATGGATGGGCGGTCGGTTGGGCTTGGGCGGCCAGCACGTCGATCACGCGGCGCAGTGCGGCGCGCCGTTGCAGTTTGGCTGGGTCTGCCTGCGCACGGGGAATTCCAAGGCTGGTCAAGGTTTCCCAGGGGAGGGCCGAGCGCTCGCTTGCGAGCCTCATGACTTCGTCGCCCAGCACGGGCTTGCTGGCATCCGCGATGCGCAAGAAGTAGCGTCCGTCGGACGTGGAGGCCACTGAGGTGGAACGCGCGATGGTCAATACAACAAACTCGCCACTGTTGTCGGCGACATGGACGACCGGTCGAACGGAAACATTCACTGTCAATTCCCCCATCCGCCGCCGCAGCGTGTCGGGCACGTCAGCGGGGATGCGTTGCGCAGCAGGCGGCAACGAGTCACCGTCTTCGATGCCGATCAACAGACAGCCGCCAAGCGCGTTCGCGAAGGCAACGCAATCCTTGGCGAGTTCGGGCCAATCTGCGGTCTTTCCCGTAATGGCGCGTAGAGACTTGCGGTCGAAGTGCTGGCCTTCCTGGCTCATGTGCTGGACATTCGTTCGATGCGTGTCGTTGATATGGCGTTGCTCTGCTGCCCCTGCTCGCGCTGCCAACAACAGTGCATTTTGCAGGTCAGTGGGCCGAAAGTATTCGTGGTGGTGGACGCCTATGCGCAGATCATCCACTGCGCTTCTTCGCCCGCGGATGCGCCGCGTCGTACACCTTCGACAAATGCCCGAAATCCAGTTGCGTGTAGACCTGCGTCGTCGTGATGTTCGCGTGGCCGAGCAGCTCCTGCACCGCGCGCAAGTCGCCGCTGGATTGCAGCAAATGCGATGCAAACGAATGCCGCAGCATGTGCGGATGGACATGCGTCGGCACGCCGGCAGCGATTGCGCGGCGCTTGAGGCGCGAGCGGATCTGGCTGGCCGTGAGGCGGGTGCCGCGCTGGCTCACGAGCAGCGCGGCTTCACCGGCCGACGCGAGCTGGTCGCGCAACGCGAGCCAGTCCTGCAGCGCCTTCAATGCCGGCTTGCCCACGGGCACGCTGCGGCGCTTGCTGCCCTTGCCGAGCACATGCGCCGTCGCATCGGCAATGTCGACCCAGCCCGCGGCGTGGCCTGAGGCCTGAACGTCCAGCCCTTCGAGCTCACCCGCGCGCAGGCCGCATCCGTACAGCAGCTCGACCATGCAGCGGTCCCTCGCCTGCAGCACGGGCGACGTGGTCTCGTCGTCGCCGGCTTCGGCCAGCGCGACCGCGTGGTCCACCGACAAGGCCTTGGGCAAGGGCTTGCCCATCCTGGGCGCGCGCACGCCTTCGACCGGGTTCGCATCGATCAGGCTTTCGTGCCCGAGCCAGCGGTAGAAGCCGCGCCACGCAGACAGCATCAGCGCGATGCTGCGCGGCTTCAAGCCCTTCGAATGCGCCTGGCCGGCCCAGCGGCGGATGTGATGAGGCTGCACCTTGCGCAGCGCGACCTTGGATTCTTCCGCCCCACGCTGCAGCCGCTCGAAGGCATCCGCATACAAGGCCAGCGTGCGCTCGGCCAGCCGCCGCTCGACCTTCAGGTGCGTGAGGTGGCGCCGAACATCCTCATCCAACACCCGAGGTTCGTTCACAGCTTCTTAGCCCGCGGCTTGCAGCCTCGACAGGCCGGCGCTGGCGATCTCGCCGATGCGCATGAGGAACTCGGTGCCCATGTCGGCCGAATAGCGCGTCGGGTCGGGCGAGCCGAGCACCACCAGGCCGAAGGCCTGGGGCGCCGCGCCGTGGCGCAGCGGGATGAGTGCGATGGAGGTCATGGCCGCGCTGTCTTCCATCCACTGCGCGGCCTCGAAGCCGGTGTTGGGGCCGCAGTAGGGTGCCATCAGGCTCGTGGCGAAGGTCTTCACGTCGTCGCTCACGGGCCTGGCAAAGGCCAGCGCCGCAAAAGCCGGTGACGCGCCCCACACGCGGATGCCCGCCGACGGGATCATGAACTGGTGCATCAGCTCGTTGACCAGCACGCCCGGCAGGTCGGCCGGGTTGCCGGTGAGCATGATGGCGCGGGTGAAGCGGTGCAGCCGGTCGGCGATGGCCACGTTCTCCTGGCCGTGACGGATCATCTCCATCACCTTCATCTCCATGCCCTTGATCTTGTCGCGCAGCATTTCCATCTGCCGCTCCTGCAGCGACACCGCGCGCTGCCCGTGCGGGCTCGTGAGCTGGATGCTGGCCAGCAACTCGGCATGACGCTCGAAGAAGCCGGGGGTGTTCGCCAGGTAGTTGGCGATGTCGTTCTCGGTGATGCCTTGAATGCCTGCCGTGCTCACAGTTCGATGTCTCCTTCAAATACGGTTTGAGCAGGGCCCGTCATCAGCACGTGGCTGTCGCCGCCTTGCCATTCGATGGTGAGGCGCCCGCCACGGGTGTCCACGTCCACGCGCGCATCGAGCAGGCCCAGCCGGATGCCCGTGACCACCGCCGCGCAGGCGCCGGTGCCGCAGGCCAGCGTCTCGCCCGCGCCGCGCTCGTGCACGCGAAGCTTGATGTGCGTGCGACTGAGCACCTGCATGAAGCCGGCGTTGACCTTGCGCGGAAAGCGCGCGTGCGCCTCGATCATCGGCCCCTGCGATGCGACGATGCCGGAATCGACGTCGGCCACCACTTGCACCGCATGCGGGTTGCCCATGGAGAGCACGGACAGGTCCACGTCGTAGTCGCCGAGCGACACCGGCCATTGCTCGAAATCGCCGACGCGCTTGGGCGTGAGGCCCGAGGCGTCGAAGGGAATCTTGTCGTGGGCGAACACCGGCGTGTTCATGTCCACGGTGACGCGGCCGTCGGGCTGCAGGTGCAGCTCGAGCAGGTTGTTCATGGTCTCGACGCGGATGTGGTCCTTGGTCGTCAGGCCCTTGCTGCGCACGTAGCGCACGAAGCAGCGCGCGCCGTTGCCGCAGTGCTCCACCTCGTCGCCGGTGTTGTTGAAGATGCGGTAGCGAAAGTCCACGCCGGGCGTGTCGCTTTTCTCCACGATGAGGATCTGGTCGGCGCCGATACCGAAGCGGCGGTCGCCGAGCGCGCGGTATTGCTCGGGCGTGAGATCGATGGGTGCACGGGTGGCGTCCAGCACGACGAAGTCGTTGCCCGCGCCGTGCATCTTCGTGAAGTGGAGTCGCATCCGCGGATTATCCCGGGTTCGGCGCGCGGCAGGCGGCATGCCTGCCATCTCCCTAGCCTGAGGGGTGCTCGGCTGGACAGCCGGTTTGACGCCGTCGCACCCGCCGCCTATTCCTGAAGCGAGGGGGCACGAAAGGCCATGAGCCAGTCGGCGCCTGCGCCTGTCCGCAGGAATGGTTGATTGATGCGAGGAGACATCCGCGATGAGCACGATCCGATTCTTCCGGCACGCGCTGGCCTTGGCCGCGCTCGGCTGCGGCCTGTGGAGCCCGGCGCAGGGCGTGGAATACGCAGTGAAAGGCCTGGTCAGCGACGACACCAGCCTGCACCCGGCGCTGGTGCAGGACCCGGCGCTCGTGAATGCCTGGGGCCTGTCGTACTCGCCCACGAGTCCGTTCTGGGTGTCGGCGGCCGACGGCAACGTGTCGCCGCTGTACCGCGTGAACCCTGCCACGCAGGCCACCACCAAGCTGGGCCTCACGGTGAGCGTGCCGGGCAACCCGACCGGCCAGGTCTTCAATGGCAATGCCTCGGCATTCAACGGCGACAACTTCCTTTTCGTCGGCGAAGACGGCTCGGTGCACGGCTGGCGCAGCGCGCTCGGCAGCACAGCCGAGACGCTGGTGGTCGCATCGCCCACGAACAGCTACAAGGGCGCGGCCTACGCCACCATCGGCAGCGACAGCTACCTGTACGCCGCGAATTTCGCGACCGGCGCCATCGACGTGTTCAAGGGCTCGTCCGGCTCGCCCGACCTCGCCGGCAGCTTCACCGACCCGGGCACGCCGGCGGGCTATGCGCCCTTCAACGTGCAGCGGCTGGGCACGAGCCTGTACGTCACCTACGTGAAGCAGGACGACGCGCATGAAGACGAAGTGAAGGGCGTGGGCCTGGGCCTCGTCGACCAGTTCGACCTGCAGGGCAACTTCCTCGGCCGCGTGGCCACCGGCGGCGCGCTCAACGCTCCCTGGGGCTTGGCGATCGCACCCAGCAGCTTCGGCGCGTGGGCTGGCGCCTTGCTGGTCGGCAACTTCGGCGATGGGCGCATCAACGCCTTCGACGCGACCACGCATTCCTTCCTCGGCCAGCTGCTGGCCGACGGCGGCGCGGCGCTCGAGATCGACGGCCTGTGGGCCATCTCGCCGGGCAACGACGGCGGCGCGGGCAGCAGCCAGTCGCTGTATTTCACCGCAGGGCCGGACGACGAATCGCATGGCCTCTTCGGCGTGCTGATGGCCGTGCCCGAGCCGTCGAGCGTTGCGCTGATGGCGTTGGGCCTGGTGATGCTGGTGGCGGTGTCGAGAAGGCGCGGCTGATTCGCTCAACGCTCTCGCCACGCGTCCTTGAGCTGGAACCACGAATAGGTGGCCTGCGCCGCCAGCAGGCCCGCGGGCCTGAAGGTGCGCGGCAGGCCGTAGCGCTCGAAGTCCTTCGGGATGGGCTCGTTCTCGCCGATCGCCTTCGCGATGAGCTCACCCGCGGCGGTGGTGGGCGCCACGCCGTGCCCGCCGAAACCGAGGCCGTACCAGATGCCGTTGGGCAGCCGGCCGATCTGCGGCATCTTGTGGCGGGCGTAGCTCATCATGCCGCCCCACGCGTAGTCGACCCGCGTGTTGGCGAGGCTCGGGAACACCTTGACCATGTCCTGCTTGAGGAAGACGGCAATGTCTTCCGGCGAGCGGTCGCGGATGGAGATGCGGCCGCCCCAGAGGATGCGCGTGTCGTTGACCTTGCGGTAGTAGTCGAAGGCGAAGCGCGTGTCGTAGATGGCGGCTTGCGACGGAATGAGCCGATGCACTGCATCGCCCAGCGGCTCGGTCACCATCACGTAGGTGGCGATGGGCAGGATGGCGCGCTCGAGCGTCGGGATCAGCTTGGCGAGGTAGCCGCCACCGGCGATCACCACGTGCCTGGCGACGACCTCGCCCTCGGCGGTCTTCACGGTGGTCGATGCTTCGCGGATGTCCAGCGAGACCACGCGCGATCGCTCGAAGATGCGCCCGCCCAGCGATTCGATGGCCGCCGCCTCGCCCAGCGCGTACTTCAGCGGGTGGAAGTGGAAGGCATCGGGCTCCAGCAGGCCCGCGTGGTAGCGGTCGGAGACAACCCACTTCTCGCTCAGCTCCTGCTTGTCCACGCCGCGCCATTCGACGCCGAAGTGTTCGCGCATCAGCTGCTGCTGGCTGGTGAGGATCGCGGGGTCGTCGAACCAGTTGGCCATCAGCGCGCCGCCTTCGACCGCCTCGCATTCGATGCCGTAACGCACGATGCGCTTGCGGATCAGGTCCACCGCCTGCCGCGTGAGCGCATAGATGTGCCGCGCACGCTCTTCGCCGAGGTGGGCGAGCAGGTCGGCGCAATCGAGGCTGTAGCCGCCGAAGACGAAGCCGCCGTTGCGGCCCGAGGCGCCGAAGCCCACCCGCTCGGCATCCAGCGCCACCACGCTCTTCACGCCGCGCTCGAGCAGCCCGAGCGCGGTGGCCATGCCCGCAAAGCCCGCGCCGACGACACAGACATCGGCTTCGACCACGCCCGTGAGCGCAGGCCGCACGGGTCGCGTGCCGATGGTGTCGTCGTAGTAGTTCTTGAACATCGAGCCCTCAGGCCAATCCTTTGACCTGCGCCATCAATCGCACCAGCCCGAGCAGCGAATCGATGTGCGGCGTGGACATCTTCAGATGCTGCCCGATTTCGCGCACCGCGCCCACCAAGGCATCGATCTCCAAGGGGCGACCGGCTTCCAGGTCTTGCAGCATCGAGGTCTTGAAGGCGCCGAGCGTGCGCGTGATCTCGTGGCGCTGCTCGGGTGTCTGGTCGATGGGCAGGCCGATGCGCGCGCCGATCTCCTTGGCCTCCTGCATCACCGCGCGGCAATACTCGCGCACCAGCGGGTCGTCGAGCACGCGATCGGCCGTGGCGCCGGTGAGCGCGGACACCGGGTTCATCGTCATGTTGCCCCACAGCTTGAACCAGATGTCGCGCTGGATGCGGTCGCTCGCCGTGGTGTTGAAGCCCGCGCGGTTGAGCAGGGTGGCCAGCCGCTCCACGCGTGGCGAGATGCCGCCGCGCGGCTCGCCGATGATGAGGCCGTTGCCCACCATGTGGCGCACCTTGGCAGGCGATGGCGCCATGCTGCCGGCATGCACGACGCAGCCCACCACGTGCTGCAGCGGAATCTGCGCACGCACGGCATCGCCCGCATCCACGGACTGGAGGTGCAGCCCATCGAGCTCGCCGCCCAGGCCGTCGAAGAACCACCACGGCACGCCGTTCATCGCGACGAGCACGGTGGTGTCGGCATGCAGCAGCTGGCGCACGGCCGGCGCCACTGCCTTGAGCGCCGGGCCTTTGACGGCGACGATGACGAGGTCCTGCGGGCCGAGTTCGGCGGCGTCCGCGCTCGCCTGCATGGCCACGCGCGTGGTCTCGCCGGCGCTTTCCAGCTGCAGGCCGTCGCGCTTCAGCGCCGCGAGGGTCTCGCCGCGGGCGAGGGCGCTCAGCGTGATTTCTCCGGCCGAAATGCGCGAGCCCAGCCAGCCGGCGAACAGGCCACCGATGGCGCCCGCGCCCACGATGCAGATCTTCATGGTCGCTCCTTCATGGTTCATGCCGATCACTCCATCCAGCGTTCGGTGGACCATTCCACCACGGCCGGCAGCGGCAGCCCGAGGCGCCGTTGCTGCCGCAGTGCCGCGGCGTCGTTGCCCGCGAAGAGGCTGTCGCGCAAGAGGTTGCTCGCGTCCAGCGCGCGCAGGTCCAGCGCATGTTCGTCGATGCGCGCCAGCGTGCGCAGGATGTCGTCGCGCAGCTTGTGCCGCTCCTTGGTCTTCGGGTCCACGATCTCGCCGTCCAGGCCGAAGCGGCAGGCCTGGAAGCGGTTGAAGGTGTACACGAGGTAATCGTCTTCCGCCGGCTCGAAGGGCTTTTCCTCGCGCAGGTAGCGGCAGATGCATTGCAGGTAGCAGGCAAGCGCCGCCGCCTTGGCCACCGTGAGCGGCGTGTCGCACACCCGCAGCTCGATGGTGCCGAACTCGGGCTTGGGGCGGATGTCCCAGTAGAAGTCCTTCATCGACTGCACGACGCCGGTGCTCGTCATCTTGTCGAAGTAGTGGCCGAAGTCATCCCAGGTGAGCGAGAAGGGCGCGCGGCCCGACAGCGGAAAGGCGAACACCGAATTCAGCCGCGCTGAATCGAAGCCGGTGTCGGTGCCCTGCACGAAAGGTGACGAGGCCGACAGCGCGATGAAGTGCGGCACGTAGCGCGACAGCGCATGCAGCAGCCACAGCGCGGTGTCGCCGTTCTCGCAGCCCACGTGCACGTGCTGGCCGAAGACGGTGAACTGCTTGGCGAGGTAGCCATAGAGCTCGCTGATGTAGTGGAAGCGCTCGGTGGGGTAGATCTGCTGCGCGCTCCAGTGCTGGTAGGCGTGCGTGCCGCCGCCGCCGATGGCGATGTTGAGCTTGCGCGCGCCATCACTCAGTTGCCGGCGCAGGTCGTTCAGTTCGGCCAGCAGCGGGCCGTGCTCGGTCTGGATGCTGGTGCCGATCTCGATCATGCTGCGCGTGATCTCGGGCTTCACGTCCCAGGCGCCGGTGTGGTTCTTCAGCACGCGCAAGAGGTCGTCGGCCTGCGGCGCGAGGTCGAAGTCGTGCGTGCTCACGAGCTGCAGCTCGAGCTCGACGCCGAGCGTGAGCGGTGCGGAGGTGGTGAAGGGGGCGAGGCTCATCGGGTGTGCTCCGTGCGGCGCGGGGCGTGGCGGGCTTGTGCTGGCTGCAATGCGGTGTTCATGCGGGCACCTGCGATTCGGCCTCGGGCGCGAGGTGCTTGAGCGCGATCGTGGTCCACAAGGGGCCGGTCAGCTGCATCAGCGTCGTGGCGGCCAGCAGCGCTTGCAGCACCGACTTGTCGGCCCCCGGAAACTGCGAGGCCCAGATGAAGGTGTCCGCGGCCAGCAGCACCGCGAGGCTGCTCATCGGCTGCAACGCGACGATGAGCGCGCCGGTCTGCCGCCAGCCGAGGCCGCTCGGCCGGCTCAGCGCGACGACGGCCAGGCCCTTGCCGAGCATGCGGCCCGCGATGATCGCCAACACCCACGGCCACAGCGAACCGATGTGGTCGAGCGTGAGCAGCAGGCCCAGGCACAGGAACAGTGCGACGCCTAGCGCCGCACCGGCCGAGCCGAGCTGCGGCTCGACGGTGAGGCCATGGCGCATGCGCGTTCGCGCGACGACGCCGGCCACCAGCAACGCGAGCAGCGGCGACAACGTCCACTGCACGGCAAGCATGATGGCGATGGTGATGAGTGCGATCTGCAGAACGGGGATGGCGCCCGATCCGTTCACGCGGCGGCCGAGCACGTCCAGCAGCAGGCCGCACACGGCACCGAGCAGCACGGACCCCGCCACCACCCACAGCGCACTCGCGGCTGTGGACATGAAATCGTGGTCGCCCGATGCCGCGGCGACGTGCCAGACCTTGAGCGCGAGCATGGCCATGACGCTGTTGACGGCGGTCATCATCAGGAGCCGTTCGGTGACCTGCCCGCGCGGACGGATCTCGTGCAGCACGGCCAGCGTGATCACCGGCGAGGTGGACATCGCGACGATGCCCGCCATGGTGGACGACAGCATGTTGGCGCCGAGCTGGTTGAGCGCGAAGGTGACGACGAGGCCGGCGAGCGCGCCCTCGAGCAGGCAGGTGAGCGCGAGCGATGGGTTGTCGATGAGCCAGCGCGGGCGGATGCGCGTGCCGAGCTCGAACACGAGCACGCCGATGGCGAGGTCGAGCAGCGGCTTCCACGCGTCCAGCTCGGTGCGTTCGAGCAGGCGCAGCACCAGCGGGCTGGCGAGCACACCGACGAGCATGTGGCCGCAGGGGCGCGGCACGCGGGCGTAGCGGTACAGCACATCGGCCAGCACGACGGCCAGCACCATCAAGAGCGCGAGGCCCAGCACCGGCGGCGCGGTGCGCAGGCCTTCCAGCGTCCACAGCGGCTTGTCGCCGATGGTCGAGATGAGAGAGCTCAGGTCGGTCATAGGGGCCGCAGCTTACGCAAGTTCGGCTGGGCACGGTAACCGATCACGGTGACGCGTCGTGCCTTGGCTCCCTCTCCCCCTGGGAGAGGGCGGGGGTGAGGGCGACGGCGGTGGAGCTGACAAGGCTGTATGGCGCCTGCGCCCACGCCCCCACCCCCGCCCTCTCCCAGCGGGGGAGGGAGCCTGAGGTCAGCTCGCGGTGTAGACCACCACGCTTTGTGCCGGCACGTTCACCACCGCATTGCCGCTCGCATCCGCATTGACGCTCGAGGCACCCGTCGGCATGACGGCAGTCAGCATCGCATTCGCAGGCAGACTCACCAAGCTCACTGCTGCCGCCGACGCGCCGTAGTTCACGACCACCACCGTGTGCTCTGCACCGAGTACGCGTTGAAAACTCATCACGCTGCCGCTGGCCGATGCCGCTTCATACGACCCACGCGCAAGCGACGGATGCGCCCGACGCAAGGCAATCAAGCCCTTGTACCAGGCGAGCAGCGAATTCGGATCGGCCGATTGCGCCGCGACGTTGTATGTCGCGACATTGCCCGACGACGCGCGGAACGGCGTGCCGGTGGTGAAGCCGCCGCCTGCGGTCCAGCTCATCGGCGTGCGCAGCTTCGGATCGCCCGAGAGGCTGGCCGCGCCCGACATGCCGATCTCCTCGCCGTAGTAGATGAAAGGCGTGCCCGGCTGCAGCAGGTAGGTGGCCGCCGCGAGCTTGTACTGGGCGAGGTTGCCGCCGACCTGGTCGAAGAGGCGCTGGCCCGCGAACGAATCGTGGTTGGAGACCATCGTTGCCACCGTCGACGGCGCACTGATGAAGTAGTCGGCCACCGCCTTCACCGCGCTCGTGCTGCCCTTGGCCGCGTTGACGATGTCGCTCTGATGCCCGAAGGCGAAGGCACTGCCGCACGCGGTGGAGGCGCCGAGGCCGGTCGAGTCGGCCGGTGCCTCGCACACCATGTAGCGCTTCGCGTAGCCATCGAGCAGCGTGCGCACGTCCTTCATCAGCACGTAGTTCTGCGGCTGCTTCTCCCACGCGGCGGGGCCGTTCTCCACGAGGTTGTCCACGGCGTCGAAGCGGAAGCCATCGACGCCGCGGTTCAGCCAGAAGCGCAGGTTGTCGTGGTGGAAGGTGACGACGTCGGTGTTGGTGAGGTTGAAGTCGGGCATCTGATCCCAGAAGCCCGCGAAGTAGTAGCCGGTGCCGCCGGAATACCAGGGGTCGTTGCCGCAGATGCTCCACCCGAGGTGGCCAGCGGCGCCCGCTTCGAGCAGGCCTCGCAGCTGTCGCTCAATGGCTCGGGCATCGGCACCTTCAGCGACCGCGCACGCGACCACATCCGCGGCGGCGGGCCCTTCGACGGCGGCGCGGACCTGGTGAAGAACCAGGGCTTCATCAACGGCCTTAATTACGACGACAACGGCAGCGGCGCGGGCAAGACCAGGACCGACCTCCTGTGGGCGGGCGACATCGTCAAGGTGGGCCTGGCGGGCTCCATCCGCGACTACACGCTCACCACGCACTGGGACGCGAGCAAGTCGCTGCAAGACCTGGACTACAACGGCCAGCCCGCGGGCTACGTGTCGCAGCCGGGCGAGGTGGTGAACTACGTCGAGAACCACGACAACCAGACGCTCTTCGACATCAACGTCTACAAGCTGCCCGTGTCGACGACGGCCGACGACCGCGCGCGGGTGCAGATGCTGGGCGCGGCGCTCAATGCCTTCAGCCAGGGCGTGAGCTACTTCCACGCGGGCATCGACACGCTGCGCTCCAAGAGCATGGACCGCAACAGCTACGACTCGGGCGACTGGTTCAACCGCCTGGACTGGAGCCATGCCGACAACAACTTTGGCGTCGGCGCGCCGCCGGCGGGCGACAACGGCGACAACTGGTCGATCATCAAGCCGCTGCTGGCCAACACGTCGATCAAGCCAGGGACCACGCAGATCGGCATGGCGCGCGACATGTTCCGCGATCTGCTGAAGATCCGCTCCAGCTCGACGCTGTTCCGCCTGCGCACGGCGGACGACGTCAAGGCGCGGCTCAAGTTCTACAACACCGCCTCGACGCAGAACCCGGTCGTCATCGCCGCCCACCTGGACGGCGCGGGCTACGCCGGTGCCGGGTTCAAGGAGCTCATGTATTTCGTCAACGTGGACAAGACGACGCAGCAGCTGACGGTGCCGGGGGAGCTGGGCAAGGCCTATGTGCTGCACCCGGTGCAGGCCTCGGCCAACGCGGCCGATGTGCGGGTGCGGACCGACGCGGCGACCGGGCGCTTCACCCTGCCGCCGCGCTCGGCGGTGGTGTACGTCGTGAACTGAATCGATCGAGAGAGCGGCGAGCGGCCGGCTGCGGGCCGTGAGCGACTGTTGGGCTGCCCTGCCAGGGGCGGCCCTCTTTCGCCTCTTGAATCGTCCACAATCGCCCCCATTCTTTCGCGCGCGGCCGGCTGTCGCGGCCCACGAAACACGGGACGAACATGGACAAACAGACACTTTCCTTCCAGGCCGAGGTCAAGCAGATCCTGCACCTCGTGACCCATTCGCTGTATTCGAACAAGGAGATCTTTCTCCGCGAGCTCATCTCCAACGCGTCGGACGCCTGCGACAAGCTGCGTTTCGAGGCGCTGAACAACACGGCGTTGTACGAGGACCAGCCCAACCTCGAGGTGCGGGTGGCCTTCGATGCGAATGCCAAGACCATCACCATCACCGACAACGGCATCGGGCTGTCGTCCGCGGAGGCCGTGGCCAACCTCGGCACGATCGCCAAGAGCGGCACGCGCGAATTCATGGCGGCGCTGGAAGGCGACCAGAAGAAGGACGCGCAGCTCATCGGCCAGTTCGGCGTGGGCTTCTACAGTGGCTTCATCGTGGCCGACCGCATCACGGTCGAATCGCGCCGCGCGGGGCTGCCGGCCGAAGAGGGCGTGCGCTGGAGTTCGGAAGGCACCGGCGAGTTCGAGGTCGAGACGATCACGCGGCCGCAGCGGGGCACGTCGGTCACCCTGCACCTGCGCGATGGGGAAGAGGAATTCCTGAGCGGCTGGAAGCTCAAGTCCATCGTCGGGAAGTATTCCGACCACATCTCGCTGCCCATCCTCATGCAGAAGGAAGAGTGGGACGCGGAGGCGCAGAAGCAGGTCACGCGCGAGGAATGGACGCCGGTGAACAAGGCGGCGGCGCTGTGGACGCGCAACAAGAACGACATCACGCCCGAGCAGTACAACGAGTTCTACAAGCAGATCAGCTACGACAGCGAGCCGCCGCTGGCCTACACACACAACCGCGTCGAGGGCCGCAGCGAATACACACAGCTGCTGTTCATTCCGGCCAAGGCGCCCTTCGACCTGTGGAACCGCGACAAGCGTGGCGGCGTGAAGCTGTATGTCAAGCGCGTGTTCATCATGGACGACGCCGAGGCACTGATGCCGGTGTATTTGCGGTTCGTCAAGGGTGTCATCGATTCGGCCGATCTGCCGCTGAACGTCTCGCGCGAGCTGCTGCAGGAAAGCCGCGACGTGAAGGCCATCCGCGAAGGATCGACCAAGCGCGTGCTGTCGATGCTCGAGTCGCTGGCCGACAGCGAGGACGCGGCCGAGCGCGCCAGGTACGCCGCCTTCTGGAAGGACTTCGGCGTCGTGCTCAAGGAAGGCATCGGCGAGGACCACGCTAACCAGGAGCGCCTGGCCAAGCTCGTCCGCTTCGCGTCCACGCACGCCGACGAGGGCGTGAGCTTTGCGGACTACGTCAGCCGCATGAAGGAAGGCCAGGAGGCCATCTACTACATCACCGGCGACAGCCTGGCGGCGGCCAAGAGCAGTCCGCAGCTGGAGATCTTCCGCAAGAAGGGCATAGAGGTGCTGCTGCTGGTCGACCGCGTCGACGAGTGGATGCTGAGCCACCTGTACGAGTTCGACGGGAAGCCGCTGCAAAGTGTCGCCAAGGGCTCGGTGGATCTCGGCAAGCTGCAGGACGAGGCGGAGAAGAAGCAGGCCGAAGAGGCCGCCGAAGCCTTCAAGCCGACGCTGGATCGCCTGAAGGACGCGCTCAAGGATCGCGCCAAGGACGTGCGCGTGACGACGCGCCTCGTCGACTCACCGGCCTGCCTGGTGGTGGAGGAGGGCGACATGAGTGGTCACCTGGCGCGCCTGCTTAAGCAGGCCGGCCAGAGTGCACCAGTGTCCATGCCCATCCTCGAAGTGAATGCGGAACATGCGCTGGTCAAGCGGCTGGACAGCAGCGCGCACTTCGACGACCTGGCGCACATCCTCTTCGATCAAGCTCTGCTGGCTGAAGGCGGGCATCTGGAGGATCCGGCGTCGTATGTGAGACGCGTGAACGCCCTGCTGGTGGGCTGACCTCGCGATCGGCCGCAGGCGGGTTGCGGCATGAAAAAGGGCCATTGCGTGATGCCATGGCCCTTCTTGCTTGTTCTCTCGCTGGCTACTGAATGCTGCGCATGCAGACGGTAGGTACGCCAACCATCCTCCACAATGCAAAAGAGCCGGCCCAAGGGCCGGCTCTACCAACTCGAGACTGCTTAAACTCAGTCGGCGCGGCGACGACGGGCCACGAAGCCCATGATGCCCAGGCCAGCCAGCATGAGAGCGTAGGTCTCGGGTTCCGGCACAACCGAAACCTTGATGCCGACGACGAGGTCGTCATAGTCAGCGTCGATCTTGCGACCGTCGTTGAAGCCGAGGACGTAGTCGAATTCGCCGCCCTTGGTGTAGGCGGTGAATGCGCCAGCGGCGTCATAGGAGCCGAGGACGACGTAGCTGGCGAAGGCAAGCAAGTTGCCGCCGTTCGGGACTTCGCTGCCGTCAGTCGCGTCCTTGAACTTGAAGTTCAGCGGCGAACCGGCGTAGAACGGGCCGTAGGTGGAGGGAGCAGCCGCCAGGTTGTCGAACACCAGGCCGCCGTTCACATAGAACTGGTTGATGTGCGCGGCTTCCTTGCCCAGGAAGGTCGCGGTGATTTGGTCAAGCGGGTTGTCCGAGACCAGCAGGGCGTCTTGCTTGCCCTGGGTTTGCGGGTCCGTCAGGACCGGGGGCGCGTCGTAGTTGGCGAACGTGATGTTCGTGCCGCCGACGAGCGTCACGGTGGCATTGGCTGCGCCAACAGCTGCCAGCAATGCTGCGGCAAGAAGAGTGCGTTTCATTGATTTGTCCCTTCGGAGTTGGTATTCGCAGAAGGCTCCTCCTTTTGCGATTCGGGGATGTTAGGTGTTACAAGCACGTAGCACATCCCGTGTTCAGGGGGGCGAAAGACTCTTAGGGGGTAGTACATCCCTAACTTGAAGGAGTGATCAGGAGGGTGTGCGCATGGCGCCCACTTGTTCCCTCAGGATCTGTGTCTGCTGCTGCCAGTAGGCCGCCTGTCCGAACCATGGGAACGCTGCCGGGAACGCCGGATCATCCCATCGGCGAGCCAGCCAGGCGCTGTGATGGACGATGCGCAGCGCGCGCAGCGATTCGATCAGGGAGAGCTCGCGGTCGTCGAACTCCATCATCGTTTCGTAGCCACGCAGCAGGGCGTCCACCTGGTGCCGATAGGTGCTCTTGTCGCCGGCCAGCAGCATCCACAGGTCCTGGATGGCGGGCCCGTTCATCGCGTCGTCCAGATCGACGAAGTGCGGTCCGGCATCGGTCCACAGGACGTTGTTCAAGTGGCAGTCGCCATGCAGTCGGATCGATCGGATGTCGCCCGCTCGTTCGAAGGCGGCGGCCGCGAGATCGAGGCATTCATCCGCGGCGGCGATCCACAAGGGCTGCGCGTCGGGAGGCAGAAGCTGCGACTGCACGATCCAGTCGCGCGCCGCACGTCCGATGGTGTCGACGGTCAGGCTGATGCGGTGCTGGAACGGCCGCACGCTGCCCACCGCATGCATGCGGCCGATGAAGCGCCCGATCCATTCGAGCTGCTCCATCGACTCCAGCGAAGGCGCGCGTCCGGAACGCCGGGGTGACACGGCGAAGCGGTGTCCGCCTGCGGACGCGAGAGTCGGCGGGTTGCCGATCAGCGTGGCAGGAAGGAGTGGATCGCTTGCCTGGTGCAAGACGAGTGGCGCGACGACCGGCACCTCGGCCGCTACCAGTTCGGTGGCGAACGAATGCTCCTCGAGAATCTGCTCGTCGCTCCATCGTGCGGGCCGATAGAACTTTGCGACGACCACCGAGGCGTCTTCGAGAAACACCTGGAAGACGCGGTTTTCATAGGAGTTCAGCTGCAATAGCCGGCCGTCACCGCGCAGGCCGACCGCATCGAGCGAATCGAGCACGACGGCCGGGGTCAGTCCCGCGAAGGGGGTGGAGTTGGCCGGAACTCGCTTGTGATCGATGCTCATGCCGCGCATCGTACGCGGCTGCTCACCCTGCGCGGGTGCCTGCTGCCAGTCCGCTCAGTGGCGCGTGGGGTTCGCGCTTCGCGGCGTGTCGACCACGACGCCGCCGATGTTGTCGTCCGGCGGGGGCTCGCTGTCCGGTCCGCCGTTCAAGCCACCGTGGCCGTTCATGGAACCCGGCCCGCCCAGGGGGCCGAACTCCGAGGCGCCCATGCCGTCCAGTCGGTTGTCGGGCGCAAAGAAGGAGTCCTGGAAGAAGGTGGAGTCTTGCCAGAGGGCCGTGCGTTCTGCACGGCGGTTGGCGACGGTGCTGGAAAGCGAATCGCGCGCCTCGTGAAGCGTGTGGCTGGGTGCGGGTGCCGCGTGCGGCGCGCGGGCAGTGTTCGAGTGGTGCGGCACGAGCAACTGCAGCTCGGCGAGCGTGGGCAGGCGGTCCGGCGGGCAGCGCAGGTAGCGAACCCGGCACGCTGCGAGCACCGACTGCTTGATCTGCGCGATCCGGCGCGAGCCGCCGCGTTCGTTGTCCAGATCGATCGCCGCAAGCACGCGGCCGTTGGCGCTGCAGATGGCGAAGGCGACGTGGTTCGCGCCGAGGAGGTCGTACCAATAGCGGACTTCGTTGCCGTCCACCGGTTGGCACAGTCGAACGAGCGGCAGCTTGGCGAGGATGATCTGGTGGGGCAGGGCCTCGCGCAGCAAGCGGTAGACGCGGCGTTCATCGACGTTGAAGACCGGCCGCGCAGTGAGGGCCCATTCGATGGGCAGGGGCGCCTGGTGCGGCGCCTTGCGGGGACGCAGCGTCGACAGGCCTAGCGCGATCACGGCCGCGCTGAGCACGACAGCAAGGATGATCCACGGAAGCGTTTGCATGGTCACGGCGTCGTCTGACAGCCCGCCTCGCGGTGCATGGCCTGGTCAGAAAGTCCCTCGAGATTGGGTGCTTATTGTCATGCACAACGCCATGCCTGCCGCATCCCCAACATGAGGTGTCGGTGCGCCCTGCGACTACTCCAATGCAGCAGGCGTCTTTCCAATGTGAGTTTTCACTTCGGAAAAGGCCTCGAGAATCTCGTGGACTCGATGAGCCTGGACTTTCAGTTGATAGTCGATCTCGGCCGCCTGCTGCTCCATCAGTTCCGTGAAGCGGGTGGCAATGGTTTCAGGTGGCAACTTGAGCCACGCTTCGGTTTCCGATCCGGCTCGCTCGACGCTCGCACCTGCCTTGCGGGCGATCTTGAGCATGGCGGAGTTTTCGCTCAGCGCATGGATGAAGAGCGTGTCCACGCTCCGATTGCGCGCGTGCATCATGGCGTGGTCGAAGAGCCGCGCGCCGTAGCCGCGTCCCCGAACCCGGGCGGCCACTGAGACGCCGAACTCGGCGATGGTGCTGGCGCCGGACTGCGCCGGAATGTTGGCCAGGTGGGCCATGGCGATGAGTTCGAGCCGGCGGTTGAAGATGCCGAAGACCTCGTCGCGCTCGAAAACGATGCCGGCGACGTACTTGTCGATCTGTTCGTCGGTCGCCGGGTAGCCGAAGCGCAGGTAGCGGTCGTGCTCCGAGAGCAGCTTGAGGTGGTGGGCGATGCGCGGACGGTGGCGTGGCGCCAGCGAGCGGATGGGCACCCAGGACCAGATGTTGAGGGTCGTGAGCGTGGCGAGAGGGGCAAGCGGCGAGCTGGCGGGGGCTTGAGCGGGCGACGATTGGTTGGACACCATGATCGAGTCCTTAGGGTTAACCCGCATTCTACGCTGCCGGGTCGCTCGGCCCTTGGATCTGCGCATTGGCGTGTCGGCAAGGCTCTGATAGAATCGAAAGCTTTCCCGAAATCAGCCCAGGGAAAACACATTCGCGGCGGCAAAGCTGCGGGTGTCCTGCCTAAGAGGCCGCCATTCAAAGAAGCGGCGCCGACCGCAGGAACAGCGGGCTGCATTCTTACCCAAGTCATCCATGAAAACCTTCAGCGCAAAACCCGCCGAAGTGACGCATGAGTGGTTTGTGATTGACGCAACCGATAAGGTTCTCGGACGGGTGGCCAGTGAAGTCGCCCTCCGCCTGCGCGGCAAGCACAAGGCCATCTACACGCCTCACGTCGATACCGGCGACTTCATCGTCGTCGTCAACGCCGACAAGATCCGCGTCACCGGCAACAAGGCCACCGACAAGGTGTACTACCGTCACACCGGTTTCCCGGGCGGCATCTACGCCACCAAGTTCAAGGACATGCAAGCCAAGCATCCGGGCCGCGCCCTGGAGAAGGCTGTCAAGGGCATGCTGCCCAAGGGTCCTCTGGGCTACGCGATGGTCAAGAAGCTGAAGGTCTATGCCGGTGCCACGCACCCGCACACCGCCCAGCAGCCCAAAGTGCTCGAGATCTAAGGAGCGGTGATGATCGGAAATTGGAACTATGGAACCGGCCGCCGCAAGTCTTCGGTGGCGCGCGTTTTCATCAAGAAGGGCACGGGGCAGATCCTCGTGAACGGCAAGCCGGTGGAGCAGTACTTCGGCCGCCAGACCTCCATCATGGTCGTGAAGCAGCCGCTCGTGCTGACCGCCAACGACGCCGCCTTCGACGTGAAGGTGAACGTGCATGGTGGTGGTGAATCCGGCCAGGCCGGTGCCGTGCGTCACGGCATCACCCGTGCGCTGATCGACTACGACGCGGCGCTCAAGCCCGCGCTGAGCCACGCCGGCTTCGTGACGCGCGACGCGCGTGAAGTCGAACGGAAGAAGGTCGGCCTCCACGGCGCCCGTCGCCGGAAGCAGTTCAGCAAGCGCTGATCGCACGCTCACCGAGCAAGAGAAACAAGGCCGCTTCATGCGGCCTTTTTCTTGCCCGCTTCTTGCTGGCTCTACGCCTGGGAGCCACAACACGCGTATTGCGAAACCCTCGGACACACCGGACATGCGTTGGAAACTGATACGTCGAAGACTGTCGATCAGCGCGCCGCGCATGATCGTCCGCAGTCATCTTCCGTGGCCCCTGCGCTGGGCCGTGGTGGCGGTGGTGCTGGGGTTCTCGGCGGCAATCGCAATGTGGGCCTTCGAATTCGGCAAGGACATCGCCGGGCTCGACCGCGATGCGAAGGCGGAGCTCGCACAACTGCGCGTGGAAGTCGCACAGCTCAAGGCCGAGCGCGAACGCACGCTTTCCGTCGCGAACACCGCCGACAGCCTGCTCAAGGCCGAGAAGGCTTCGCAGGAACGGCTCACGCAGCAGCTCAAGCAGATCGAGTCCGAGAACCTGGCGCTGAAGGCCAACCTGGGCTTCTTCGAGCGGCTCCTGCCAGCCGGAGCGAGCGCCGGCCTCACGATCCGCAGCTTGCAAGCCGAGGCCACGGCGCCCGGCCAGATCCGCTTTCAGATGCTCGTGATGCAACCCGGCAAGGCGCCTGCGGAATTCCGCGGCAGCTACGAGGTGACGCTTCAGGGCACATTGGATGGCAAGCCATGGTCGCTGACGCCCACAAACGGCAGCAAACCTGTGCAGATGAAACAATATTTGCGGGTTGAAGGCACGCTCGAGCACCCCTCGGCTGCCGTGGTAAAAACCCTGCAGATCCGGGTATTGGACGCGAGCGGCGGCCTCAAGGCCACACAAACCGCGAAATTGTGAAGTCGTGCTGGCACGCGACCTGCGTCAGGCCGGGCCACAGCCTCGTTGGAGACCACATGTTCAGCAGCAAGAAGAAGCAGCCGCCGATCCGCACCCTGATTGGCGAGGGAACCGTCATTCAAGGCGAACTGCGCTTTACTGAAGGCCTTCGCATCGACGGCGAAGTCCATGGCGACGTCACTGCCACCGGGGAAGGCCACAGCATCCTGGTCATCAGCGAGAAGGCGCGCGTGCTGGGCAGGGTCAAGGCGGCGCACGTGATCATCAACGGCTGCGTGGCGGGGCCCGTGGTGTCCGACGGCCTGCTCGAGCTGCAGCCCAAAGCGAGCATCGTGGGCGATGTTCGTTACGAAGTCCTTGAAATGCACCAAGGCGCCACCATTGATGGTGAATTGCGACCGCTGAAGGCCGAAGAGAAACCCGCACTGAAACTGGCGGCATCGAACGGCGGATAATGCAGATTCGCGTTACCGTTTTGGAGTCCCCATGAGTGCCCTCGCCGAAAACAGCCACACCACCCCGCATGCGGATGAACCGCCGCCGCCGCTGGTGTTCACCGACAGTGCTGCCTCCAAGGTGCGCGAGCTGGTCGATGAGGAAGGCAACCCCGACCTGAAGCTGCGCGTCTTCGTGCAAGGCGGCGGCTGCTCCGGCTTCCAGTACGGCTTCACCTTCGATGAAATCATCAACGAAGACGACACGCAGATGCACAAGAACGGTGTCACTCTGCTGATCGACGCCATGAGCCTGCAGTACCTGGCCGGCGCTGAGATCGACTACAAGGACGACCTGCAAGGTGCGCAGTTCGTGATCAAGAACCCGAACGCGACGACGACTTGCGGTTGCGGTTCCAGCTTCTCGGTCTGAGCGTCTGCTCTGTAAAACAAAAAAGCCGCCTCTGGGCGGCTTTTTGCTGGGCGCCCGCGACGAGCAGGCTCGCCGGTCGGCGCCGCAAGTTCATCAGGCTGGGTAGAGCGCGCCCAGAATGCGCGGGCCGGCCGCGCCGGTGACTGCCGTGAGATTGCCGGGCCGCCGATCGACGAAGGCCTTGGCGAGCCAGGCGAAGGCGGCGGCTTCCACTTCGAGCGGCGGAAGGCCTTGATCGTCGGTCGGCCGGACCGTCGCCGACGGCAGGTGCGAGGCGATCAAGCGCATCAGGTTCCCGTTCAAGGCGCCGCCGCCGCACACGAGCACGCGTGACGCACCCGGGGCGTGTTCGACGATCGCCTGCGAGGCGGACCACGCCGTCAGCTCGGCCAGCGTCGCTTGAACGTCCACTGCGCTGGCCTTGTGAGTACCGGCCGCCAGCATCGCCTGCAGCCATGCCGGATTGAACAGGTCCCGCCCCGTGCTCTTGGGCGGCGCCTTGGCGAAGAAGGCCTCCGCCTGCATCCGCGCGAGCAAGGCTGCATCCACCCGGCCAGCCGCCGCCCAGGCGCCGTCCCGGTCAAACGGCTGGCCACGATGAAGCGCACACCAGTGATCCATCAGCGCGTTGGCCGGGCCGCAATCGAAACCCAGCGTGCGGCCGTCCGCCAGCAGCGCGGTGATGTTGGCGATGCCGCCGAGGTTCAGCACCGCAACCGTCTCGCCCGGACGTCCGAACACCGATCGATGAAACGCCGGCACCAGTGGCGCACCCTGTCCGCCGGCCGTGACGTCGCGCGAGCGGAAATCAGCGACCACGTCGATGCCGCTCAACTCCGCCAGCAGCGCCGGGCTGTTCAACTGGAGCGTGTAGCCCACGCCGTCGAACTCGCCCGGCCGGTGCCGCACGGTCTGTCCGTGGGCGCCGATGGCTTTGACGCGCGAGGCTTCGACCCGCGCCTGCAGGAGCACATCCGCCACCACGCCTGCATACACCGTAGCGAGCGCGTTGCCGGCGATCGCGGCGCGATGGAGCTCGTCCGCGCCGCTCGTGTTGAGCGCCATCAGCTCCCCCGCCGCCGCGCTGTCGAAGGCGCGGTGCGCATGGGCCAGGACGCGCAGGCCGGCGGCGTCCGTGCCAAATTCGCACAGCACGCCATCCACGCCGTCCAGCGAGGTGCCGGACATCAAACCGATGTAGAGATCAGCCATCTGTCGATTGTGCGCGCCACCAAGAACAAGGCCCGCACGGGGCGGGCCTTGGCAAACCAGGAAAATCGACGATCACTCGGCGTACATGCTCGAGCCGGCAATCGTCTGCGCGGCATCGAGCTGGGCCCGAACGCCTTGGGCCAGCTGCGCGAACTGCGCCTTGCCGGCGGGCGAGATCGTGAGCGACTCGGACGCCTTGGCGATGGTCAGCGGGTTCTGCTGCATGCCATTGAGCTTGACCTCGAAGTGCAGGTGCGGGCCTGTGGCCCAGCCGGTGGCGCCAACCGCGCCGATCTTCATGCCCTGGTCCACGTGCTGGCCGCGGCGCACGTCGATGCGGCTCAGGTGCGCGTAGACCGTCGAGCGGTTGTTGCTGTGCTTGATGCTGATGACGTTGCCGTAGCCGTTCTGCCAGCCGGCGAAATCCACTGTACCGTCGCCGACCGTGCGCACCGGGGTGCCGCTGGGCGCGCCGTAGTCCACGCCGTTGTGCTGCTTCCAGGTCTGCAGGATCGGGTGGAAGCGCATCGCAAAGCCCGAGGTGATGCGCGAGAACTCGAGCGGGCTGCCGAGGAACGACCGGCGCTTGCTCTGGCCGTTCATGTCGAAGTAGGCGCCCTTGCCGCTGGCCGGGTCCTTGAACCAGACGGCCGAATAGGTCTTGCCGTTGTTGGTGAACTCCGCGGCCAGCACGCGGCCGGACGACTGGCTCCAGGTGATGGGCTCGCCATCGGCGGTCAAGGCTTCGTAGATGACGCGGAAGCTGTCGCCGCGGCGCAGCTCGCGGTGGAAGTCGACGTCGGTGGCGAACACCTCGGCCAGCTGGTTGGCGACCGCGTCGGGGATGTGGGCGTCGTCGGTGGCCGCGAACAGCGAGTTGCGGATGATGCCGCTGCCCATGCGGATCTGCGCGGCGAGCGGCACGGTCTCGACGGTGCTCTTGAGCTGGCCGTTCACGCGCGAAATGCGCAGGCGGGTGAAATGCGTCGCGGACTGCTCGCTGTTTTCGGCGGTGTAGCGGGCGACGAGTTCATCGAGCTCGCCGGATTCGTCGGTGCGCACCTGCACCATCTTGCCGGCACGGCCGGAGACGAGCTTGCGGGCCAGCGCGTCGCTGCGAATGAAGGCGGCCGCGTGGACGTCGTCCACGTTCAGGCGGCGCAGCAGGGTGTCGGCGGTGTCGCTCGCGCGGGTGAGGTCGTTGCGATAGAGCTCCAGCTCGTGGGCAGCCAGGGCTTCCAGTTGCGACGACATGTCATCCGGTGTGACATTTTCTGTCACGATGCGACTCGGGAGGTCGGCAGCATCGGGCGCCAGCGGCGCGATGCCGAAGGCGGTGGCGCCAAAACCCGCCAAGGTGATGACCACCGCGGACATGATGCTGCGGGGGTGACGCTTGACGAATCGTCCGGTGCGCTCGATGGCGGAGGCCACGGCGCTGTCAACAGGGTCCAACGAACTCAATTTGGTTTCCCGGGCCTGACGGCTCGACTGGCTGACCCGCGCCTGGCGGCACGAGATGGGTTGTACTTCACGACCCGAGGCGTCCACTAGAATCGCAACGCTTTCAAGTCCCGCTGGGATCGTGCGGCTGCCGGACCCCTCCGCCCGGCTGACAGCAGCCGCGCAGTATAACGATCGACCGCCGCGGCAAAGTCCGTGAAAGCCCCACCGAAGCTCCCCCTTTCCTGAACCGCTGTTCGCATCCCGATGACCCAGTCTGCCGAACCCGCTTCCAACTCCGCCAAGTACCCAGTGACCGACCAGGTCCTCGAGGCGATGGCCGTCTCGAAGCGGGGCTGTGACGAGCTGTTACCCGAGGGTGACTGGCTGACCAAGCTTGCACGCTCTTATGCAACAGGTGTGCCACTTCGAATCAAGTTTGGTCTCGACCCGACAGCGCCGGACATCCACCTGGGACATACCGTCGTCTTCAACAAGATGCGGCAGTTGCAAGACCTCGGTCACACGGTCATCCCGCTGATCGGCGACTTCACCACGACCATTGGAGACCCGTCGGGCCGCAATTCCACGCGCCCGCCGCTCACGCGCGAGCAGATCGAGGCGAATGCGAAGACGTACTTCGACCAGCTGCGCGTCGTGCTTGACGTCAACAAGGCCGAGGTCCGCTACAACAGCGAGTGGAGTGATCCACTCGGCGCGCGCGGCATGATCCAGCTCGCGGCCAAATACACCGTGGCGCGCATGATGGAACGAAACGACTTCCACGAGCGGTTCTCGGCGGGCACGTCGATCAGCGTGCACGAGTTCCTCTACCCGCTGATGCAAGGCTACGACTCGGTGGCGCTCAGGAGTGACCTCGAACTCGGCGGCACCGATCAGAAGTTCAACCTTCTCATGGGTCGGCACCTGCAGCAGGAATACGGGCAGGAACCTCAGTGCATCCTCACGATGCCGCTCCTGGAGGGGCTCGACGGTGTCGAGAAGATGTCCAAGAGCAAGAACAACTACATCGGCATCACCGAGGACGCGAACACGATGTTCGCGAAGGTTCTGTCGATCTCCGATGACCTGATGTGGCGCTGGTACACGCTGGTGAGCTTCAAGGGCGAAGCGGAGATCGCGGCGCTCAAGGCCGAGGTCGATGCCGGCCGCAACCCGAAGGACGCCAAGGTGCTGCTCGCCAAGGAGATCACCACGCGCTTTCACAGCGCGGCGGCGGCCGAGGCCGCCGAGGCCGACTTCAACAACCGCGCCCGCGGCGGCGTGCCCGACGAGATCCCCGAGGTGTCGCTTTCCGGCGCGCCGCTGGGCATCGGCGCCTTGCTCAAGCAGGCCAACCTGGCGCCGTCCACCAGCGAGGCATCTCGTCTCGTCGACGGCGGCGGCGTGCGGGTCGATGGCAGCGTCATCAGCGACCGCGGGCTCAAGCTCGGCGCCGGTGTCTACGTGGTGCAGGTCGGCAAGCGCAAGTTCGCGCGGGTGACGCACGCCGCATGATCCGCCGGCGCGACGTCCTCCTGCTCGCGGCTGCGGGCTTGGCCGCTAGCGCGGCGACGGCGGCCTTGCCGCCGGCCGAACGCGCTCGCATCGATCGCCTCATCCACTACGTGGAGACGCGCAAGGACGTGCGCTTCATCCGCAACGGCCACGACTACTCGAGCGATGAGGCCGCCGGCTTCTTGCGCAAGAAGCTCGACAAGATGGGTGAGCATGTGAACAGCGCGCGCGATTTCATCGAGCAGATCGCGTCGAAATCGAGCACCAGCGGCGAGGCCTACAACATCCGCTACGCGAACGGCCGCACCGAGCCCGCGGCCAAGTTCCTCGGGGACGAACTCCATCGCATGGACGCCGGCAAGTGACGACGTCCACGGGCTTTTCGGTTCGCACCTTCCTCAAGCTGTCGGTGCTCGCGGCCATCGCGACCATCGGGCTCAAGACCGCAGCCTGGTGGGTGACGGGCTCGGTGGGCCTCTTGTCGGACGCCATGGAGTCCTTCGTCAACCTCGCGGCGGCGCTGTTCGCGCTCGCGATGGTGACGATCGCGCAGGCGCCCGCCGACGACGACCACCCCTACGGCCACAACAAGGCGGAGTACTTCTCCAGCGGCTTCGAGGCCATGATGATCCTCGGCGCGTCGCTCGCGATCATCTGGACGGCGGCGCATCGGTGGTTCTCGCCGCAGCCGCTCGAATCGCTGGGCTGGGGCGTGGGCCTTTCCATCGTCAGCTCGGCGATCAACGGGTTTCTCGCCGCCGCCATGCTCAAGGCAGCGAAGCGCCACGACTCCATCGCGCTGGAGGCCGACGCGCGCCACCTGATGACCGACGTGTGGACCTCCGTCGGCGTGGCCGGTGGCCTGCTGCTCGTGCCGCTGACTGGCCTGCTGTGGCTGGACCCGCTGCTGGCCGTGCTCGTGGCGCTGAACATCCTGCGCGAGGCCTACAGCCTCTTGCGCCGATCGGTCGACGGCCTGATGGACCGCGCGCTGTCCGATGACGACCGTGGCCGCATCGACGGCGCGCTCACGCAGCTCACGCGCGACGAGGTGCACTTCGACCACCTGCGCACCCGCCGCGCCGCCGGCGCGAAGTTCTGCCAGCTGCACATGCATGTGCCCGGTGAGTGGATGCTGGGACGCGCCTTCCGCGAGCGCGACGAGGTCGAACGCCGACTCATCGATTCGGTGAACGGCCTGCGCGTCACCATCGAACTCGTGCCCGCCGGCACCGAACCCGTCGGCGTCCGCCGCGCGGAAGCTTGACATGCTGGCCGTCGTTCAGCGGGTGTCGCAGGCGCGCGTGGTGGTGGACGGGCGCATCACCGGCGAGATCGAGCACGGCCTCTTGGTGCTCGTGTGTGCCGAGCCCACCGACACCGAGGCCATCGCCGACAAGCTCGTCGCCAAGCTGCTGAAGCTGCGCATTTTCAGCGACGGCGCCGGCAAGATGAACCGCAGCGTGGTCGATGTGGAAGGTGGGCTGCTGATCGTGAGCCAGTTCACCCTGGCCGCGGATGTCTCTGGCGGCAATCGACCGAGCTTCACGGGCGCGGCGCCGCCGGCGCTCGGCAAGGCGCTCTATGAACGCGTGCTGGCCACGGCAAGCGCGCAGCATCCGCTCGTGCAAAGCGGCGAGTTCGGTGCGGACATGAAGGTGCACCTCGTCAACGACGGGCCAGTGACGATCCCCATGTCACTTTAGGCAAAGAACGGAAAGGCGCCAGAAGCGAAGCGCCCTTCAAGCAACACCCGCGGATCCGGCTCCGCCGGTCCGCTGAGTGGCGCCCCTCGGGGGCAGGAGCGCAGCGACTGGGGGGCCAACAATCAATCAGCGTATTGCCCTGCAGCCTTGATGACCGGGCCCCACTTGGCGATCTCGCTCTCCACGAACTTCTTGTGCTCGGGGCCGTTCACGCGGTTGTCAGACACGATCACCGCGCCCAGCGCCTCTTCGCGCTTGACGAAGTCCGCATCCTTCAGCGCCTGCTTGAGGGCGGTGTTGACCTTGTCCAGCGCGGCCTTGGGCGTGCCCTTCGGCGCATACAGCGCGTGCCAGATGGTCACGTTGAAGCCCTTGAGTCCGGCTTCGTCGAGCGTGGGCAGGCCGGACAGCGCCGGCGTCTTCAGGCGCTGCTTGCTCGTCACCGCATAGGCCTTGATCTTGCCGGCCTCGATCTGCGTGGTGGTGTTGGTGGTCTGGTCGCACATGAGGTCGACCTGGCCGCCGATGAGGTCGGTCATCGCAGGGCCGGTGCCCTTGTACGGCACCGTCTGCATTTCCATCTTGGTGGCGCTCTGGAACATCAGGCCGCACAGGTGCGATGCCGAGCCGAGCCCCGCGTGCGCGAGGTTGACCTTGCCCTTGTTCGCTTCGAGCCACTTCACCAGTTCGCCATAGTTCTTGGCCGGCAGGGTCGGCTTGGAGACGAGTGTCATCGGGACCTCGTTGATCATGCCCAGGTATTCGAAGTCGTCCAGCGTCTTGTACTGGAGGTTGCGGTAGAGGGCTGGTGCCGTGGAGATGCCGGCGTGCGCCAGCAGCAGCGTGTAGCCGTCCGGCGAGGCCTTGGCGACCTTGGTGGCGCCCAGCGTGCCGCCGGCACCGCCGACGTTCTCGATGATGATCGTCGCGCCGCCCATGGGCTTGCGCAGCGCCTCGGCCAAGTCGCGCGCCACCTTGTCGGTGGGGCCGCCGGCGGCGAATGGGACCACGATGGTGATGGGCTTGTCGGGGTACTCAGCGAAGGCCGAGGTGGCGGCAAGCGTTGCCAGAGCGGTGAACAGCAGGCGTTTCATGGCGGGGCGTGTCCCTTTTGTCGAGTCAGGCCCCGATTGTCCGTGGCGCATCTGCGTGCGGCATGCGGAAACTACGTAAGGCAGGGAAATCGCGCATGCACCCGTCGCTGCCACCGCGAGCGGCGCGTCATTCGTAGCTGCGCGCGTCCTCGATCACGCGGCCGTCGTTGGGCAGGCTGCCGGGGTCGCTGAAGACCACGTCCGCGCGCAGCTTGGTCACGTCGCGCACGCTTTCCGCGATGCGTTCGTCCAGGCCTTCGGGCCGGCCGCTCACCTCGACCTTGAGCGTCATCGAGTCGTTGGCCATTTCGCCGCTGACCACCAACCGTGCGCGCTGCACCTCGGGGTGGCGGCGCGTGATGGCGGCCACCTGCGATGGATGCACGAACATGCCGCGCACCTTGGCCGTCTGGTCGGCGCGCCCCATCCAGCCGCGGATCCGGGTGTTGGTCCGCCCTGTCGGGCAGTGGCCCGGCATCACCGCCGACAGGTCACCGGTGCCGAAGCGGATCAGAGGGTAGTCGCGGTTGAGCGTGGTCACCACAACCTCGCCCACCTCGCCGTCGGGCACCGGATCGCTGGTGCCGGGGCGCACGATCTCGACGATGACGTGCTCGTCGAGCACCAGCCCTTCACGCGCTTCGGTCTCGTAGGCGATGAGGCCGAGGTCCGCGGTGGCATAGCACTGGTAGCCCGTGATGCCGCGAGCGGCGAGCCAGTCGCGCAGGCTGGGCGGGAAGGCCTCGCCCGACACCAGCGCGCGGCGCAGCGAGGCCAGGTCCACGCCATGCTCGGCCGCCTTGTCCAGCATGATCTTCAGGAAGCTGGGCGTGCCCACGTAGCCGTGCGGCTGCAACTCGCGCACCGCCTGCAGCTGAAGCTCGGTGTTGCCCACGCCGCCGGGAAAGACGGTACAGCCCAAGGCGTGCGCGGCGGTCTCCATCATCGAGCCGGCCGGTGTGAGGTGGTAGCTGAAGCTGTTGTGCACGAGGTCGCCGCAGCGAAAGCCCGCGGCATAGAGCGCTCGCGCGCCCCGCCAATAGTCGGGCCCTTCGCCCTCGGGTTCGTAGATGGGGCCAGGCGACGCGAACACCCGAACCGCACCCTTGCGTGGCCGCCAGCCGATGGTCGCGAAGCCGCCGAAGGGGTCGCCGTCGTTTCGCGACGACTTCTGCCGTTCGATGAGCTCGCTCTTGCGCGTGACTGGCAGCTTGGCGAGCGCAGCGCGGCTGTCGATGCTCGCCGGTGGGGTGTCGCCGAGGATGCCCGCGTAGGCAGGGCCGTTGGCGCGTGCATGGGCGACAACGCCGGGCAGCGCGGCCATCAGCGCCTCCTCGCGCTGGGCGGGCGGCCGCGTTTCCATCGCATCGTAGAAGCTGGCCTGCGCCGTGCTCATCGGGTTCATTCCTCCGTCCAGCGCGCGAGGCGCTTCTTCGCTTCGTCCACGCACTTCCGCACGTCGGCACCGTTCTTGAGCACCTGCCGATCCCACTGCGGCGAGCGCGATTGCGCCCGGGCGAACTTCACGACCAGCGTGTCGCCATCCACCACGAGCTCGATCACGCGGTGGCCCTGCAGGTCGAAGCCGTCGCCGCGCTCGGCCAACGGCCGCAGGTCGCGCAGCGCGCGCTTGAGCTGGATCAGCGATTCCGCAGGCTTGAAGGCCGGCGGGGCAAAGAAGTCTTCACTCATCGTCATTACTCCGGGCGTGGGCCCTTGATCCACCCCGACTCACGACAGCCAGCGCTTGCGGCGCTTGTAGCTCTTCACGTCTCGGAAACTGCGGCGGTCGCCGCCGCCCATGCCGAGGTAGAACTCCTTCACGTCCTCGTTCTGCGCGAGGTCGCTCGCCGCGCCGTCCATCACGATGCGGCCGTTCTCGAGGATGTAGCCATGGTCCGCATAGCGCAGCGCCATGCTGGTGTTCTGCTCGGCGAGCAGAAAGGTCACGCGCTCCTTGGTGTTCAGGTCTTTCACGATCTCGAACACCTCTTCCACGATCTGCGGCGCGAGGCCCATCGACGGTTCGTCCAGCAGCACCATCTTCGGGTTGGCCATCAGCGCGCGTCCGATGGCGCACATCTGCTGCTCGCCGCCCGAGGTGTAGGCGGCCTGCGAGCCGCGCCGGGTCTTGAGCCGCGGGAAGTAGGCATAGACCTTCTCCAGCGTCTGCGCGATGGCGGCCTTGCCGTCGCGCCGCGAGTAGGCGCCGGTGAGCAGGTTCTCCTCGATGCTCAGGTGCGCGAAACAGTGCCGGCCTTCCATCACCTGCACCACGCCGCGGTTGACCATGTCGGAGGTGCTGAGCCGCTCGATGCGCTCGCCGCGCAGCTCGATCGAGCCCTTGGTCACCTCGCCGCGCTCGCCCGCGAGCAGGTTGCTCACGGCGCGCAGCGTGGTGGTCTTGCCGGCGCCGTTTCCGCCGAGCAGCGCGACGATGCTGCCTTCGTTCACCTGCAAGGACACGCCCTTGAGCACGAGGATCACGTGGTTGTAGATGACCTCGATGCCGTTGACGTTGAGGACGACGTTGCTCATGGGCGGTGTTCCTGCAGGAGTTCGAGGCGACTCAGGACTGACAGTCGGCACCGTTGCGCGCCGTCAGCTTCTTCTCGGTCGCGTACTTTGCGGCGGTGGATTTCACCAGCGGCTTGATGATCTGTTCATCCGCCTGCATCCAGTCGGAGGTGAACTTCCACTGCTTGCCGTCCCAGGTGTGGATGCGTGCCCAGGCCGAACCCATGTGGTCGACGCACGAGGTGCTGATCGGCCGCATCACGCCGGCAAAGCCGAGCGCGTCGAGCTTGGGCTGCGTGAGGTTGAGGTTCTCCAGGCCCCAGCGCACCTGCTCGCCGGTCATGACCTTGCCCTTTCCATAGCGCTCCTGCGCCGCGCGGATGCCCTCGGTGCCCAGCATCGCGCTCATCGCGCCGCGCATGTACAGCACCTGGCCGACTTCATCCTTGGGCCCCGTGCCCTGGCCCTTGGCGTGGACCATGTCGAGGATGTCCTTCACCACCTTGGAGTTGGGCTCGGCGCCGTGCTGCATGGTCACCGCGTTGTAGCCCTTGGCGCCTTCGGCCACGTCCTTCACGTCGGGCTCGGCGCCCGCCCACCACACGCCGTACATCTTCTCGCGCGGATAGCCGGTGGCCTGCGCTTCCTTGATGGCGGTGGTGTTCATGATTCCCCAGCCCCACAGCACGACGTAGTCGGGCCGCGACTGGCGGATCTGCAGCCAGGTGGACTTCTGGTCCACGCCCGGTGCCGTCACCGGCAGCAGCGTGAGCTCGAAGCCATGCAGCGCCGAGCGCTCGCGCATCAATGCGATCGGCTCCTTGCCGAAGGGGCTGTCGTGGTAGACGAGTGCGATCTTCTTGCCCTTGAGCTTGTCCCAGCCGCCTTCCTTCTTGGCGATGGCCTGCAGAATGGTGTCGCTCGCCACCCAGTAGGTGCCGGCGATGGGGAAGTTCCACTTGAACACCGAGCCGTCCGCCGATTCGCTGCGGCCATAGCCCACGGTCACGAGCGGGATCTTGTCTGCCGGCGCCTTCTCGGTGATGGCGAAGGTGCCGCCGGTGGACAGCGGCTGCACGAAGGACGCGCCACGGCTCTTCAGCCGCTCGTAGCACTCCACCGTGCGGGCGGTGTCATAGCCGGTCTCGCATTCCTCGAACGAGAGCTTCACGCCGTTGAGGCCGCCGCGTGCATTGACGAGCTTGAGATAGTCGACGAAGCCGTTGGCCCAGGGCGTGCCGTTGGGTGCGTAGGGACCCGTGCGGTACGACAGAACGGGGATGAACTGCTCCTTGGCCTGCGCGAAGGCGCCGGTGCTCGCGAGCGCACTCAGGGCCGTGACGGCGAGGGCGAGGGTCCGAATCTTCATGGGTTGTCTCCTGTTGTGATTGGCGAATCGCGATTGCGAAGAACGTTCAGTCAGAGGCTCAGACGAAAGGGGGTCAGTGAGGGAAGGGCCACAGGCGCAGCTTCTGCTTGCCGGTGGACCACAGCTTGGCCAGGCCATGCGGCTCGACGATGAGGAACCACACGATCAGCACGCCGAAGATCATCAGCTCCGCGTGCGAGATGCCGGCCGTGGAAATCGAGATGCCGAACATGCCGAGGATGGCCGGCAGGAACTGGTTGAGCGCGATGGGCAGCACGACGATGAAGGCGGCGCCGAAGAAGCTGCCCATGATGGAGCCCAGCCCGCCGATGATCACCATGAAGAGCAGGCGGAAGGACTGGTCCACCGAGAAGGCCGCAGGCTCCCACGCGCCGAGGTATACGAAGGCCCACAGGCCCCCGGCCACGCCGATGATGAAGGAGCTGACGGCAAAGGCCGTGAGCTTGGCGTACATCGGCCGGATGCCGAGCACGGCCGCGGCCACGTCCATGTCGCGGATGGCCATCCACTCGCGGCCGATGGCGCTGCGCACGAGGTTCTTCGCGAGCAGCGCGATCACCACCAGCATCGCCAGGCAGAAGAGGTACTTGCTTACCGCGCTGTCGATGGGCAGGCCGAACACCTGCAGGTTGGACACCGACACCGAGCCCGAGGGCGTGTCCAGCGTGAACCACTTGATGCGCAGGAACATCCAGTCGGCGAAGAACTGCGCGGCCAGCGTCGCGACCGCGAGGTACAGGCCCTTCACGCGCAGGCTGGGCAGGCCGAAGAGCACGCCGAAGCAGGTGGCGCACAGGCCGCCGAGGATGAGCGCGGGCACGAGCGGCATGCCCGGCAGCCGCTGGAAGAAGTTGTAGGCACCGTAGGCGCCGACGGCCATGAACGCGCCGGAGCCCAGAGAGATCTGCCCGCAGTAGCCCACGAGGATGTTCACGCCCAGCGCGGCGAGCGACATGATGACGAAGGGAATCAGCAGCGCGCGCAGCAGGTAGTCGCTGGCCAGCCCCGGCACGACGACGAAGGCGACGACGAGCAGCAGGCCGATGAAGAGCCTGTCCTGCGCGATCGGGAAGATGGCCTGGTCGGCGCGGTAGCTGGTCTTGAACTGGCCGTTTTCGCGGTAGATCATGGAGTGCTCCGGGTCAGACGCGGTCGATGATCTTCTCGCCGAACAGCCCTTGCGGGCGGATCAGCAGGAAGGCCAGCGCCAGCACATAGGCGAACCAGATCTCGATGCCGCCGCCGAGCATGGGCCCGATGAAGACCTCGGCCAGCTTCTCGCCCACACCGAGGATCAAGCCCCCGACGATGGCGCCGGGCACCGAGGTCAGGCCGCCGAGGATGACCAGCGGCAGCGCCTTCAGCGCCAGCACCGACAGCGAGAACTGAACCCCCAGCTTGCTGCCCCAGATGATGCCGGCCACCAGCGCCACGAAACCCGCGACGCTCCACACGATGACCCAGATGCGGCTCAAGGGAATGCCGATGGATTGGGCAGCCTGATGGTCGTCGGCCACCGCGCGCAGCGCACGGCCGGTGCCGGTGTACTGGAAGAAGGCCGCGAGCGCGGCAACGAGTGCCGCCGCGATGCCGGCCGCGACCAGGTCTTCCTGGTTCACGAGCAGCCCGCCCTGGAAAGTCTTCTCGAACAGGAACATCGGGTCCTTGGGCATGCCCACGTCGATCTTGTAGATGCTCGAGCCGAAGAGCGTCTGCCCGAAGCCGTCGAGGAAGTACGAGACGCCGAGCGTCGCCATCAGGAGCGTCACGCCCTCCTGGTTGACGAGCTTGCCCAGCACGAAGCGCTCGATCAGCCAGGCGCACACGATCATCAGCGCCATCGCCGCGATGAAAGCGAGCGCGTTGGCGGTGAACTTGTCCTGGATGCCCGTCCACTGCGGGATCAGCTCCGAGAAGCGCGCCATCGCCAAGGCGGCGAACAGCACCATCGCGCCCTGCGCGAAGTTGAAGACGCCCGAGGCCTTGAAGATGAGCACGAAGCCCAGTGCGACGAGCGAATACAGCATGCCCGTCATGAGCCCGCCGATGATGGTTTCGAGGATCGGTCCCATGTGTCGTGTGTCCTCAGTGGCGGGTCTAGTGGCTCGTGCCGAGATAGGCCTTGATGACCTCGGGATTGCGGCGCACCTCGTCGGGCGAGCCGTCGCCGATCTTCTTGCCGTAGTCCAGCACGACCACGCGGTCGGAGATGTCCATCACCACGCCCATGTCGTGCTCGATCAGCACGATGGTCGTGCCGAACTCGTCGTTCACGTCGAGGATGAAGCGGCACATGTCCTGCTTTTCCTCCACGTTCATGCCGGCCATGGGCTCGTCCAGCAGCAGCACCTTGGGCTCCATCGCGAGCGCGCGGCCCAGGTCCACGCGCTTCTGCAGGCCGTAGGGCAGGCGGCCCACCGGCGTCTTGCGGTGCGCCTGGATCTCGAGGAAGTCGATGATGCGTTCGACGAACTCGCGATTGCGGATCTCCTCGCGCTCGGCCGGGCCGATGCGCAGCGCCTGCAGCAGGAGGTTGCTCTTCATGCGCAGGTTGCGGCCGGTCATGATGTTGTCCAGCACGCTCATGCCCTTGAAGAGCGCGAGGTTCTGGAAGGTGCGCGCGACGCCCATCTCGGCCACCTGGCGCGAGTTCATGTGCTTGAAGGTCTTGCCGCGGAAGGTGATCGAGCCTTGCTGAGGCCGGTACACGCCGTTGATGCAGTTGAGCATCGAGCTCTTGCCCGCGCCGTTCGGGCCGATGATGGCGCGCACCTCGTGCTCGCGCACGTCGAAGCTGATGTCGGTGAGCGCCTTCACGCCGCCGAACGAGAGGCTGATGTTCTGCACGTCCAGCACCACGTCGCCGATCCGCCGTTGCGTGATGGGCGTGTCGGTGGCGCGCGGGTCGTTGGACGCGCTCGCCACGTCCATGGGCGGCGGCTTCTTCAAGGCGAGTGCAGTCATGCGGCGCTCCGGAGGGCGGGGAAGGTCTTGGCGTCCACGATGGGCAGGTCGGCGGACACGACACCCGTGCGGCCGTCCTCGAACTTCACCTGCGTCTCGATGTATTGCGACGTGCGCCCGCCATACAGCGCATCGACCAGCACGCCGTACTTGTCGGCGATGGCGCCGCGGCGGACCTTGCGCGTGCGCGTGAGCTCGCCGTCGTCGGCATCGAGCTCCTTGTGCAGCACGAGGAAGCGGCTGATCTGGCTGCCGGCCAGCCGCTCGTCGCGCGACAGGTCGGCGTTGACCTTCTCCACGCAATCGCGCACGAGCTCGATCACCTCCGGCTTGGCCGCGAGGTCGGTGTAGCCTGCATACGGCAGGTTGCGCCGTTCGGCCCAGTTGCCCACGGCCTCGAAGTCGATGTTGATGAAGGCGCACACCCGCTCGCGCTTGTCGCCGAAGGCCACCGCCTCCTTGATGAAGGGGAAGAACTTCAGCTTGTTCTCCACGTACTTGGGCGCGAACATGGCGCCGTCGTTGGCCCCACCCATGAGGCGGCCCACGTCCTTGGCGCGGTCGATGATCTTCAGGTGCCCGCCTGCGTCGAGAAAGCCCGCATCGCCCGTGCGGTACCAGCCGTCGGCCGTGAGCACTTCGGCGGTCGCTTCGTCGTTCTTGTAGTAGCCCTTGAGCAGGCCTGGCGAGCGCACGAGGATCTCGCCCGTGTCCAGCACTTTGAGTTCCACACCATCGATCGGTACGCCCACCGTGTCGGACTTCGCTTCGTTGTCCGGCTGCAGGCAGACGAACACGGCGGTCTCGGTGGAGCCGTAGAGCTGCTTGAGGTTGATGCCGATCGCGCGGTAGAAGGCGAAGAGGTCGGGCCCGATCGCCTCGCCCGCGGTGTAGGCCACGCGCACGCGGCTGAAGCCGAGCGTGTTGCGCAAGGGGCCGTAGATGAGGAGGTCGCCCAGCGCATAGAGCAGCCGGTCGCCGAGCGACAGCGGCTGGCGGTCCATGCGCGCCGGGCCGATGCGGCGAGCCACGTCCATGAAGCGGTTGAACAGCCAGCGCTTGGGCGCGCTGGCGTCTTCCATGCGGATCATGACGGACGTGAGCAGGCCTTCGAAGACCCGCGGCGGAGCGAAGTAGTAGGTCGGTCCGATCTCCTTCAGGTCGATGCTCACCGTGTCGGCCGACTCGGGGCAGTTCACCACGTAGCCGCAGGCGAGCCATTGCGCGAAAGAGAAGATGTTCTGGCCGATCCACGCCTGCGGCAGGTAGGCCAGCACTTCTTCATCGCCCGTGAGCCGGTCGAACTTCGCGCCGGCCTGCGCGCGGTCGATGAGCGTGAAGTGCGTGTGCACCACGCCCTTGGGGTTGCCGGTGGTGCCGGAGGTGAAGAACATTGCAGCCACGTCCTGCGGCTGCACGGCGTCGACCCATTCGATGAAGCGCGAGGGCGCCGCCGCATCGAGCGCTGCACCTTCGGCCACGAGCGAATCGAGCGAGGCGAGGCCGCGCTCGCGGTAGTTGCGCAGGCCGCGCGGGTCGTCGTACCAGATGCGGGCGAGGCCGGGGCACTGCTCGCGCAGCTCGATGAGCTTGTCGACCTGCTCCTGGTCCTCGGCGATCGCGAAGGCCACCTCCGCGTTGTTGATCGGAAAGACGAACTCCGCGCTCACCGCGTCCTGGTACAGCGGCACGGGCACGGCACCCAGCACCTGCGCGGCGATCATCGAGGCCGACAGCCGCGGCCGGTTCTCGCCGATCACCACCACGTGCTGGCCGCGCTTCACGCCGGCTGCGTGCAGGCCGGCCGCGAGCGCGCGCACCAGTTGCTCCAGCTGCGACCAGGTGGTGGTCTGCCAGATGCCGTATTCCTTCTCGCGCAAGGCGCTCGCCTGCGGCCGTTGCCGTGCGTGGTCGAGCAGGAGCCTGGGAAAGCTGGTGGTCACCGTGTGTCTCCTCGCGGGTGGCATCAAGGCGTGCGGCCCGTCACATTGGGGTCCGATGCTAGAGAAGAGTTTGACGCCATGTTGTCGTTCCAACGACAATCTCCGGGTCCGCCCGCTGAGGACTTTCCCGAGGTGCCATGAACACGATGCAGACCCAGGTCCCGCTGTGGCAACGCGCCCGGCCGCTGGCGCCCGCGGAGTTGGCGAACATCCCGTGGATGTCCTCGCTCAGCCGTGCCGAGCAGGAGCATGCGGCGCAAAGCATGCGCGCCGCGACGGCGCAGGCGGGCGACATCCTCGCCCGCATCGGCAAGCCGCCCACCTACTGGTTCGGCGTGATCGACGGGCTGCTGAAGATGAGCAACGACAACCCCAACGGCCCGCCCATCACCTTCACCGGCGTGCCGCCTGGCGCGTGGTTCGGCGAGGGCACGCTGCTCAAGCGCGAGCCGTATCGCTACAACATCCAGGCGCTGCGCAAGAGCACGGTCGCGGGCCTGCCCATCGACACCTTCCATGAGCTGCTGGACACGAGCCTCGCCTTCAACCGCTTCGTGCTGCGGCAGTTGAACGAGCGGCTCGGGCAGTTCATTGCGGCGGTGGAAATCGATCGCCTGAACGACACCGATTCACGCGTGGCGCGTGGCTTGGCCGCGATGTTCCACCCTGTGCTGTATCCGGGCGTGGGGCAGCTGCTGCGCATCACGCAGCAGGAGCTGGGCTACGTGGTCGGCCTGTCGCGCCAGCGCGTGAACGAGGCCTTGAACGTGCTGCAAGACCGCGGGCTGATCCGCATCGAGTATGGCGGCGTGCGGGTGCTGGATCTTGAAGGGCTCAGGAGTGCGGCACCGCCTCAGTGAGGTGCCGCCGCCCCTTGCTTATCCAGAAACCACGTTGCGCACACCGGCCGCCACGTGCCCCGCCGGCACGTGCGCCAGCGCGTTCTCGATGTGGCCGGTCTGGTCGTCGAAGAAGAAGTCGGGCTCGAACTCGCGCAGGAATTCGCCCTT
>Ga0068867_100000123_pt1 | contig 49573 bp, 44 predicted proteins | sample KBSMisM32_FD_65649 | JGI IMG/M metagenome (GOLD analysis project Ga0068867, IMG submission 65649) | Miscanthus rhizosphere microbial communities from Kellogg Biological Station, Michigan, USA - KBS Miscanthus M3-2 | ecosystem: Host-associated > Plants > Roots > Rhizosphere > Soil ...
GCAGCCACGTTTCTTTCGCACTGGCACTACCGCGTGGAGGACATGCCGAAGACCTCCGCCGCCTTCTATACGGACGTGGAGCGCGCCCTTGCCGCCCTCAACCTTGAGGGCACGAAAGTGGAGCGGGTCAACCTCCATGAAGGCGGACTCCTCTCCGCAAAGCGTGAGTACCTGCAAGTGCGGCGCAATGAGCATGTCTTCCACATCTGTGCCGCGCCCTTCGGGAAGGGCTTCTTTGTCTCCTGGTGGCTCGGCGAAGTGCGCTCGGGACTGGTGGCCTTCCTCGCAGCCCTCCCATTCATCGGCCGCTTCATCGCATGGCTGTGGGATACCGCCAAACCCGTCACGTACTACCGCGTCGATACCGCGCTCATGTTCCAGACCGCAACGCATGCTGCGGTGATGGAAGCCGTTGAGGCGGCAATTGACCTTGCTGGAAGCCGCGCACTCACCACCCAAGAGAAGCAACCTCTCATGCGCGACTTCTTCGCGCAGCTTGCCGGCGGACGATAGTGTCATGCCCTCCTTTGCGGAGGCAATAGCTGCGAGCTTCGCCCGATGGGAGACACGCGGGCGCGGAGGGATGACCGCAACAGCGCCCGTACAGCTTGAGCCGCCCTTCCGCCCGTTCTTCCTATTGCCCGAGCTATTGCCTCCGGCGCACCACGACGATGAAGGGCGCCGACATACCCTTGTGAGTTGGCTGCTCGCCGCAATCGCGCGGCTCTTTCGACCGGAGCACGTGCCACCTCCGGTTGTGCCATACGAGGAGCAGGAACCTTTTCCCGCGCTTCCGGACGATGCGCTTACGGCCTATGCACTCTCCGTGCCTCCCGATGCGTCGACTGATGCAGGGGTGATGGGGCAGCTCGTGAGCGCGCTTGCCGCCACACGCTTTCCCTTGTCCTTCGAGTTCATCGGCAGCGGTGGGCGCGTCACCCTGCAACTGGTGTGTAGTGCCTGTGATGCGGAGCACGTGCGCGCCACGATTGAAGGCGTCCTCCCGGATGTGGCGCTCACGGAAGAGGATGACCGGCTCACCGCACTGTGGACGGACGATGCCGACCACTGCATGATCGAGTGCGGACTCGCCGATGAGTTCTTCCTTCCGCTTCCCTCAAGGGAGCATTTTCCTGTCGATCCCTATGCGGCATTGGTGCCAGCGCTTGCCGCCGCAGGCAGGGGTGAGTTCCTGGTGTTGCAAGTGCTCATCACGCCGACGCAGAACCCCTGGCGGGATGCGATCCACGATGCGCTTGATGATGGTGAAGGCGGATGCCTCATTGCCGATGCACCGTGGTTCCTCAAGGCTGCCGCCGAGAAGACGCGCACGAGGCTCTTCGCAACAGCGCTGCGCATCGGCGCACAAGCAGCGCACCCGGGGGCATTGCTTGCACGCACCGAGCCATTCCTTGCGCAGTATGCGCGAGAGGACGGGAATAGCCTTGTACCGAGGGCGTTCGATGCATCGCCTTCGTGTCTGCTGTCTCGGACTACCTGTCGCACCGGGATGATCCTTTCGGCGGCGGAGTTGGTTGGACTGGTGCATCTGCCCGATAGCACCGTGCGGCATCCGGCGCTCGTCCGGGCACTCCTACGCAGTCTCCCGCTTCCTGACAGCGCGACGGGGCACGACCTCATCCTCGGGATGCATCGCTATCGGGGTGTCGTGTCGTCCGTGGGCATCGACCACGAGTCGCGCTTCGGGCACGCATGGGTACTCGGGGGTACGGGGTGCGGCAAGTCCACACTCCTCGCCGGCATGGCGCTTCAGGACATTGCCGCGGGATACGGCGTTGCCGTGCTCGACCCTCATGGCGAGCTGATCGACGACATCATGGCGCGCATTCCCGACGATGCACGGGAGCGCATCATCCTCTTTGACCCTGCCGATACCGCATACCCGGTCGGCTTCAACATCCTCGCTGCACGCACGGAGATTGAACGCAATCTCTTGTCGTCTGACCTGGTTGCCATCATTCGCCGCTCTGCTACCTCCTGGGGCGACACCATGTCGAGCGTGTTGGGAGAGGCGGTGCTTGCCCTCCTCATGCATCCGAAGGGCGGCACCTTGGTGGAGTTGCGCCAATTCCTGCGTGATGCAACGTTCCGCACGGCATACCTTGCGGGCGTGCCCGATGCCGACGTGCGCCGCTTCTGGCGCGAGGACTACCCGCAGATCGGAAACAAGTCCATCGGGCCTCTGCTGTCACGGCTTGATTCCTTCCTGCGTCCGCGCATCGTGCGGAACATCGTGGGGCAGAAAAATGCGGCGCTTGATCTGCGGAAGGTAATGGATGGTGGCGGGGTGTTCCTGGCGAAGCTATCCAAGGGAATGATCGGCGAGGAGAACGCTGGGCTCTTGGGCAGTCTCCTTGTGGCGAAGCTCCATCAGGTGGCACTCGCGCGGCAAGAGATTCCAAAGGAAAAGCGTCGTCCCTTCTTTTGCTACGCGGACGAGTTCCAGCACTTCGTCACGCCCTCGATGGAGTCCCTTGCGACCGAGGGGCGCAAGTATCGTTTTGGACTCACGCTGGCGCATCAGATGCGCGCGCAACTCGCCGACGTGCCACGGATCGAAAGTGCGCTTCTGGGGAACTGCCATACCCGCATCGTCTTTCGCGTGGGCGAGGGTGATGCGAAGGCGCTCGCGCAGGGGTTCGGCTTCTTTGATGCCGGTGACATCCTGCGGCTTGGCCGGGGCGATGCCATCGTGCGTATTGGCGGTGCAGCAAATGACTGCATGCTGCGGACGATGCCGCTTGCGCTTGTCGATGACGCTGTGGCGGAGGAGCAGAGGGCGGACATCGTGGCCCGTACGCGGGAGCGGTATGCAACGCCATGGGTGGAGATGCGCGAGGAAGTTCCTGCTGCTGGTGGTCAGCATCATCCTGCTGCGCCGGAGACCACGAGCGTGTCTGTAGTACCTCCTCTTACCTCGCCACCCGTGCAGATATTCCCGTCATCGTCACCACCCGCACCACTACGACGCCCGCGACCACCCGCCACCTCCGGACGCGGCGGTGCCGCACACAAGTATCTCCAGCAGTTGGTGAAGCGACTTGCAGAGGAGCGCGGGTGGAAAGCAACCGTGGAAGGTGCGGCGGGAGACGGACAGGCAGACGTACTCTTGGAGCGCGAAGGGCTCAGGGTCGGCTGCGAAATTTCGATCACCACCACGGCCGTCCACGAGGAAGGCAACCTCGCGAAATGTCTTGCCGCAGGATGCATGCGGGTGTTCTTCGTCTCACCGGAGAAAGCGCAACGGACGAAGGTGGCGAAGCGAATAAAGGAAGCGATGCCGGGTGCACCGATTGAGGTGCTGTCGCCGGAGGAGATTGTCGCGGCACTCGATGCCTTGGGGGTGCCGACGGCGACGGAAACTGTCGTGCGCGGCTACAAGGTCAAGGTATCGCGGAAAGAGTGTTCACCCGAGGAGGATGCCGCGCGAAGGAGGGCGATTGCGGGGGTGCTTGCGAAAGGGTTGGGGAAATGACGCGGGCCGCGATAACGAGTCCCCCCCCATATTTACAAGCATATTATAGCGCCGACAGAACATATTGTTGACAAAAGTCTGCATATAGGTATTGTGAATCGAGATTATCACTCCTTGGTTAAGAGATACAAGCGCGTATGGAACCGCCCTTGGGTTGTTGCTGCGCGAGTGTCCCTCAACCAAGGAGTGAAAATGCTACTTCAGTTCTCCCGAAAGAAAGAAGTCCCGGGCCAAACCCAGCCTAGAACATCGTCAAGTGATTACAAAGTATTGAATACGGCGACCTACCTGTTGAAGCATGTACGCTGGGAGAAATGCGGCAATGCCCGAGATTGCAGGACCGCACTTGTGTGGATCGCGGCGAGACACGCCCATGCCCTGAAGCCAGATTTGAATACTCCGCATATGAACGATGCCTTCACTGACGAACCGCCGGTGGATACGCGTCAGGAATACCTGGCAGGAATGATTCTCTTCTTGATTGGGCACCAGAGTCTCGACGGCCTCGAAAAGCTCTATGAAGAAATCATGATAGGAAATCTTTGAGATCCTGATCGCATGCAAGACATGCGATCTTTTATTTCTATGCACATAAATTTTTGCCAACCAACGTGATCAGTGATTCACAACTCTCTATTTGAGGAGAAGGAAAATGCAACTCAGTGCAAATTGGCAGAAGCACATCGATGAAATCGACGATCAACTCAAGGCGTTGGAAATCATAAGAAGGAAGATTGGGCCAATCACTGATGCGAATGCAAGAACCTATGCGCTTGCAGCTACGAATCTCTACGTCGAGCGAGCGCAAAAATTCATAACCTTGCGAGGAAGATTACTTCTCGGCATGGGGGTCTTATTGTCTGCATCAATTCTCGCTCTTTTATATGAAACTGCGGTCTACATCGTGAAGAGTTTCGATTTGGAAAAACTACCGGACGAGTGGCCGCAAGCGATTCTTGTATTGTTCCACTCGATTTCAATTAGCGCAGTTGCCTTGATCGGGGCCTATTTTCTCGCCAGTATCGCCCGTGCCTGTCTTCATGAAGGAATTGCTCTATTCCAACGCCGCCATGCGCTGCGATTTGGCAGGCTATATGTCTATCTTAAAAAAGGGGAAATTGATTTTAAAGAATTGGATGCCGCCTTTCAGTGGCACGAAGGAGTTGATACGGCGTTTCGCGATATCAAGCTCGATGCCTTTACTCGCACGCTGCTTCATAAATTCCTTGAAACAATGCCGGAGCTAGTCGCGGCGATCCGTGGAGTCGGGCGCCCATCCACGCCGACTGAAAATGCGGCACCCTCGCCCGCACCTGCCGCTGCTCCCGTACCAACACAACCACAAACTCCGTCCGTCCCGTGATGCTGATGGGCTCTAGAATCGAGGCCGTCATCATTTTTCACATAGGAAACTCATCAGTATGGCGGCGCTCCAAAAACTCCTCGCCCGAGTGCCGCGACAATCTCCTCCGGTGCCAGCACATCAATCGACGCGCCCGCCATTGCTTCTTTGATGCGCTTCGTCACCTTCGTCCGCGGCGCCCTTCTCCGGTGAGACGAAGAACACTCGCAAACATCCCGATACCTTGGGGGTGCCGACAGCGACGGAAACCATCGTCTTTGAGGCCCGCTTGCGCAGCGTCACGCTGTCGGCGGGCTTCCTTTCTTGTGTCGTCGTGCGGATGGTTAAACCATCCGGCGCAAAGTCTGCCACGCAGCAGGCGCACTAATGCTTCGTACTCGGCCTCTTCTCGCCCTATACCGCGAGTTTCCCACCTTCTTCCTGCGTTGATCGCCGACTTCAACCATTTCGGCTACACCCCACGCCCGCTCCATAGCTCGCAGGAGGCCGAATTATTGTAGTTCACGGTAACCTTTTTCCCTTCGAGCGTGGATGGTGAGCGCCCGTTAACCTTTGCGCCAAGGTCAGAAATCGTAAGGCCATATTCAGCCATGAGCCGCCCCACCGTGGCGATGGCCTCGGTACGTGCTTCGGACTGCATGCGCGCAATCTGTAGGTCGAGCTGCTGCCTCTCTGCGAGGAGGTCTTGGAGCGTTGCCATATAATTCTATCCCTTTGTGATGAATGACGGGGCGCAATTCTAGCGATATCTAGTACCTCTCCATCGGACGAAAATGAGCGGCGTCACCTTCAACAGTATCGAATTGCTACACAGCAAACCCAACTCCATGCGAGTGCGTGTGATTTAAGCACCGTCTCCATCGAAGTGAAGGCATGGACAATTACCCAGGGAATGAGGGTCGGATATGAAGTTGCTTACATGCCTCCTGTCTTGGTGAAAGAAGCGACGCTTTGCGAATGCGTGGGATGCCGACGAGAATGCGTGCAGTAATGACAGTGTTGTCAAGGCGCTCCCGCACGCTATCTCAATCACTTCGCTTCGTTAGCTCCTAGGAGATACATGGCAGATTGGTTTCCCCGATTCGCAGACGTAAAGTCGATTGAAGACCTGAGTAAGCTCATTGCGTACCCCTTGGTCATTTCCGCACATGTGCTGCAAACCGGCCTGGTACTTTCGGTGACGGAAATGAGCATCATTGTTGAGGTGCCTTCCGAAGCATCCGGTATGCGCCTGTACCTGCTCGCACTGGTGATCTTCGTCGCGAAGGCAGTGTATGCCTCGCTCTGCGCAATGTTTGCGCACATGGGGATCGCCGTCGTTGAGCACTACACGAAATTTCCAATGTACACGGCCGTTTCCGCATTACTCATGGCCCTAGGTAGTCGGGCCTGCAAATTTCGAACTACTCTGGTTCATCACGCCGCGAGGCGATGAGCAGGGTCTGCGGTGATGGACGGGCCGGTGAGTTGCAGGAGTCTTCTGGTGAAGTTGTGAAGCGAGCGGGCGAGCGCGAACAGTCGCAACAGAAGGCCCGCCAGGCCCAGGCGAACAATGGCGCGCATCAACCAGCGGATGTTGAAGCCCGCGGCGCACAACACTGCATGCAGCGCGTCGCCTTCGCTGCCCTTCAACCAACACCGATCCATGCCGTTGTCGTGCTTGGCGTGACCGATGGCCGGCTCGATCGCCTGACGCCGCTTCAACCATTTGCGCTGCAACGCAGTGAGCGACTTGTGTCGACCACGATGGATCACTTGCACGGGTGCCACATCGGCCGCGGCGGCGCGGTAGCCCAGGTCGACGATGGCGGTGGTGGGCTTCACCCCGATGTCTTCGAGCAGGGTGTTCGTCTGCTCAAGCTGCGCGGCCAGCGTGTGGCCGTCATACGGGTTGCCGGGCAGACTGCGCGCGCCGACCATCAGGCCTTGCTTGTGCGTCACCGCCAAGGTCACCTTCACGCCGAACTCGTAGGGCTTGCGGGCCTTGCCCTTGCCGATGCACTCGACCTCCGGTGCATGCAACGCGTAGAGCTTGTTCTTGTGGTGCGGACGCTGCGAGCGAATTCGTTCGGCACGATCGAGCCACACGTTCAGCCCGTCGCGCAGTTCCTGCGGCAACTCAACCATCTTGCGTTGCACGTCGCGCATCAGAGCGCCGAGGATCGTTCGTTGCCGGCGCAACACCTTCTTCAAGCGTCGGAACTGCTTGGCGTGTGCGTAGCCGGCTGCGCGCCGACGCAGCGTCTTGCCTTCACGCGCGTGTGTCTGCTTGAGCTCGATGCCAGCCCGCTTGGCGAGCCGCGCGATCTTCTCGCGCGCGACCTCCAACAATCGGCTGTCGGTGGGATGGGCGATGGCTTTCTCCTGCACCGTCGTGTCCACAATGATTCGCTCGAACTCGGCGGGCTTGATGGCCTTCATGCTCACCGCCGCTTCGATCGTCGTCTTGAGCAACTGCTCGACGCCGGCCTCTCCGAGCACGCGGCGGAATCGCCCGATCTGCGTGGCGTCGCACGGCAAGCGCGCTTCGAAGTAGTCGTTGCCGCTGAAGAACTGGAAGTACACGTCCTGTGCCCAGCGCTCGACCACGGACTCGTCGCTCTCGCCATACGCGTGCTTGAGGTACAGCAACGCCACCATCAGTCGAATCGGCAGACGCGGCCGGCCACGATTGCTGATGCCCGCACCTTCGAGCGCCATCGCCGGGCCAAACATGTCGGCGTGTTCGACCACGCGGCCGCTACGCGCCTTGTGGGCAAACAGCGGCGCCAGCGTTGCCTCGATCTGCTCCCACGGCATGCGCGTGGAAAGCACCACCAGCGGATGGCGCATATCGATCATCGTGTCCAGGCGGGCGCGGAAGAAGTCGTCGGTGGCCATCGGCAGGGCTCTCCAAACTCCCAGAAATCGATATCCATTGAATTCGATTCCGAGAGTTCTTGCCATCGGCGATCACCCTGCCAAGCAAGCGTTCATGCGGGTCTCACGAGTTTTGCATGGCCGACTAGGTATCACGGGTGTACTTGCGCAAAGTAGCAGCGTCGTGGCGACCTTGGGGCTCGTACCCGCTTGGTACTACGCCGCATTTGTGTTTGGGTTCTATCTTCTTGCATGGAACAAAGAGAACACATCGTGAACGGGGCTTATCCACGCCCCGCTACCTCCAGATGGTTTCCGATGCTCTGCCACCATAACGCCTCGCTTTCCGACGCGAGAATGACTCCTTATTCGTTACATTCTCGCGTCGTTACGGCATGAGGAACAAGGAGCATGCTTGACTGCATGCCCACAAATGAAAGCATTATCTGTTTCCAAGAGTATCTGAAAGAGCATCATGGGGAGGAACTGAGTTTTACCGACGCCAAGCAACGGTATCTGCAATTCCTCCACCTGTTTTGGATACTCATGCACAAAGCTCCGGAGGAAGGGAGGCCCCCTTATGACCCTGGGCTTCCACCATGGCTTTGATCCCCTTTACCCGATCGATCAAGGCTAAAAGCGCAGGCTCGCGTGCAATAAACCGGGTTCGAATGTCCTTTAGAAAGGATGATGCTCCATCCACGTTTGGAAGGTCAATGGGCGACTGAGGGTCACATTCTTCACTTTCCCGAAGTTCGATCCCCGTGTCTTTTTGTTCGGTATCTATTCGATAGTGCCTGCCGCAGCTGCACCTTTCGAGAAACCGCACAGATTTTCTTCCCTGCACAAACGGTTTCACGGCCTCCCCGTTGAGTTTTTTTGCTGTCAGGGAGAAGTTCGATCCAAGCGTTGTCGCAATGTGTCGCCTGACCTCATCCGATCCGTTGAGAAACCAAAATATGGCTTGACTGTGGAATGAAATCAGTAACTCCGCGGGTTCGATCCATGCGCGCCCGCCGTCCAGCTGCGCATACCGATCCGCAAGCGCTGTCTGTGCAATTTCCACTTCTTTCCGCCGCCTCAGGTATTCGTCATCGTCGATCAAGTCGCGCACGCGCAAGCTCGTGAGATTGGCGAGCTGCCTTTCGAGGTCGCGCTCCTCTGCTGCAATCGCCGTTTGGGCGTCACTCGTGCTCTTCGGCGTCGCGGACGCCAGGCGGTATGCTTCTGTGGTGAATTCCCGTGCCTTCTCCTCATCAATTGTGAGTCGCGCAACGAAGTCCAGCATTTGGGCTTCCAGCGCCTTTCCTTCGATATACGGCTCTTTGCACTGCGTCGCGGTATGGTGCTTTGTGCAGTGGTAGTAGACATAACGGAGACCGTTGCGATTCACCTTGTGCTCCGCCGTGACCATACGTGCGCAGTTTCCGCACCGAATGAATCCAGTGAAGGGAAACGAATACCGCTGCGCCTTCACTCGCTCCGTTCGCCCAAGCCATTTTTGAAGGCGCTGAAACTCATCCATGGTAATCATCGCGTTATGCTTGCCTGGATAGAGTTTTCCGTGCCAAAGGAATTGGCCTGCATAGAAAGGGTTGGCTAGGATTTTGTACAGCGTGGACATGGCGAGCGAGCGTCCACCATAGCGCCGGTTATCCGGCATGCGATACCCCCATTCTTCCGTTGCGATCCTGAGAATGGAGCGAATGCTCTGTGTTCCCGAAAGCGCAAGCCGAAGGATGCGCTCAACCGTGAGAAAATGCACCCCATCGGGAATAATCGTTTTCGTCGCTGGATCGTTTCGATAACCTAGCGGTGCATTCGATGGACGCCAACCGCGTTCGACCTTCGCGCGATTGCCGCGTTTAATATTCTCGCTCAGCGCGTCGACGTAGTATTTTGAGAAGCCGAAGAGCATGGACAACATGAGCTTCCCGCTCGGATTGTTCTCAAAGGTGAAGGTGGAGAACTTCAAGTCCTTGAGTTTTCCTTGATCGAGGAGATAGATAATCTGCCCGCCGTCGATGGCATTGCGAGCGAGGCGATCAGGGTGCCACGCGATAATGCCGTCTGCTTCGCCCTTTGCGAGTCGGGTAAGCATGGTATTGAACACCGGACGCCCCGGTGACTTTGCGCTATATGACTCTGTGAATGTCTCAACGATCTGAAGGCCGGGAATATTGGCGAACGTCCGCAACGCCTCGCTTTGTTGTGAGTCGATGGAGAGGACTTGGCGATCCTCGGATTCGGTGGATTTTCGGCAATAGAGAAAATAGCGCATATATACAGCGCACCGCGGGGTGCTGCCATCAGCTTCCCGCATAATAGAAATTTGTCAAAGACATGGAGGCGTACGTCTCCGCATGTCCTATTCGTGTCCAAAAGGACACGAATATGTGTGTTGCGCGAATGCATTCCCGTGTCTCGCACGAAAATATCTCTCACGATACCGTGAGGCGATGCAACACAATAATCAACAACCGCGCGCTGAGCGCAGCACCGCCGTCGTCTCGCAACTGCTCCCCGATGGGGGCCTTGTCGAACTCCTGTACGATAAAAACACGGGCCGCACCCGCTTTGCACGCCACCACGATGGAGTGAGCGAATACATCGAGCAATTCGCCGGGAGAGACGGGAGAACCTGCGTGCCCGTTTCTCCCAAAAACAACCTGATCCGTCACGACGTACTCTTGCTTCCCGAGTGCGCCACACCGTTCGGTTCGTGCGAAGAACTGGTGCACGACATCATGGCATATATCGACCGCTATCTTGATCTGTCGGAGGACTTCCGTGCAATTGCGACTGCATATATCCTCTTGTCGTGGGTATATGACGCATTCAATGAACTGCCATATTTGCGATTTCGTGGCGACTTTGGAAGCGGTAAAACGCGTGCGCTACTTGTCGTTGGTTCAATCTGCTACAAACCATTCTTCGCCAGCGGTGCCTCGACCGTCTCTCCAATCTTTTATACGCTCGATACCTTCGGTGCCACCCTCATCGCCGATGAGACCGACTTTCGTTTCAGCGATGAGCGCGCCGAACTGGTGAAGATATTCAACAATGGGAACGTGCGCGGTTTCCCTGTGCTCCGCAGTGCAGTGACACCGCAGCAAACCTTCGACCCCCGCGCCTTCAACGTCTTCGGCCCCAAGATCGTTGCGATGCGGAATTCCTTTGATGATCCTGCGCTCGAGAGTCGGTTTCTCACCGAAGACATGGGCAAGCGTCCGCTCCGCGCGGATATCCCGATCAATCTCCCCGACGTGCAGCGCGCGGAAGCAACGCTCCTGCGCAATAAACTCCTCCACTATCGCTTCACCACACGCCACACGGCAACCATTGACGCCGCAGGCTATGACGCCCGCCTCTCGCCGCGTTTGAATCAAATCATGGCGCCCTTGCTTGCCGTGGCCGAAGGCACGACCCTGCGTGCAGCGATCATGCGGGGAGCGACAAAGACTGAAGACGCCATTCGTGCGCAACGCTCGGGAACGAGTGAAGCGCTGGTGCTCGAAGTGCTCTGTGTGCTGTGGAAGGCAACGAATCACGAATACCTCACCGTCGCTGCGATCACGGACGCGTTCATTGCCCGCTATGGCAGCGAGTTTGTGCGACCGATCACGCCGCGCTATATCGGTCAGATACTCCGCACCCGCTTGCGCCTCTATACATACAAACGGCACGGCATCTTTGTGTTGCCACTCAATCAAGAAGCGCATCTGCTGCAGCTTGCTGCGCGCTATGCGGTGAGCATGGATGGGGGCATATCTGAATCAACTACCGATATACATAGATAGTTATCCACAGGACAGGGGGAGGTGGGGAGGATAGTTTTGCGCCCCCTTCATTGCCCTACGCCGTGAAAAGAGCGCTTAACCACAAGCGCCGCCTCCCCGCAGGAACTCCCCATGTCCCCATATCAGCAAAACGGGGCCTCAAAGGGTGCATTTCCGCGTCTGTTTTTGAATGTGTAAAGCAACTATCTTGAATATATGCTCGCATTTCCGCTAATGGAGGGGTGAGCAATAATATTATGATCATACGTCACGCCTCTGGTGCGCTTAGTACGCATCGGAAACTGTGGGGGTTCTCGCAGTGCGAGTTAGCAGCATTGCTTGGCTATGCGGGCCGTAACGAAATCGCCCGCATTGAACAAGGAAAGCGCGCCCCTTCGATAGAGATCGCGCTTGCTTGCGCCGCATTATTTGGCGTTTCCATAAAAGAGTTGTTTCCCCAACTCTCCGATCATGCCGAGCAGCGCTTCTGCGCGCGCGTCACGGACTTTGATCGTGGACTCACTCACCATACCATCTCGAAATCAGCGCGCAAGCGTGAACTCCTTGCGCAAGTCTGTTCCATTGTCGGAGGGGATAACGGCAAAGGAATATGAGTGCGCCCCGCGTGGGCGCGCTGCTGGGGCTCGCACCAACTGCGCGCGGACTCGGTTATATCGTCATCGACGGAGCGCACCGCCTTTGTGACTGGGGCGTGAGAGAAGCGCGCGGGGGCGACAAGAATGGGCAGGCGCTGCGCGTTGCAGCAGCACTCATGGAGCGGTGCGCGCCGTCTGCGCTCATCGTCGAAGACATCCGCACCGCACGCCGCCATCCGCGCATCGTGGCCTTGCTTGCGGAACTGACGAAGGCGGCGGAAGCCCGCGGGATGCGTGTGCAGCGCTTTACCCGCTCCGCCCTCCGTGCGCACTTCGGCGTGCACACCAAGCATGCAATTGCCGAGGAGGTCGCAAAGGCGATCCCAGTGCTTGCGGTGCAACTTCCTCGGAAACGAAAACCTTGGATGAGCGAGGACGCGCGACAGGCGCTCTTTGATGCGGCGGCGCTTGCGCTCCTCGCGCTACCGGAGTCTGATGTTTCCGAAGCGAAGGCGCCCGCGCACCCGGCCGGGCTCGCCTGATGCGGTCGGACGTGGAGGGCCGGCCACAACGATGCACCGACAGCCGCCAGAAGTTCTTTTCTGTTCTTTCTTTTGTTCTTTTGAAGGAAGTTCGCCATGCAACACGCCAAACGCATCGGCATCTGGATTCGCGTCTCTACCGAAGATCAGGTGAAAGGCGAAAGCCCCGAGCATCACGAACGACGCGCGCGCCTCTATGCGGAAGCGAAGGGGTGGGAAGTTGTCGAGGTGTACCGCCTGGACGCCATGTCCGGGAAAACTGTAAAGGAGTATCCCGAAACCAAACGCATGCTTGCCGACATTGCGCGCGAGCACATCACGGGACTCATCTTCTCGAAACTCGCGCGACTCGCGCGCAATACCAAGGAACTCTTGGAGTTTGCCGATACCTTCCGGGCACACGGCGCCGACCTAATATCGCTCGCCGAATCCATCGACACTTCCTCACCCGCCGGCCGCCTCTTCTACACCATGATCGCGGCAATGGCCCAATGGGAGCGCGAGGAAATCGCCTCCCGCGTTGCCGCCTCTGTTCCCATACGCGCGCAGTTGGGCAAGTCCCTTGGCGGGCAGCCGCCGTTTGGATATCAGTGGGTTGAAGGAAAACTCATCCCGCATCCCGAGGAAGCTCCGGTACGCGCACTGATGCATCAGCTCTTCCAAGAGCACAAGCGCAAGAAAACCGTCGCCCGATTGCTGAATGAGCGAGGACATCGCACACGGAGCGGCGCCCTCTTTTCCGATACGACGGTGGGTCGTTTGATAGAGGACCCGACCGCCAAGGGCATCCGTCGCGCGAACTACACCTCATCCTCTGATAACGCGAAAGCGTGGGTACTCAAACCTGAATCGGAATGGGTGCTCGTTGAGGTTCCACCCATCATTTCCGAGGAACTCTGGGAGGAATGCGCGGCGATCATGAAGGGGCGCAAAGGGACAGGACGGCGCATCGCAAAGCACGTGCGACATCTCTTTGCCGGAGTCACATACTGCCACTGCGGCAAGGTCATGTATGTGCCGTCGAATAGTCCCAAGTACATCTGCCAAGCCTGTCGTACCAAGATTCCCACAGACGACCTTGAGGCGATCTTCCATGAGGAACTCAAGCGGTTCTTCTTTGCTCCGGAGGAGATTGCAAAGGAGTTGCAACAACAGAATGCCGCCATCGGTGTCAAACACGCGGAGCTTGCGACGCTCACGAAGGAGCGGGCGAAGCTGACTGCCGAGACGGACAAGCTCTACGACCTGTATCAGTCCGGAATGATCGACAAGCGTGGGTTTGGTGCAAAGTACCGGCCGCTGTCGGAGCGGGGTGCGCAACTCGATGATGCGATTCCCGCGCTTCAGGCGGAGATTGATGTACTCAGCATCAGCGCCCTTTCGCATGAAGACATCGTCTCCGAGGCGCGCGACTTGTACTCCCGCTGGGCGACCTTGCCGCATGAGGAGAAGCGGCGCATCGTGGAGACGATCACCGAGCGGATCGACGTGGGCGAAGGTGAGGTCGCAATTCACCTCTTCTATGCGCCGCCGACGCCGATCCGACGTGGAGGATCATCGGGTGGTGCTCACGGAGGCGGAGAAGACGGCAACGACGGAGACGATCCCTCGTCTCCTCAAACTCATGGCAATTGGGCAACGCATGCGCACGGGTTCATCGCTGCGATCAGCTGGAATCTGGCCGGGAACTCGGCCTGCCGCGCCGCCCGCGAGATGACGATGCGCCCCGTCTCCAGCGGCTCGCGCAGGGCCTCAAGCGCGGCCCTCGGATACTCGGCCAGCTCATCGAGAAAGAGCACGCCCTCGTGCGCCAGCGAGATCTCGCCCGGCCTCGGCGGTGACCCACCGCCCACCAGCGCCACCGACGACGCCGTGTGATGTGGTGTGCGAAGCACCCGCTGCCCCCAGCGAGACACGTCGAAATGTCCGGTGAGACTCAGCACGGCGGCCGACTCCAGGGCCTGGTCTTCGGAGAGCACGGGCAGGAGCCCGGTGAAGCGCTGCGCCAGCATGGACTTGCCGGTGCCGGGCGGTCCGACCATCAGCAAGCTGTGCCCTCCGGCAGCGGCCAGTTCGAGCGCCCGCTTGGCGGCAGACTGGCCCTTCACGTCGCGCAGGTCGGGGAATGACGCCGCACAGGCGCGCTTCTCGGCCACCAGCGTCGGCAGGCCCTGCGCGGATTCGTCGGGCACGAGGGCCTGCACCACGTCCAGCAGGTGCGCGGCCGGATGGATCTTCAGGCCCTCGACCAGCGCCGCTTCTCGCGCGCTCGCTTCGGGCAGCACGAGTGCCCGGCTCGACCCGATGCGCCGCATGGCCAGCGCCATCGCGAGCGCGCCGCGCACCGGCCGCAGGTGCCCGGCCAGCGACAGCTCGCCGGCGAACTCGTAGCGCGCCAGCTTCTGCGCGTCGATCTGCCCGTTGGCGGCGAGGATGCCGAGCGCCATCGCGAGATCGAAGCGGCCGGACTCCTTGGGCAGGTCGGCGGGCGCGAGGTTGACAGTGATCCTCTTGTTGTGGGGAAAGTCCAGGCCGCTATGAAGCAATGCGGCGCGCACCCGCTCGCGTGCCTCCTTCACCTCGGTGTCGGCCAGCCCCACCACGGTGAAACTTGGCAGCCCGTTGGCCAGATGCACCTCGACGGTGACTTCGGGCGCCGCAAGCCCGTGCAGGCCACGGCTGTGGAGGACGGCCAACGACATCGGGACTTCCTGTCTTGTTGTGTGAATGGGCGGCGATTCTGCGCAAGACCCGCCCGCCGCGCGCGCCCCTTGTGGGCCACCCCGAGGGGCGAAGCGTGGCCGCATGCCTCATGCACCAAAGAGCCGCCCGCAACCTGACCGCCAGCCGATCGGCACGGCGCTTGTGCACGATTTCGGGGCGTCAATGCGCTTCGTTGGGGCGGTCAAGCCTTGTTGCAAGCGGGCACAAAAGCTGCAGAAGTCGCCCCGGCACTTTCATAAAACCCCCTGGAGAACCACCCGATGAAGAAGACCCTGTTGAGTCTGGCCGCTGCGACCGTCGTCACGTCCCTGCCGGTGCTAGTCCACGCGGAGGACGCGAACCCGCTGTCGTTCAACGCCAGCTTGACCACGGACTACCGCTATCGCGGCATCTCGCAGAGCCGTCTGAAGCCCGCCCTGCAAGGCGGCGCCGACTATGCGCTGCCCAACGGCTTCTACGTGGGCACCTGGGGATCGACCATCTCCTGGATCAAGGACGCAGGGACCATCGCCGGCGTGGACACCGGTAGCGCTCCGGTGGAAATCGACTTCTACGGCGGCTACAAGGGCGAGATCCAGAAGGACTTCGGCTATGACGTCGGCCTGCTGCAGTACTGGTACCCGAGCAACAAGCTGAGCAACCTCGCCGCCAACGCCAACACGCTCGAGCTCTACGGCGCGCTGACCTTCGGTCCGGCCACCCTCAAGTACTCGCACTCGCTGACCAACCTCTTCGGTTCGCTGGACAGCAAGGGCAGCGGCTACCTCGACCTGAGCGCCACCTTCGACGTGAGCGGCTTCGCGGTCACGCCGCACATCGGCCACCAGAAGGTCAAGAACTGGAGCTACGGTTCGTACACCGACTACTCGTTGACCGTGGCCAAGGACGCTGCCGGCTTCACCTGGAGCGCGGCCGTCGTGGGCACGGATGCCAAGACCGACAACGGCGTGATCGCGTATCCGTCGCCGTCGGGCAAGAACCTCGGTCGCAGCGGCTTGGTCCTCGCCGTCAAGAAGACCTTCTGATCCCTTATTCAACCTGGAGATGACCATGAAAATGGTGACTGCCATCGTCAAGCCCTTCAAGCTTGATGAAGTGCGCGAAGCCCTGAGCGCCATCGGCGTTCAGGGCGTCACGGTGACCGAGGTGAAAGGCTTCGGCCGCCAGAAGGGCCACACGGAGCTGTACCGCGGTGCGGAGTACGTTGTCGACTTCCTGCCCAAGGTGAAGATCGAAGCGGCCGTGGACGACGCCATCGTGGATCGCGTCATCGAGGCCGTCGAGGCCGCTGCCCGCACCGGCAAGATCGGCGACGGGAAGATTTTCGTTTCGTCGTTGGAACAGGTCGTCCGCATTCGCACGGGCGAAACCGGCAAAGACGCGCTCTGACGTCATCACACCAGAGAGAGACACCACCATGAAGAAACTCATTGCCACCCTCGCCCTGGGCCTCGCGGCCTGGGGCTTCGCCGGCGCGTCCATCGCGGCCGACGCCGCCGCGTCGGCGCCCGCCGCCGCCGTGGCTGCGTCGGCTTCGCCGGCTGCGGCCACCACCACGGCAGCCGCTCCGGCGGATGCCGCGTCGGCCTCCACGACGGCCGCGGCCGCTGCCTCGGCACCTGCTGCCGCGGCCAGCGCGCCGGTGCCCAACAAGGGTGACACCACCTGGATGCTGATTTCCACCGTGCTCGTGATCATGATGTCGATCCCGGGCCTGGCGCTGTTCTACGGCGGCCTCGTGCGCAGCAAGAACATGCTGTCCGTGCTGATGCAGGTGTTCGTCACCTTCTCGATGATCGTCGTGCTGTGGGTCCTCTACGGCTACAGCATCGCGTTCACGGAGGGCAATGCCTACTTCGGCGGTGTCTCGCGGCTCTTCCTCAACGGCGTCTTCGACCCGATGAAGGGCGAGTTCTCGACGGCAGCCACCTTCAGCAAGGGCGTTGTCATTCCCGAGATCGTCTTCGTGGTGTTCCAGGCGACCTTCGCGGCCATCACCTGCTGCCTGATCGTCGGCGCCTTCGCCGAGCGCATCAAGTTCTCGGCCGTGCTCGCCTTCATGGTGCTGTGGTTCACCTTCAGCTACCTGCCGATCGCGCACATGGTCTGGTACTGGGCAGGTCCTGATGCCTACACCAGCAAGGAAGTGGTGGACAAGGTCAACGCCACGGCCGGCCTGATCTGGCAGTGGGGTGCCCTCGACTTCGCAGGCGGCACGGTGGTGCACATCAACGCGGCCGTCGCCGGTCTCGTGGGTGCGTACATGGTCGGCAAGCGCGTCGGTTACGGCCGCGAAGCCTTCACGCCGCATTCGCTGACGCTCACGATGGTCGGTGCCTCGTTGCTGTGGGTGGGCTGGTTCGGCTTCAACGCCGGTTCCGCCCTCGAAGCCGGCAACAGCGCTGCGCTCGCCTTCCTGAACACCTTCTCGGCCACCGCCGTGGCGGTGCTCGCCTGGTGCATCGGTGAATCGCTGCTCAAGGGCAAGGCCTCGATGCTGGGTGCCGCCTCGGGCGCCGTCGCGGGTCTGGTCGCCATCACGCCCGCCGCCGGCAACGTCGGCATCATGGGTGCACTGGTGGTCGGCGGCGCTGCCGGCTTCCTGTGCCTGTGGGGCGTGACCGGCCTGAAGAAGCTGCTCGGCGCGGACGATTCGCTGGACGTGTTCGGCGTGCACGGCGTGGGCGGCATCATCGGTGCGCTGCTCACCGGCATCTTCAACCACCAGTCTCTGGGCGGCCCGGGCATGGTGACCGACTGGGTCACGGCCACGGTCGGTTCCAACGGCATCTGGGCGCAGTTCATCATCCAGGCCAAGGCCGTCGGCGTGACGGTGGTCTGGTCGGGCGTCGTGGCTGCCATCAGCTACAAGATCGTCGACCTGGTGATCGGCCTGCGGGTCACGGAAGAAGAAGAACGCGAAGGCCTGGACATCTCGTCCCACGGCGAAACGGCCTACAGCAAGTAAGCCGGTACTCGTGTCTTGTCAAAGGCCGCCTTCGGGCGGCCTTTGTGTTTCTTGGCCCCCCAGTCGCTGGCGCTCCTGCCCCCGAGGGGCGCCACCCAGCGGGCTGGCGGAGCCAGTCCCGCGGGCGTGGCTTGATGGGCGCTCTGCTTCGCGCGCTTGCATCGCGACCTTTTCGGGTTGTGGCACTTGTCCCGAGCGGCGCCCACCCCAAATGCCTAGAATCTTCGGAAACTCCAATGCCCTGCCCATTGCGGCGTGGCTTCCTCATTCGGGTCACCCTCCATGGTTCCTCACCTCATCACGGCGCTCACCGGCCCGATCAACGAACTGGAACAGCGCATCCTCGAATCGCTGCCGGCCATCGAGCGCTGGTTTCGCCTGGAGTGGATGGAGCACACGCCGCCGTTCTATACCTCGGTGGACGTGCGCAACGCCGGCTTCAAGCTGGCGCCGGTGGACACCAACCTCTTTCCCGGCGGCTTCAACAACCTGACGCCCGAGATGCTGCCGCTGGCAGTGCAGGCGGCGATGGCGGCGATCGAGAAGATCTGCCCCGAAGCGCGCAACCTGCTGCTCATTCCCGAGAACCACACGCGCAACAGCTTCTACCTGATGAACGTGGCGCGGCTGGTGCAGATCTTCCACCAGGCCGGGCTGAACGTGCGGCTGGGTACGCTCAACGAGGAAATCAAGGCGCCGACCGAAATCGCCTTGCCCGACGGCACCTCGCTCACCGTCGAGCCGCTCGTGCGCAACCGCGGGCGCCTGGGGCTCAAGGATTTCGATCCTTGCACCATCCTGCTGAACAACGACCTCTCGGCCGGCATCCCCAAAGTGCTGGAAAGCCTGCACGAGCAATACGTCCTCCCGCCGCTGCATGCCGGCTGGGCGGTGCGCCGCAAGACCAACCACTTCCAGGCCTACGAGGAAGTGGCCAAGAAGTTCGCCAAGCTGCTGGGCATGGACCCGTGGCTTATCAACCCGATGTTCGCGCGCTGCGGCGAGGTGAACTTCTCCGACGGCACCGGCGCCGAATGCCTGATGAGCAATGCCGAGGCGCTGCTCGCCAAGATCCGCCGCAAGTACAAGGAATACGGCATCCAGGAGAAGCCGTTCATCATCGTGAAGGCGGACGCCGGCACCTACGGCATGGGCATCATGACCGTGCGCGACCCGAAGGACCTGGCCGAGCTGAACCGCAAGACGCGCAACAAGATGAGCGTCATCAAGGACGGCCAGGAGGTGTCCGAGGTCATCCTGCAGGAAGGCGTGCCGACCTACGAGCGCGTGCACGACGCGGTGGCTGAGCCGGTGGTCTACATGATCGACCGCTATGTCGTGGGCGGCTTCTACCGCGTGAATGCCGAGCGCGGCGTCGATGAGAACCTCAACTCCCCGGGGGCGAGCTTCGTGCCGCTGGCCTTCGCGGAATCGAACCAGCTGCCCAAGCCGGGTGTGAAGCCGGGAGCGAGCGCCCCCAACCGCTTCTACATGTACGGCGTCATCGCCCGGCTCGCGATGGTGGCTGCAAGCTACGAGCTCGAAGCCACCGATCCGGACGCCGAGATCTACGAGTAGCTGGCTGGGCGGCGCATAGCGCACAAGTTGCTGCAGTGCAACAAAGGCACTGTGGCCTGATCGGACTCCCCGGCTTCCCGTGGTGAGGTGGATGCCCGGCAGGCGCACAATCGCTTTCCCCATAACAAAGCCGCGCGGGGTCCGAGCCGCCGCGGTTGAACGTGAACCAGCACCGTCCTACCTCCAGCCTGGCAGTCTTGACCCTGGGCGCCCTGGGCGTCGTCTACGGCGACATCGGCACCAGCCCGCTGTACGCCTTCAAGGAAGTCTTCGCGCACGGACACGTGCCGCTCACGCAGGCCAACATCTTCGGCGTGCTGTCCTTGATGTTCTGGACGCTGACGGTCGTCGTGTCCATCAAGTACGTGGTGCTGATCCTGCGCGCCGACAACAACGGCGAAGGCGGCCTGATCGCCATGCTCGCACTGGCCTCGCAGGCGGTGCGCGACCGGCCGGAGCTGCGGCGGCGGCTGCTCATGCTGGGCATCTTCGGCACGGCCATCTTCTTCGGCGATGGCGTCATCACGCCGGCGGTGTCGGTGCTGGGCGCGATGGAAGGCCTGGAAGTCGCCGCGCCGGGGCTGCACGCCTACATCGTCCCGGTGTCATTGGTGGTGATCACCGTGCTCTTCATGGTGCAGCGCCACGGCACGGGTGGCATCGGCAAGTTCTTCGGGCCGGTCACCGCCCTGTGGTTCCTGGTCATCGCGGTGATGGGCCTCGTGCACATCGCACGCAACCCCGCGGTGATTGGCGCACTGAGCCCGCTGCCCGCGCTCGAATTCCTCTTCCTGCATCCGCACACCGCCTTCGTGGCGCTCGGCTCCGTCGTGTTGTGCGTGACCGGCGCCGAGGCGCTGTACGCCGACATGGGCCACTTCGGCAAGCGGCCCATCCGCACGGCCTGGTTCAGCCTGGTGATGCCGTCGCTCGTGCTCAACTATTTCGGCCAGGGCGCGATGCTGTTGGAGTCGCCCGAGAAGGTGGCCAACCCTTTCTACGAGATGGCGCCGGAGTGGGCGCTTTACCCGCTGATCGCGCTGGCCACCTGCGCCGCAGTGATCGCGTCGCAGGCCTTGATCTCGGCCGCGTTCTCCGTCACCAAGCAGGCCATCCAGCTCGGCTACATGCCGCGGCTTCGGATCCTGCACACCTCCGTGCGCGAGACGGGGCAGATCTACGTGCCCTTCGTGAACTGGGGGCTGTACGCCTGCATCGTGGGTGCCGTGCTGGTGTTCGGCTCCAGCAGCAAGCTGGCCGGCGCCTACGGCATCACGGTCACGATCGACATGACGATCACGACCATCATGACCTTCTTCGTGATTCGCTACGGCTGGAAGTACCCGTGGGCTTTGAGCTTCGCGGCCACGGTCTTCTTTTTCATGGTGGACATCACCTACTTCAGCGCCAACATCGTCAAGGTGATCGACGGTGGCTGGTTCCCGCTGATCATCGGCGCGGTGATGTTCTCGCTGATGATGACCTGGAAGCAGGGCCGGGCGCTGATGGCCGAGCGCCTGCGCGACGACGCCATCGACCTGAAGAGCTTCCTCGAGGCGGTGTTCGTGAGCCCGCCCATGCGCGTGGCGGGCACGGCGGTGTTTCTCGTGAGCGAGCAAGGCATCACGCCCAACGCGCTCTTGCACAACCTCAAGCACAACAAGGTGCTGCACGAGACCAACCTCTTCGTCACGGTGAAGCAGCACGAAGTGCCGTGGATCGGCTTCGACAAGCGCAGCGAGATGGTGCCGCTCGGCCACGACTGCTGGCAGGTCACGCTGCACTTCGGCTTCAAGAACGAGCCCGACGTGCCCGAGGCGCTGGCCCTGCTGCACAACCGCAGCTTCGCGCTGGACGACATGGAGACGTCCTACTTCCTCTCGCGCGACATCGTCATCCCCACCATCGGCAGCGGCATGGCAGCGTGGCGCGAGAAGCTGTTCGCCGGCATGCACCGCAACGCCTCGGCAGCGGCGGACTACCTGAGCCTGCCGACCAATCGCGTGGTGGAGCTGGGATCGAAGGTGGAGATCTGAGCGTCAGGCGGCGAGAGCGCAGCTTCGCCACCCGCTGACGTCCGCAGGGCTTCTCCCGCTGCGGGCAAGCCCATCGGCTGGCCGCTATCCTCGCGCGATGCGATTCCTGCGCGACCTCTCGCTCTCATCCTTCACCGCCGGCTTTGTCGCCGTGCTCGTGGGCTTCACGAGTTCCGTGGCCATCGTCTTCCAGGCCGCTACCGCACTGGGCGCGACGCCGGCGCAGATCAGCTCCTGGATGTGGGCGCTGGGCCTGGGCATGGGCCTGTGCTCGCTGCTGCCCTCGCTCTTCTGGCGCAAGCCGGTGATGGTCGCGTGGAGCACGCCGGGCGCCGCGGTGCTGGCCACCGCGGCCGCATCCGGGCAGTTCACGCTGGCGCAGGCGGTGGGCGCCTTCATCGTGTGCGCGGCCTTCGTCACGCTCTTCGGCATCACCGGCTGGTTCGAGAAGCTGATGGACCGCATCCCGATGCCGATTGCCAGTGCCTTGCTCGCCGGCGTGCTGGCGCGCTTCGGGCTGGATGCCTTCATCGCGCTCAAGTCGGCCTTTGCGCTGGTGCTGCTGATGCTCGGCACCTACCTGCTCGGGCGCCGGCTGTGGCCGCGCTATGCGGTGCCGACGGTGCTCGTGGCCGGCACGCTCTTCGCGGCAGCACAGGGCCGGCTGCAACTCGACGGCGTGCAGTGGCAGCTCACCATGCCGGTGTTTGTGATGCCCGAGTTCACGCTGCCGGCCATCGTGAGCCTCGCGCTGCCGCTCTTCGTCGTGACCATGGCGTCGCAGAACCTGCCGGGCGTGGCGGCCATCCGCGCGGCGGGCTACCAGATGCCCATCTCCAGGATCATCACGCTCACGGGCGTGGCGACGCTGCTGCTCGCGCCCTTCGGTGCCTTCGCGCTCAACCTCTCGGCGATCACCGCGGCCATCTGCATGGGGCGCGAGGCGCACGAGGACCCGGCCCGGCGCTACATGGCGGCTGCGAGCTGCGGCGCCATCTACTGCGTCATCGGCCTTTTCGGTGCGGCGGTGACCGGCATGCTCACCGCGTTCCCACGCGAGCTGGTGGTGGCGATCGCGGGCTTCGCGCTGCTGGGCAGCATCGGCGGCGGCCTGGCTGTCGCGCTCAAGGACGATGCCCATCGCGAGAGCGCGCTCATCACCTTCCTCGTCACCTTGAGCGGACTGAGCCTGTGGGGCATCGGTTCGGCCTTCTGGGGCGTGGTGGCCGGCGCCATCGCGCTTTTTGTGCAACAGTGGCGGCCCGTCCGCACCGCGTGATCATGATGAAAATCCTCTTCGTTGCCGACCCGCTGGAAGGTTTCAAGACCTACAAGGATTCGACCTTCGCGATGATGCGCGAAGCCGCGTCGCGCGGGCACCAGATCCTCGCCTGCGAGCCCGCCGACCTGGCCTGGGAGCGCGATGGCCGCGTGATGGCCACGATGCGCGACATCACGCTCACCGGCGGCGCCGAGCCGTGGTTCGACGAGCGCGCCCGCGTGCGGCTCGCACTGGCCGAGCTGGACGCGGTGATCATGCGCAAGGACCCGCCCTTCGACAGCGAATACTTCTACGCCACGCACCTGCTGCAGCAGGCTGAGCGTGAGGGCGCCCGTGTGTTCAACAAGCCCTCGGCCCTGCGCGACCACCCCGAGAAGCTCGCGATCATGGAGTTCCCGCAATTCATCGGGCCCACGCTCGTGACGCGCGACGAGCAGGCGATCAAGCGCTTCCATGCCGAGCACCAGGACATCATCCTGAAGCCGCTGGACGGCATGGGTGGCATGGGCATCTTCCGCGTCGGGCCCGATGGCCTGAACCTGGGCAGCATCACCGAGACGCTGAACAGGCAGGGCACGCAGACGGTGATGGTGCAACGCTACCTCGCGGACATCGTCAAGGGCGACAAGCGCATCCTCGTGATCGACGGCAAGCCCGCGCCGTTCTCGCTCGCGCGCATCCCGCAGGGCAGCGAGATTCGCGGCAACCTGGCCGCCGGCGGCAAGGGGGTGGCTCAACCCTTGAGCGACCGCGACCGCGAGATCGCCGAGAGCATCGGCGCGGTGCTGGCGCCGCGTGGCCTGCTGCTCATCGGCCTGGACGTGATCGGCGACTCGCTGACCGAGATCAACGTGACCAGCCCGACCTGCTTCCAGGAGATCACGCAGCAGACGGGCTTCGACGTGCCGCGCATGTTTGTCGACGCGCTCGAGTCGGCGGTGCGGAGCGCCTGAAACGGGTTCGCTGAAGCGGCTGGCGCCGCAGGGGACAATCGGCGTTTTTATCCGGTGCGCCAATGGCTGTCCTTTCGCTTTCCAATGCTCACTTGGCGTTCGGCCACGTCGCCCTGCTGGACGATGCCAACTTCTCGCTCGAAACCGGTGAGCGGCTGGGTCTCATCGGCCGCAACGGCGCGGGCAAGTCCTCGCTCCTGAAGATCCTCGCCGGGCTGGAGAAGCCTGACGACGGCCTGTTGCAGATGACGCAGGGCCTGCGCATCCAGTACGTGCCGCAGGAGCCCGTGTTCGACCTGAGCCAGAGCATCTTCGACGTCGTGAGCGAAGGCGTCGCCGAGGCGCGCGCCGTGCGCCAGCAGTACGAAGAACATGCACCAGGCGTCGACCTGGACGCGCTGCAGACACGCATCGAGGCGCTGGACGCCTGGACGTGGGAGCAGCGGGTGGACACCACGCTCGCGCAGCTGCACCTGGACGGTAGCCGCATCGTCGGCGAGCTCTCGGGCGGCATGAAAAAGCGCGTCGCCCTCGCGCAGGCGCTGGTCGCCGTGCCTGACGTGCTGCTGCTCGATGAGCCCACCAACCATCTCGACCTCGACTCCATCGCCTGGCTGGAAGACCTGCTGCGCAACTTCAAGGGCAGCGTGATGCTGATCACCCACGATCGCGCCTTCCTCGATGGCGTGGCCACGCGCATCATCGAGCTCGACCGTGGCGTGATCCGCAGCTATCCCGGCAACTTCAGCGCCTACGAGCGCATCAAGGAAGAGCAGCTGGCCTCCGAGGCGCTCGCCAATGCACGCGCCGACAAGCTGCTCGCGCAGGAAGAGGTGTGGATCCGCAAGGGCGTGGAGGCGCGGCGCACGCGCAGCGTGGCACGCATCCAGCGGCTGCAAGTGCTGCGCGCGCAGCGGCAGGCGCGGCGCGATTCGCTCGGCCAGGTTCGCCTCGACGTCGACTCCGGCGTGCCCAGCGGCAAGATCGTTGCCGAGCTCAAGGACGTGGGCATGGTGTTCAAGTCAGCCCCACAAGGGGGCGTGCAGCCGCTTGGGAGCGGCCCTGCGCCGGCTGCCGGCGACAAGGTCATCGTCCAGGGCTTCAACGCCACCATCCTGCGCGGCGACAAGGTGGGCCTCATCGGCCCCAACGGCGCGGGCAAGACGACGCTGCTCAAGCTCATCCTCGGCGAGCTCGCACCCACCAGCGGCACGGTGCGCCAGGGCTCGCGCCTGGAGGTCGCCTACTTCGACCAGATGCGCAGCAAGCTCGCCCTCGACGCGACGCTTGCCGACACCATCAGCCCGGGCAGCGAATGGGTGGAGTTCAACGGCGCGCGCAAGCACGTCATGAGCTACCTCAACGACTTCCTCTTCTCGCCCGAGCGGGCCAACTCGCCCGTGCGCACCTTGAGCGGCGGCGAGCGCAACCGCCTGCTGCTTGCGCGGCTCTTCGCGTTGCCGGCGAATGTGCTGGTGCTGGACGAACCCACCAACGACCTCGACATCGACACGCTCGAGCTGCTGGAGGAGCTGCTGCAGGCCTACGCCGGCACCGTGTTCCTCGTGAGCCACGACCGGCGATTCCTCGACAACGTCGTCACCAGCACCATCGCCTGGGAAGGCGACGAGCAGCCCGGCCTGTGGCGCGAGTACGAAGGCGGCTACGAAGACTGGAAGCTGCAGCGCGACCGCGCGCGTTCGCTGCGCGAGCCGGGCAAGCCGGCGGAAAAAGCCAAGCCGAGTAGCGCGACGCCCGCGCTCAAGGCCGACCCGACCGCCCCCAAGCCGCGCAAGCTCAGCTACAAGGAGCAGCGCGAGCTCGACGAACTGCCGGGCCTCATTGACGCGCTGGAGGCCGAACAGAAGGAGCTGGCGGACCTGCTCGGCAAGCCGGAGCTGTACGCGAGCGATCCCAAGCGTGTCGCCGATGCACAGGTGCGCTACGCACAGATCGACGATGAGCTGATGGCGGCGCTGGAGCGCTGGGAGATTCTGGGCAAGCGTTGAGGTGGTTTGACACTGCCGCATGGGCCGATTTCAACCACAGAGCACACCGAGAAGGCACAGAGAGCACAGAGCTTTGCTCTTCCTCTGTGTTCTCTGTGTCCTCTGTGGTGAAGTGAATCGAACCTCAGCGCGCCACGACCTATCGCCCGAGCCCGCCGAACCAGCTTTCGCCGATGGCCGTCGGGTGTGAGCGGCTGACCATCAGCCCAGCCTGCAGGTACAGCGCATTCAACAGCCGCACCGCGCGCTCGCGGTCCATGCCGGCCCAATCGCTGATCTCGCGAAGCGTCGCGCTCTCGCGGCGCAGACGGTAGATGGCTGCCATGGTCGTGCTCGACGCAGGGATGGCACCCAGCTCCAGCCCCGGCGTCACGCGGTACACCGCCGGTCCGGCGATCTCCGGCAGCAGCTCGGTGCGTGCGCCGCGCATGGCCAGCTCCCACAAGAGCGGCGCGAGCGGTGCGTGCATGCGGCTTTCGCCGACCAGGCCGCTCTCCTCATTGCCCGGCGGTCGCAGCATGGCAGGTTCCACGTGCATCACCTGCAGCGCCGTCGGCTCGTCCAGCAGCTGCGACATCGGCAGCGGGCAGTGCACCAGCCGTTCCTCCGGAAAGACGGTGAGCGGCACGACATGCTCGCCGCGCTGCAGATGGATCGTCACGCGCTTGGCATGGCGAACGCAGGCGGCGACGACTTCGAGAACCTCGGAGGTCGCACCGTCTTGCTCGAAGCGGTAGAGGTCGGCGCGCAGAGACGGGCTCAGCGATGAGATGCGCGTGCTGACGCCACTCTCAGCCGCGTCGGCTTCGAGTTCCTTGAGGTAGAGCCGGTATGCGCTCGCGCGCATCAGCTCCGGCTCGCCAAAGGGGATCGTGGACTCGAACATGTCGGAACGTGTGCTGTGTCACGAACTGTAGCCCGTGCCTGCTGCAATGCAAATGAAGCCCTTAGGAACTGCGGTGTCGGACTTCACAACGCGGAACGGGCCTCGGCGAGTGCGCGCCAGAAGCGTGCGTCCTGCGTCGTCGCGAAATTGATGCGCATGAGTGTCGTCGGTCGGTGCGTGGCATGAAACAGCGCGCCGGGTGCGAGCAGCCAGCCGTCGTCGAGCATGACGCGCGCGAGCCGCTCGGTGTCCACGCCGACGTCCACCCAGCCGAAGAGCCCGCGCGGCGGCGCGCCGAATCGGCAGCCGTGCTGCTCGGCGAGCTTCACCGCGCGGCTGCGTGCGGCGTCCAGCTTGGCGGTGACCCGTTCGGCATGGCGGCGCAGCAGGCCATGCTCGAGGCAATGCGCCAGCGCCTGCTCGAGCAGGCCGGGCGTGGTGAGCGTGCTCAGCAGCTTGGTGTCGACGAAGCGGTCGACCAGCCCGGGCGGCGCGGCGATGAAGCCCACCCGCCAGTTAGGCGCGAGGATTTTCGAGAACCCCGAGACGTAGATCGTGCGCTCCAGCGCGTCGAGCGCCGCCATGCGCGGCAGGTGCGCCGGCGCGAGGTGGGCGTAGCTGTCGTCCTCGACGATGTGCAGGTCGTGACGCTGCGCGAGCTTGAGCAGCCGGTGCGCGCTGCCCAGCGACAGCGAGGCCCCCGTCGGGTTGTGCAGCACCGACACCGTCACATACAGCCGCGGGTGGTGCGCCTCGATCAGCCGCTCCATCACCGCGAGATCGGGGCCGTCCTCGCCCCGCGGCACCGGCAGCACGCGCAGGCCGAGCGCCGCGAGCCGCGCGTACTCGACCGACCAGCCGGGCTCGTCCACCAGCACGCTTTCGCCCGCATGCACGAGCGAGCGGGTGACGACGTCCAGCGCATGCGTGGCGCCGACGGTGGTGATGATCTGCTCGGGCGTGGCCATCACGCCGTGGTCGGCCAGCCGCGTGGCCAGCGCCCGCCGCAGCCGCGGGTCGCCTGCCGGCTGGCCGTATTGCAACGACAGCGGCGCGAGCTGCGAGCCGCTGGAGACGCGGCGCAGGGCACTGCTCAGCATGGGCAGGTCCAGCCACTCGATGGGCAGGGTGCCCAGGCCCGGCATCGGGTGTGCGCCGGGCGGCTGGAACATGCCGCGCATCAGCGTGGTGGCGCTGATGGGCAAGGGTGCCGGCGGGCTTTTCGCGGCGGGCGGCCGCGCCGGCTCGGGCATGGTCTCGCGCACGAAGAAGCCGCGCTGCCGGCGTGCCTCGACCAGGCCTTGCGCCTGCAGCTGGTCGTAGGCGGCCACCACCGTGTACGCGCTCACGCCATGCCGACGGGCGCATTCGCGCACCGAGGGCAGGCGCGTGCCGGGCGCGAGCAAGCGCTGCCGGATGCGTTCGGAAAAGCGCGCCGAGAGCTGGTCGGTGAGGGTGGTGTCCGCGCCGCGGGAGAGGGCGCCTGGGCCGGCGCCGACTGTGGAGTTGCTCATGCTGGACACCTGTGAAGAGGTCTTGGACAAACCACGATGTGTTGGCCGAATCGCCAATACAGATCGCATCCTGTGAGGGAAAAGTGTACTGGCTCTGTGCTGGAGCTGCCTCGTAGACTGGTCCGATGTCGACCCAGGAAATCACCGCACTGCTGCTCTTCGCGACCGCGATGAGCTTCACGCCCGGACCGAACACCACGCTGTCCACCGCGCTTGCCGCCAACTTCGGGCTGCGTCGCGCGCTGGGCTTCATCGTGGCGGTGCCCACCGGCTGGACGCTGATGATGCTGGCCTGCGGCCTGGGACTCGGCGCGCTGGTGCTTGCGATGCCGATGCTTCGACTGGCGGTGAAGGCCTTCGGCATCGCCTACCTGGTATGGCTGGCGTGGAAACTGGCGCGATCGTCGACCTTGGGTGAGGCGACGGGCGACCGGCTGCGGGTGAGCTTCGCCCAAGGCGTGGCATTGCAGTTCGTCAACATCAAGGCCTGGATGCTGGCCCTGGCGCTGGCCGGCGGCTGGGTCGCGACGAGCGCCGGCCAGCCGACGAGCAACCCCGGAGAGCGCCTGGCCATCGTCTGCGTGGTGATGCTGGGCTTTGCGCTCACGAGCAACCTCGCCTACGCGCTGACCGGCGCCCTGCTGCGTCGGTGGCTGTCTCAGGGTGCCCGCCTCTTGTGGTTCAACCGCGCGATGGGCGCCTTGCTGCTGGCCACCGCCGGCTGGATGGCGCTCGCATGACGCCCACCCGACACGACGAAACCCGCGGCCTGTGGTGGGGGCTGGTCGGCGTCGTCATCTTCGCGATGACGCTGCCGATGACGCGCCTGGCCGTGGGGCCTGCGTCCGATCCGCAATTGCCGCCGCTCTTCGTCACGGCCGGTCGCGCCGCGGCGGCCGGTGTGCTGAGCGTCGTCTACCTGCTCTCCACCCGCGCGCCGCGGCCACGGGGGGACCAGCTCGGCGCCATCGCGGTGTCGGCACTCGGCACGGTCGTGGGATTCCCGCTCTTCCTCTCGCTCGCCCTGCGCGAGGTCGATGCCATGCACGCGGCCGTCATCACCGGCGTGCTGCCGCTGGGCACCGCGGTGGCCGCGGCCATCGCCTTCCGCCAACGGCCGTCCGCCGGCTTCTGGACCTGCGCCGTGGTGGGCTGTGGCCTGGTGCTGGCCTTCGCGGCGTTGCGCGGCAGCGGGCGCTTGAGCGCGGCCGACGGCCTGCTGCTGGCGGCCGTCGCGAGTGCCTCCGTCGGCTACGTCGCCGGCGCGCGGCTGTCGGCGCAGATGAAGGCGGAGCAGGTCATCTGCTGGGTGCTGGTGTTGAGCCTGCCCTTCACCGCGCCGGTGAGCTGGGCGACCTGGCCCGTCGGCGCCGCCACTGTTCATGCGGGGGCCTGGCTGGGCTTCGCCTACGTCACGCTCTTCTCGATGTGGCTGGGCTTCTTCGCCTGGTACCGCGGCCTCGCGCTCGGCGGCACGGTGCGGGTGAGCCAGGTGCAGCTCGTGCAGCCCTTTCTCGCCCTGCTGTTCGCCGTGCCCGTGCTCGGCGAGCGGCTCGAGCCCGTCACCGTGATGTTTTCCATCGCCGTCATCGCCACCGTGTTCATCGGCAAGAAGATGCCCACGCACATGAAGGCGGCTTCGTGACGACCCCAGTTTCTTGTCCGACCCTGGTTCCCGAAGGAGGGGAACACGCATGACGTTCCAGCAAGCCAGACGCGCCGAGCGAATGAACCCGTCCATCATTCGCGAAATCCTCAAGGTCACTGAGAAGCCGGGCATCATCTCGCTCGCCGGCGGCCTGCCTTCGCCGGACACCTTCCCGGTCGAGGCGATGCGCGAGGCGGCCGAGCGCGTCCTGCGCGACAACCCGCGCGAAGCCTTGCAGTACGCGGCGAGCGAAGGCTACGGCCCGCTGCGCGAATGGGTGGCGCACCAACTGAATGGGCAGGGCCTGAAGGCCGAGGCCTCGCAGGTGCTCATCACCACCGGCTCGCAGCAGGGGCTGGACCTGGCCGGCAAGATCCTCATCGACGCGGGCAGCCGCGTGGCGGTGGAGTCGCCCACCTACCTCGGCGCGCTGCAGGCATTCACGCCCTACGAGCCCGAGTTCGTCTCGGTGCCCTGCGACGACAACGGCCCGCTGCCCGACCAGCTCGACATCGCGAAGGGTGCGCGCTTCCTCTACGCGCTGCCGAACTTCCAGAACCCGAGCGGCCGCTGCATGGATGCGGCCCGCCGCGACGCCCTCATGAAGAAGGTGCAGGAGATCGGCCTGCCCGTGGTCGAAGACAACCCCTACGGCGACCTGTGGTTCGACGCGCCGCCGCCCGCTCTGCTCGCCTCGCGCTGGGCCGATGGCTGCGTCTACCTCGGCTCGTTCTCGAAGGTGCTGGCGCCGGGCCTGCGGCTGGGCTACGTCGTCGCACCCAAGACGCTGTACCCCAAGCTGCTGCAGGCCAAGCAGGCCGCCGACCTGCACACGCCCAGCTTCAACCAGCGGGTGGTGCACGAGGTCATCCGCGACGGCCTCCTCGACCAGCACGTGCCCACCATCCGCGCGAAGTACAAGTCGCAGCGCGATGCGATGCGCGCGGCACTCGAGCGCCACATGCCGCCGGGTTGCCGCTGGAACGTGCCGGTGGGTGGCATGTTCTTCTGGCTCGAACTGCCCGAGGGCGTGGATGCGATGGCGCTGCTGCCGCATGCGGTGGAGAACGGCATGGCCTTCGTGCCGGGCTCGGCCTTCTACGCCGACCATCCGAAGCTCAACACCCTGCGCCTGTCCTTCGTCACCGTGTCGGAGGGGCGCATTGCCCAAGGCGTCGAGGCACTGGCCAAGACATTGAAGGAGCGCCACGCATGAAACTCGCATTCACCCAGGTCGATGTGTTCACCGACACGCCGCTGCGCGGCAACCCGCTGGCCGTCGTCCACGCCGCCGAAGGCTGGAGCGACGCGCAGATGCAGACCTTCGCGCGCTGGACGAACCTGTCGGAGACGACCTTTCTCTCCCGGCCGACCTCGCCCGAGGCCGACTATCGGGTGCGCATCTTCACGCCCGGTGGCGAACTGCCTTTCGCCGGCCATCCGACGCTCGGCTCCTGCCATGCCTGGATGGAGCACGGCGGCCGGCCGAAACAAGCGGGCCGTGTCGTGCAGGAATGCGGTGTGGGGCTCGTGAACATCCGGCTCGACGGCGCGCGTGCCGCCTTTGCCGCGCCGCCTTCCCGGCGCGAGCCGGTGGAGCCGGAGCTGCTGGCAAAGGTGCTCGCCGCGCTGGGCGTGCCGCCCTCGCAGGTGCGTGCCGTGCAGTGGCTGGACAACGGCCCGAAGTGGATGGGCATCGTGCTGTCGGACGCCGACGCGGTGCTGTGCATCGAGCCCGAACATGCGCTGCTGAAGAACCTCGCGAAGGTCGGCGTCATCGGCCGGCATGCGAGCGGCGACGTGCAGTTCGAGGTGCGTGGCTTCGCGGCGCCCATCGGCATTCCGGAAGACCCGGTCACCGGCAGCCTCAATGCCAGCCTCGCGCAATGGCTGATCGACGAAGGCATCGCGCCGGCGCGCTATGTCGCGGCGCAGGGCACGCGCATGGAACGCAGCGGCCGCGTGCACATCGAGCGCCAGGGCGACACCGTGTGGGTGGGCGGGCAGTCGGTCACTGTCATCCGGGGCGAGCTCAGCCTGTGAACGCGCTGGCGATCGATCACCTGGTGATTGGCGCACGCACGCTCGACGAGGGCGTCGCGTGGTGCGAAGCGACGCTGGGCGCGAGGCCGACAGGCGGGGGCAAACACGCGCTGATGGGCACGCACAACCGTGTCATGTCGATCGCGTCGGCTGCCTTGCCACGGGCCTACCTCGAGATCATCGCCATCGATCCGCAGGCGCCGCACCCGGGGCGCACTCGCTGGTTCGATCTCGATTCGCCGGCGATGCAAGCAGTGTTGGCCCAAGGGCCGCGTCTCGTTCATTGGGTGGCTCGATGCGAGGACATCGATGCGTGCTGCGCGCGCTTGCGCGAAGCCGGCATCGATCGCGGCGAGGTGCTGGGCGCGCAACGCGAGACCGAGCGCGGCCTGCTGCGATGGCGCATCAGCGTGCGGCCCGATGGTGCGCGGCTCTTTGATGGCGCGTTGCCGACCTTGATCCAGTGGACTCACGAGCATCCGGTCGATGGCATGTGCGACAGCGGCGTGCATCTGCAGCGACTGGAAATCGGCGGCTTGCCAGCCACGGCGCAGGCGGTGTGTTCGGCGCCGGGTGTGCGCTTCGCCGATGGCCCGCCGACGCTTGCCGCCATCCTGTCCACGCCCCAGGGCGAGGTCCGTCTCACGACTTGTTGAGGAGCCTGCGATGTTCACCCGAGAAGCCATTGCCGACGCGCGAGGCATCGTCCGCCGCGTCTTCGCGCCCACGCCTCAGCAGCGCTGGCCTTTGCTCGACCAGCGCGTGGGCGCACGCGTGTGGGTCAAGCACGAGAACCACACGCCAGTCGGTGCGTTCAAGCTGCGCGGCGGGCTGGTCTATTTCGATGCGCTGCGCCGCAACCAGCCCGATTGCCGCGGGGTGATCAGCGCGACACGCGGCAATCACGGCCAGTCGGTCGGTTTCGCCGCGCGTGAGGCGGGGTTGAGCGCCACCATCGTGGTGCCGCACGGCAATTCGGTGGAGAAGAACGCCGCGATGCGTGCGCTGGGGGTGGAGCTGATCGAGCATGGCGACGACTTCCAGGCATCGCGCGAGCATGCGCAATCGCTGGCCTCGGTCCATGGCCTGCACGTGGTGCCGGCGTTCCATCCGGACCTCGTGCGTGGCGTGAGCACGTACTGGGTCGAGTTCTTCGAGGCCGTGCAACCCGAGGTGGTCTTCGTGCCCATCGGGCAGGGCTCGGGCGTGTGCGCCTGCGCCGCGGCGCGTGCCCACGCCGGCGCGCGCACGCGGATCATCGGCGTGGTGTCGGCGCACGCGACGGCCTACCTCGACTCCTTCCGCGCCGGATACGCCGTCGAATCGCCCGTGAGCACGTGGCTGGCTGACGGCATGGCTTGCCGTGTGCCCGACGACGAGGCCTTGCAGATCATCCGGCGCGAGGTCGAGGACATCGTCGCGGTGACGGACGATGAAGTCGCTGCCGCGATGCGAGCGCTGTTCGCCGACACCCACAACGTGGCCGAGGGCGCAGGCGCCGCGGCGCTTGCGGCCGCCATGCAACAGCGCGGCCGCTGGGCCGGCCGCGAGATCGGTATCACGCTCACCGGCGGCAACGTCGACAGCGAGGTATTCGCCCGCGTGCTGGCCGGCTGAGGCCCTCAATGCTGCGATGCCGCGATGCGTTGCGGCATCGTCGCGCCGGCGAAGGCGCCGACGCGTCCGATCAGCGGCGAAGTCGCCATGCCCGGCGCACGGATTGCCAGGCTGCGGCGCGCTCCGGATCCTGTTCGCGGGCAAGAGCCGAATAGCTGCGGATGATCACGAAGAGGCTGGAGCCGATCAGGCCGAGCAGGAGACCGCCGAGGACGATCAGTGCGCGCGAAGGCTTGGACTTGTAGTCCGGCGGCAGCGCCTTGTCGACCAGCTGCGGGCTCGCGCCTTCCTTGGCTTCGTCGAGCTTGGCGAGTTCGTACTGGCGGACGATGCCTTCGAGCAGCGTTTCCTGCAGCTTGAGTTCCCGCCGCGCGCGAACGTAGTCGATCGCCGCTTCGGGGATCTTGCCCACGGGCAGGTCCACGGGGCTCGCATTGGCGCCGGTGCTGCCCTGGCGGGACTCCATGCGGCTCAGCTCCGCGCGCAAGGCCTGCAGCTCGGAGCTCATGCGCATCACGTCGGGGTTCTGGTCAGTGGCTGAGGTGCGCAGCACCTTCAACTGCACCTCGCGTTCCGCAATCAGGGCGCGCAGCTGCGCAGCACCACTGATCAGCGCCTCGGCCTGCTTGTCGAGCACGATCACGCCGGACTTTTCCTGCACGGCGCGCAGGTCTTGTTCGGCCTTGATCAGATGCTCCTTGGTGTCCTTGAGCTGCAGCTCGTAGAACAGCCGGCGCTGCTGCGCTTCGGTCACCGCCAGGCGGGACAGAAGCTTGGTGAGCTCTGCAGGCAGGGCATTGGCGAGGTCGGCGGCGAACTTCGGATCCTTGTCATCCACTTCCACTTGAATGACGCCGCTCTTCTTGTCGGAAGTGACGCGGATGTACTGGCCGATGACCTTGCGCAAGGTCTCGTTCAGATCCACCTTGTAGCGCTTCTTGAGTCCAAAGCGCTGATCCAGTTCGCGCGTGATGCTGTCGCTCTTGAGCAGCGCCACGTACAACTCGTCCGGCGTCTTCGCACCCAAGCCGCCCGCCAGGCCGCCGATTGAGCCGAGTGCGGCCAGCGCGGCCGCGGAGCCGCTTTGTTGCTGCGAGCCCGGCGGAATCAGCGTGACACGGGCTGTGTAGATGGGCGGCAGGAGGAGCGCCACGGCCAGCGCGACGAGGCCCAAGCCAAGCGTCACCAAGCCGATCACTCGCTTGCCTTCGCCCAGCCATGCAAGCAACTCGGCCAGCGAAACGCTCGGCCCTTCGTCTTCCTCGATCTCGGTGACCTCGTTCGGGTCCATCGCTCGTCCGCTCATGGTCAGTTCTTCCGCAGCGTCTGGATCGCAGCCGCGCCGAGGCCGAACTGCGAGAAGATCTGCGACCAGTCCTTGAGGTTGCGCACGAGGGCGCGACCCCAGGTTTCATAGTCGAGCTGGTTGGGGACGATCACCGCGTCACCCGGCTGCAGCACCTGCGACTCCACGCCGCCGAAGCCGAAGAAGCCGCGCTTGTCCGTCGCGCTGGACACCGTGCCGTCCGCGCGCAGGATGAACATGTTGTCGCGCTCCGCGGCTTCGTCCAGGCCGGCGAGGCGCACATAGTCGCCGGCTGTGCGTCCGGGCTTCCACAGGAAGCCGTTGTTGTTCAGCACGGCGCCTGCCACCGTGACGAAGCCGGGGCGTGCCGGCACGCTGACGCGATCGCCATGTTCGAGCGGTACATCGGGCAGCGACTCGACGGATGCCGCATCCGGCGACAGCTCCAAGGCAATGCGGCCGTTGGGCTGCACCTGTGCCAGCCGTGCCATCTGCGCCTGGGTGGCGGCCTGACTGACGGCGGCGCTGCGGTCTCCGGTGTCATCACGTGCATTGGCCGCATTGCGCGCGCCCTGGGTGGCGGAGAGCGCCTGCAGCCGCTGCATCGCGGCTTGCAGGTTCTCGCGCTGGCGCTGCCGCGTTTCCTCGCGGGTGAACTCCAATCCATACACGTAGGCCTGGGCAGTGAAGCCGCCCACCCGCAGGATCAATCCACGCAGCGTTTCCCCGGGCATCAGTTGGTACACGCCGGGCGCCGCCACTTCACCTTCCAGCGATACCAGGCGCGTCTGCCGTGCGACCGGAACGCGGATGTCCTTCTGGCTGTAGACCGTCACCACGTCACCCGGCATCAGCGCAATGTCCTGCAACGGGTCGTGCTGCAGCACGGCCTTGCCGAGGTTGAAGGGGATCACCTGGGTCGTGATGTCGGCCGGGTTCAGCCGTTCGATGACCGCGTAGTCCCAGTTCAGCTCTTCGAACAGCGCCGACGGAGTCTTCTTGGCCATCTCCGCCGCTTCACGGTCGGCTCGGCGGTCGCGGCTGCTGCTGCGATCGGTCGTGCGGCGCGAGTCGTCGGGAACCGTCACGACATCACGCGGGCGGGTGTCGTTCGAACCTGCGGCGTTGTTGTCGGCGGTTCCGTTGCGCACGCGATTGCGGCCCGACGCCCGGGCATCGAAGTCGTCCTCCGGCTCATCGATCATCTGCACCAGCAGGTTCTTGCGCCGATAGAAGTCCGGGGAGATCAACGCATCCTTGTCGGGAATCAGGTCGCTGATGCGCATGCCCGGCTTGTATGGGTAGCGAAGCGGCTGTGCCACGTGGCCCTTCAGCGTCACCGCGTTGCCGAACTGAGGCGAGATCTCGAGCAGGGTCACGACGTCGCCGTCGCGCAGCGGCTTTTGCATGCCGGCGGCATCGAGCTTGAACTCCTCGACCATGCGCGCGGCCTTGGGCTGGGACGGGTCGATGCGCTCGAGCTGGCCGCGGTTCTGGTTCGCGAGAACCGGTGCACCGCCTGCATAGCCCAGCACATCGCGAAGCGGCTCCTGGGGGCTTTTCAGTTCATAGATGCCCGGTGTCTCGAGTGCACCCGTGAGTGCCACCCGCGGCCCGACCGGCTGGAACACGATCACGTCGCCCGCGGCGAGTTGCACGTCCTTGGACTTGTCGCCTTGCACGAGGAAGTCGTACACGTCGAGCTCGGACAGCAGCTTGCCGTCGCGGCGAAGCAGCACGCGTCGCATCGATCCGTTGGGCCCCGGTCCGCCGGCAGCCACCACCGCCGACAGGATGGTCGACTGGCTCGCGAGCGTGTACACGCCCGAACGCTGCGCCGGGCCCACGATGAAGACCTTCACGCCGCGCAAGTGGCCGAGCGTCACGCTCAGGTTGAAGTTGGTGAACACCCGCCCGATCTGCGCCCGCAGGTGCTTGTCGATGTCGCTCGCATGGACGCCCGCGACGTTGAAGCTGCCGACCTTGGGCAGGCTGATCTGGCCGTTGCGATCGACGGTGGCACGGTAGTCCACGTCGATGGAGCCCCAGGCGCGGATCACGAGTTCGTCGCCCGGGCCGATGATGTAGTCGCCGGCGACCGGCACGTTGTCCACGGTGTTGGGGCCGGCCGGTCCGTCGGCGAAGAAGTCGGAGCCGAAGACCGGCAACAGGCGTCCGGTCGCGTCTTCGACGAAGCGCTGGAACTCGCTGGGCTTGGCCGGCCTGGCCTGCCGGCGTGTCGACAGTTCACGCTCGCGCGCTTCGGCCCGCTGCTGCGGAGTCATGGTCGACATGTCCTGCGAGCGGATGGACGGGATGCCGTTGTCGCTGTTCAGCGGATTGCCATTGGCATCGGTGCCGCGGCGGTTGTTGTTGGACGTCGTGCCGGTGGACGAGGTTCCCGTCCCCTGGTTCTGCGAAGTCGATGCAGTCGGATAGCCGGGCGAGACGAATGTCCCACCGCTGGTGTTGTCGCTTTGCTGCTGTGCCAAGACGGCGCCGCTCGAAAGACACAGAGCAAGCAGGAAATGAAGTTGGCGCATGCGGAGTGGGGCGAGAGCCGGTAATAGGTCGGTGCCTTGAAGCCGGTGGCAACCGGCGCGGGTCGGCCTGACGGACGACGCTGGCAGCCCGCGATGGTAATGGATGCTCCCGACCGGTCTGGAGTTGCCCCTGCAGCCGGGGTATGCAGCCTAAGATGCGCGACTCGGGCCACCCCGCCGGCACTGCCTCTCCAATCTTCCGCCAACATGTCAGCGCCAACTGCACCATCCACGATCGAGCTCTTTCGCGAAGACGCCCATCTTCGCGCCTGCGACGCCCGCATCACCGGCATCGACGAACGCGGCATCCGCCTGGACCGCACCGTGTTCTACCCGCACGGCGGCGGGCAGGCCGGGGACAGCGGAGAGCTGCGCCGTGCCGACGGGCTGGTCATCGCCATCGCAGACACGCGCAAGGGAGAGACGCCCGGGGAGATTCTCCATCTGCCGGCCGCCGGCCAGGACGAGGCCGTGAGTTCATTGAAACCGGGCGATGCGGTGACCGCCACGATCGACTGGGACCGCCGCCACCGCCACATGCGTTTTCACACCGCCACGCACCTGCTGTGCGCGCTGGTGCCGCACCCCGTCGACGGCTGCTCGATCACCGCCGGCTACGCGCGGCTGGACTTCCACATGAGCGATCCGCTGGACAAGGACACGTTGACTGCCGGCCTCGCCCGGCTGGTGGCGGCTTCCCACCGGGTGAGCCACCGATGGATCAGCGACGAGGAACTCGATGCCAACCCGGGCCTCGTGCGCAGCATGAGCGTGCAACCGCCGCGCGGTTCGGGCCGTGTGCGATTGCTGGAAATCGAAGGCGTCGACCTCCAGCCCTGCGGCGGCACGCACGTGGCGAACACCGCCGAGATCGGCACGGTGGTGGTCACGAAGATCGAGAAGAAATCGGCGATGACCCGCCGCGTGGTGCTCGGGTTCGCCGATTGAGCTGCGCTGCGGGCGTCGTGAATTCGGCGTGCCGAGTGCCGGGCCGCTCCCAAGCCGGCACGCATCCCCTCGGGGGATCGCCCGGCGTACCCGCCGGGCGAGGGGATCACATCATTCCTTGCGGAAGTTGTCGTGGCACGCCTTGCAGGCCTGCCCGACCGGGCCGAAGGCTGCCTTGATCGCGTCCTGGTTGCCGGTCTTGGCCGCGGCGTTCAGCTTGACCATCTCGTCCTGCATCTTGGTCGCCGCTGCCTTGAACTTCTCGGAGTCGCTCCAGACTTCCGGCTTGGCCTTGGTGTCGCCCTTGTCGCTGCCTTCGACGAAGCCGGCATACGGCAGCTTGGACATCATGGTCGCGATCTCGGCGTTCTCTGCCACTGCCTTCGCGTCGAAGGGAACCTTGCCGTTGGCCATTGCGCCGACGCGGCCGAAATGCGTGGCCATGACGGTGAAGGCGGCCTTCCGGTACTTGATGGCGTCTTCGGGCTTCTGGAACTGCGCGGCGGCCGGCAGCGATGCGGCCAGGGCGCCTGCGGCGGCGCACGCGAGGATCAATTTCTTCATTCGGAGTTCTCCAAGACGTTGGTCAAACGGATGAAGCAGATCGCGCCATGCCCCGCGCGAGTGCTGCCGAGTGTACGCAGCGCATCACGGCGGCATTCCCTCGCCCGGGTAAATCCCAGGGCTGCGACAGGGTGCTCCGGGAGCAGGCGGCGGCTTCGGGAAGAGGTGGCGTCGCCAGCAGCGGGACGAGCGGTTATCGTTGGCGCCTGTACGACGCTGCAGCGTCTTCCCGCGGAGTCCCGAGCGCATGACCGAACCTCTCCTGCCCACCCGGGTGTGGGACCTTCCCACACGGCTCTTCCACTGGACGCTCGCCGCCTGCGTGATCGCCTCGATCCTGAGCGCGCACATCGGCGGCAACGCGATGGTGTGGCACTTCCGCCTCGGCTACGTCGTCTTCACGCTGCTCGCCTTTCGGCTGGTGTGGGGCCTGATCGGCGGCCACTGGTCGCGCTTCTCGCGCTTCATCTATTCGCCGCAGGCGGTGCTGCGCTACCTGCGCGGCCAAAGCCGGGACGATGAGCATCACGAGGTGGGCCACAACCCGCTGGGCGCCTTCTCGGTGTTCGGGCTGCTGGCCGTTCTTGCGGTGCAAGTCGCCACGGGCTTGTTCGCCGACGACGAGATCGCCAACACCGGGCCGCTCATTAAATTCGTGTCCGGCGACACCAGCAGCAAGCTCACGTCGTGGCACAAGGGTTTCGGGCAATGGATCATCGTCGCGCTCATCACCCTGCACGTGCTGGCCATCGTCTTCTACCTCGTGCGGCACCGGCGCAACCTGGTGCGCCCGATGATCGTCGGCGACAAGGTGCTGCCCGAAGGCGTGCCCGCCTCGGCCGACCATTGGCGGGTGCGCGGCCTGGCCCTGCTGGTGGTTACCCTGTGTGGCGTGGGGGTGGCGTGGTTGGTCAGCTTGGGCGGCTAAACTGACCCTCCCCTGTTTTTCCGCTTGCGGATGGACGCCCCCGAGATTCGTCTGGCCACCCCGGACACGCCCGACCTCTTCGCCGCCACGCGGGAGATCTTTCGCGAGTACGCGCAAAGTCTCGAGGTGGACTTGTGCTTCCAGAACTTCGAGCATGAACTCGCGAGCCTGCCCGGCGACTACGCCGCCCCGGCCGGCGCGCTGCTGCTGGCCTTCGTCGACGGCCAGCTCGCCGGCTGCGGGGCGCTGCGCGCCTTCAGTGACGCCGACAACGGCAACTCCTGCGAGATGAAGCGCCTGTACGTGCGCCCGGCCTTCCGCCGCTTCGGCCTGGGCCGCGTGATCGCGCAGGCCCTGCTGGACGAGGCGCAGCGCATCGGTTACTCCGAGGTGCTGCTGGACACGCTGGACGACATGGAGGCCGCGCGCGGGCTGTACGCATCGCTCGGCTTCGAAGAAATCCCGCCGTACTACTACAACCCGATTCCGGGCGCACACTACCTGAAGGCGACGCTGGGCGTCACGCCATCCCAGTACTGACTTTCAAGGAGCCCCGCGTGAACGCTTTCCGGCAACTGTTGAAGTCATCGGGAGCGCATCCTCCCGTGGGCACCTGGATCAGTTCGGCCAGCCCGCTCGTCGCCGAGGCGATCGGCCATGCCGGCTTCGACTGGGGCGTGGTCGACATGGAGCACGCGCCGCTGGACATCATGGGCGTGGTGCACATGCTGCAGGCCCTGTCGGGCACCAAGATGCTGACAGTGCTGCGCGTGCCCTGGAACGACGCGGTGATGGTCAAGCGCGTGCTCGACGCGGGCGCCACGACGGTCATGTTCCCGATGGTGCAAGACGCCGACGAGGCCCGCCGTGCGGTGGCTGCGACCCGCTATCCGCCGCAGGGCGTGCGCGGCATGGCCGGCATGAGCCGCGCGACGCGCTTCGGCACCACGTCCAATTACTTCCGATCGGCCAACGAGCAGCTGGGCGTGATCGTGCAGATCGAGACACCGCGGGCGGTGGAGCAGATCGACGCGATCGCCGCCGTCGAAGGCGTCGACGCGCTCTTCGTCGGGCCGGCCGATCTCTCGGCCGCGCTCGGCCACATCGGGCAGCTCACGCATCCGGCGGTGATGGACCTCATGTCGCGCGCGGTGCAGCGCTGCAAGGCGGCGGGCCGGCCGGTGGGCACGCTGGGCAGCAGCCCGGAGATGGTGGCGCAGTACCGCGCCATCGGCTTCGACTACGTCGCGGTGTCCTCGGACATCGGCTTCATGATGCGCGGCGCCCAGGCGGCGATCGCCGCGCTGCGCACGAGTGACACCGAGCATGTCCACACCCTCGCATCCGGCACGCAGCAGGCGGCGAACTGAGGCGTTGCCGAGAAGGGGCGGCAAGCGAAAAGGTCCGATGCGATGCGCCCGTGTTTCATCAGGGTACGCGCGTACGATAGTCGCCACGACTTTCCGAGAGTTCCATGACTGCACCATCGACCATCGCCGACGACACCACCTTTGAGCTGCACGCCGGCGCCCTGCGGCTGGCAGTCCGGCCCGATCTTGGCGGCAGCATCGCCGGGCTGTGGCACCGCGACACGCCCATCCTGCGCTCCACCGCGCCGGCCGAGCTGAAGAACGCGAGGCAGTCGGGCTGCTTTCCGCTGGTGCCGTATTCCAACCGGCTCGCCTACCGCAAGTTCCGCTGGAAGGGCCATGACTACACCACCCAGCCCAACTTTGGCGACAGCCCGCACTCGGTGCACGGCGTGGGCTGGATGAAGCCCTGGGAGGTTGGCAACCACACCGCCATCGACGTCGAGCTCAAGCTCGACCATGCGGGCGACGAGCACTGGCCCTTCGCCTTCGAAGCGGTGCAGCACTTCTCGCTCACCCCGCAGTCTCTCGTGGCGCAGATGATCTTCACCAACACGGCCGACATCGCGCAGCCGGTGGGCCTGGGCTGGCACCCGTACTTTCCCAAGCGCTCGCGCAGCAGGCTGCACATCGAGCTCAGCGACCGGTGGGATTCAGACGCCGAGCACCTGCCGGTGCGCCGCGTGACGCAGCCCGGCATCGATGCCGATGTCGCGCACCTGGACTTCGACAACGGCTTCGAAGGCTGGGCGGGGCCGGCACGCATCCGCGACGAGAAGTTTTCGCTGCAGCTGCGTTCCAACCTCCCATACCTCGTGGTCTACACGCCCCAGGACAAGGACTATTTCTGCGTCGAGCCGGTGAGCCATGTGGGCAATGCCATTCACATGGCCGACCCGGCGGCCCACGGGCTGCGCACGCTGCAGCCGGGCGAAAGCTTCGAGGCGACGATGACCCTGGACGTGGCGGTGCTGTGATGCGCGAGCCCGATCCCGACGTCCGCGTGGCGGTCGCTTCGGCGAGCCTGCTGGGCGAGTCCCCGATGTGGCACCCGCGCGAGCAAGTGCTGTACTACTGCGACATTCCCGGCAAGCGGCTCAACCGATTCGACCCGGCGACGGGCGCGCTGTCGCACTGGGACTTCGACGCCGAGCCGGGCAGCATCGCGCCGCGCATCGACGGCAGCCTGCTGATCGCGATGCGCAACGGCCTGTTCAGCTTCGACCCCGTCACCGGTGAACGCGAGAAGCTGGCCGACGCACCCTACGACCCCGCACACGAGCGCTTCAACGACGGCAAGGCCGATCCGCAAGGGCGTTTCTGGGTCGGCACCATCTACGAGCCGCGCGACCCGGCCCTGGCAGCGTTGTACTGCTACAGCGACGACAAGCTCGAGCGCCGGGCGGAGAAGATCACCGTGTCCAACGGCCTTGCCTGGAGCCCGGACGGCCGCACCATGTACTGGAGCGACACCAAGGCGCACGAGGTCTATGCCTTCGACTTCGACCCGGCCAGCGGCGACCTGTCGCGGCGGCGCCTATTCGCGAGCTTCCCGGTGAAGACGGCCGACCAGGACCTGGCCGTCTATGGTGGCCGTCCCGACGGCGCCGCGGTCGACACCGAAGGCTGCTACTGGGTGGCGATGTTCGAAGGGCAGCGGCTGCTGCGCCTGTCGCCGCACGGCGAGGTCATTCGCGAGGTGCGCTTGCCGGTGCGCTGCGCCACCATGCCGTGCTTCGGCGGCGCCGACCTGAAGACGATCTACCTCACCACCGCGCGCGAGAAGCGGCCGGCCGAGGAACTCGCACGCCAGCCGCATGCGGGCTGCGTGCTCAGCCTGCGGGTGGACGTCGCGGGCTTGCCCGTCAACATGGCAGCCTGACCGATCGGGCCGACGCGGCTTCGTCCACCATGAAGCGCGCGGACCAGATCGCCCGGCTGCGCGAAGAACGGCCCTTCGACCTGGTGGTCATCGGCGGCGGTGCCACCGGCACCGGCGTGGCGCTCGACGCGGCGGCGCGCGGCTTTTCGGTTGCGCTCTTCGAGGCCACGGACTTCGCCAAGGGCACCTCGTCGCGCGCCACCAAGCTCGTGCACGGCGGGGTTCGCTATCTGGCGCAAGGCAACATCGCGCTCGTGCGCGAGGCGTTGGCCGAGCGCGCCACGCTGCTGGCCAATGCGCCCCATCTCACACGGCCCATCGCCTTCGTGATGCCCAGCTACCAATGGTGGGAGCGCGGCTTCTATGGCGTCGGGCTCAAGATGTACGACGCACTCGCCGGCCGCCGCGGCCTGGGCGGCACGCAGTTCCTGTCGGCCGCGCAGACGTTGGCGCTGCTACCCGGCCTGCGTCGCGAAGGCCTCACCGGCGGCGTGAAGTACTGGGATGGCCAGTTCGACGATGCGCGGCTCGCACTCGCGCTCGCGCGCACGGCGCATTCGCAGGGCGCTTGCGTGCTCAACCATTGCCCGGTCACGGCGCTGATCCGCGAGGACGGCAAGGTGCGCGGCCTGGTGGTGCGCGATACGCTGAGCGGCGAATCGTTCAAGGTGCGCGCGGGCTGCGTGGTCAACGCCGCCGGCGTGTGGGTCGATGCGGTGCGCGACATGGATGCCGAGCCCGGCGACAAGCCCCGGCCGCCGATGGTGGCGCCCAGCCAGGGCGTGCATCTGGTGGTGGACCGCAGCTTCCTGCCGAGCGATCATGCGCTGCTCATTCCGAAGACGCGCGACGGCCGCGTGCTCTTCGCCGTTCCTTGGTTGGGCAAGACGGTGCTCGGCACCACCGACACGCCGCGCGACGATCTCGCGGCCGAGCCCTCGCCGTTCCGCGAGGAGGTCGAGTTCATCCTTTCCGAAGCTGGCCGCTGCCTGGCAAAAGCGCCCACTCGCGCCGATGTGAAGTCGGTGTGGGTGGGCCTGCGCCCGCTGGTGCGGCCCGACGATGACGAGGACACGAAGGCGATCTCGCGCGAGCACGTCGTGCGCGTGGGGCGCTCGGGGCTCGTGACGGTGACAGGCGGCAAGTGGACCACCTACCGCGCGATGGCCGAGGACGTGCTCGACCGCTGCTTCGACCGCCGGCTGCTGTCGCCACGACGCGAGCCCGCTACCGCGTGGCTGCCGCTGATCGGCGCGCCGAAGAAGGGCGGCGACTCGCTGACGCAGCCGCCCGGCGAGCACCTGTACGGCACCGAAGCCCAGGCGCTGCGTGCGTTGCCCGGCGCGGACCGCTGGCTGTGGAGCGAATCAGGCGGCGGCTTGAGCGAGGCGATGGTTCGTTTCGCCGTGCGCGAGGAGATGGCGTGCACGGTGGAGGATGTGCTGGCTCGGCGGTGCCGGCTGTTGTTCCTCGACGCGGCGCTCGCGGCGACGCTGGCCGGCGACGTCGCGCGACTGATGAGGGAAGAGCTTGGCGATGCCTTCGATGCGACTGCGTCTGCCGAGCAGTTCAGGCAGCTCGCCGCGCACTACTTGCACATGCCCTGAGCAGGTCAGGCAACGAAGCGCACCGCGGCGATCGCGATCCATCCGAGCACGAAGTTGATGGTGGCCAGCCGCGGGATCTGCTTCATCTGATCGGCCGCAAGCGGCCAGTCGGTGTCGCGGACAGCGCGCTGCAATCGGCGGTGCGGCCCGGCATCGAGGTGACCGAACACCGCGAACATCACGAGGCCGATGCCCATCATGAAATGCCAACCCTGCGGTGCATTGCGAAAGCCCGCATGCCACAGCATCGCGAGGCCAGTGACCAAGAGCAGCGCGATCGCCGCGCGCACCATGCGAAAGAAGCGCGAGAGCACTTCGGCGACGAGCGTGAGCCGTTGCGGCGGCGTGAGCATGCCGATGGCCGGACGCAATGCGTAGAGCATGAAGGCCATGCCGCCCATCCACACGATAGCCGAAGCCAGGTGCACCAACTTGATCAGAGTCCACATGCGTGCTGTCCTATCGTCGGCCCCTCGCCGTCAGGTGCTGGACAGCATACCCACGCACAGTGCCGCCCGGGGCGTAGAAAGCCGCACGGGTTTCCACGTATATAATCCCGAGGCTTTGCCGAAACCAACTGTAATTTGACCGTGAACAAGCCTTTGGGCACCCCCCAAATCCACGGTGAGCCTACAGATGAGGTGGAGGATCCGCCTTTCAAGCCCCTGTCGCGAGACGAAGCGCAGGCCTTGAGGGCCAAGCACCCGCCGGTGTCGCCATGGTGGGTGGTTGGAAGCCAAGCCCTTGCCGGTGTGTTGTGTGCGGCCCTGACCTGGGTCATCACGCATCGCGACGGTGCGGCGTGGTCTGCGCTTTACGGCGCGGCTGCAATTGTTGTTCCAAGCGCCTTGCTGGCGCGCGGAATGACGAGGCGAACCAGTCCTAACCCGGGCGCTGCGGTGTTCGGGTTCATGTTCTGGGAGATGGTGAAGATTGCAGTGGCGGTTGCCATGCTGGTGGCCGCTCCAAGAGTGGTACCCGATCTGAGCTGGCCGGCCTTGCTGGTCGCCATGATCGTGTGCGTGAAGGTCAACTGGCTGGCGATGCTCAAGCAACGCCGTCCGGTTTGAAAGAAACAAAAGAGAGACTCTGATTCGACATGGCCGCAGAAGCTCAAGTTGCCGAACACGCCGAACACGCGGCTCCCACCGCCGGTGAGTACATCCAGCACCACCTGACGCACTTCCGCTCCCACGAGCAGAACGGCATCATCGATTTCTCCGTCATCAACCTGGACACGCTGTTCTGGTCCATCCTGATGGGCGTGCTGGGCCTGTGGCTCCTGCGCAGCGTCGCCAAGAAGGCCACCTCGGGCGTTCCCGGGCGCATGCAGGCCGCCGTCGAGATCGTGCTCGAGATGGTCGACAACCAGGCCAAGTCGATCGTTCACAACGCCACCTCGCGCAAGTTCGTCGGCCCGCTGGCGCTCACCGTGTTCATCTGGATCTTCCTGATGAACTCCATGGACTTCCTGCCGGTCGACCTGATCCCTGCCATCTGGGCCAAGATCTACGGCGCCGCCGGCCATGAAGAGCATCACGCCTTCATGCGCGTGGTTCCCACCGCCGACTTGTCCGCCACGCTGGGCATGTCCATCGGCGTACTGCTCATCTGCCTGTACTACAACGTCAAGATCAAGGGTGCAGGCGGCTGGTTCCACGAGCTCGTGTCCGCGCCGTTCGGCGACCACTGGGCGCTGTACATCCCGAACTTCCTGTTCCAGATGATCGAGTTCCTCGCCAAGACCGTGTCGCATGGCATGCGTCTGTTCGGCAACATGTACGCTGGCGAACTCGTCTTCATGCTGATCGCGCTGATGGGCGCCGTCGGCTTCTCCAGCGCCACCGGCATCACGATGTGGATCGTCCACATCCTCGCGGGCACCGGCTGGGCGATCTTCCACATCCTGATCGTCGCGCTGCAGGCCTTCATCTTCATGATGCTGACCCTCGTCTACGTGGGCCAGGCGCACGACGCACACTGATCGTCTTTCGCAGTTTCTCTTCCACCACCACAACTCTTCTTTCCCTACTAGGAGTCTTTCATGGAACATGTTCTTGGTTTTGTCGCCCTCGCCGCCGGTCTGATCATTGGTCTGGGTGCCATTGGCGCCTGCATCGGCATTGGCATCATGGGCAGCAAGTACCTCGAATCCGCCGCTCGTCAGCCCGAGCTGATGAACGAACTGCAAACCAAGATGTTCCTGCTGGCCGGCCTGATCGACGCCGCCTTCCTGATCGGCGTCGGTATCGCGATGATGTTCGCGTTCGCCAACCCGTTCGTGCTGCACTAATCGAACGTCGACCGATCAACCTCCAGCTGCAAAGAAAGGTGTTGCCGTGAGCATCAACGCAACCCTGTTCGCACAGCTCGCCGTGTTCTTCATCCTGGCGTGGTTCACGATGTCCTTCGTGTGGCCGCCCATCACGAAGGCGCTTGACGAGCGTGCGAAGAAGATCGCCGAGGGACTGTCCGCTGCCGACAAGGCCAAGGCCGAGCAGGTCGAGGCCGCGAAGCGCGTCCAGGCGCAGCTCGCTGCTGCCAACACCGACGCGACTCAGCGCCTGGCCGACGCCGAGCGCCTGGCCCAGTCGATGATCGAAGAAGCCAAGACTCGCGCGAGCGAAGAAGGCGCCAAGATCGTCGCGGCCGCCAAGGCCGAGGCCGAGCAGGAATCCGTGAAGGCACGCGAGGTGCTGCGCGAGCAGGTCGCCGCGCTGGCCGTCAAGGGTGCCGAGCAGATCCTCAAGCGCGAAGTCAACGCCGGCGTGCACGCCGAGCTGTTGGGCCGCCTGAAGACCGAGCTCTGAACGGACGTCACCATGGCTGAACTCGCAACCATCGCACGTCCCTACGCCGAGGCCCTGTTCAAGGCGCAAGGGCAGACCAGCCCGCGCGAGCTGGCCGACCAGCTCGACGCGCTCGGCCAGGTGGCGAGCCTGCACGAGCTGCGGCAGTTCGCCGACAACCCGAAGGTGCAGCCCGGCGCCGTGCACGACGTGATCGTCGGCACGCTCAAAGCCATCGCCTTCGCACCCGCGGTGCAGAACCTGCTGCGCGCGGTGATCGAGAACGGTCGCCTGGCCGCCTTGCCCGAGATCGCGGCGCAGTACCGCTCGCTCGTCAACGCCCAGTCGGGCGTGTCCGATGCGACCGTCTACAGCGCCTTCCCGATTGACGGTACGCAACTGTCCGATGTGGTCGCGGCGCTCGAGAAGCGCTTCAACCGCAAGCTCAACGCCAGCGTGGTGGTGGAGCCTGAGCTCATCGGCGGCATTCGCGTGGTGGTCGGCGACGAAGTGCTGGACACCTCGGTCAAGGCCCGTCTTGAACAAATGAAGGTGGCGCTGACGGCCTGAGCGACACGCTCGGGCCTGCAACACATCTCCTCGCATTCCAACGCGGGCCTTGGTAAACGATCAGGGCCGGTGACCGGAGAAAGCAATGCAACTGAATCCCGCAGAAATTTCCGAACTGATCAAGAGCCGCATCGAGGGCCTGGGCGCCGCTGCGGACATCCGCAACCAGGGCACCGTGGTCTCGGTGACCGACGGCATCGTCCGCATTCACGGCCTGTCGGACGTGATGGCCGGCGAAATGCTCGAGTTCCCGGCCACCAAGGACGGCCAGCCGACCTACGGCCTCGCACTGAACCTCGAGCGCGACTCCGTCGGCTCGGTGATTCTGGGCGAGTACGAGCACATCTCCGAAGGCGACACCGTGAAGTGCACGGGCCGCATCCTGGAAGTGCCCGTCGGCCCCGAGCTGATCGGCCGCGTGGTGAACGCGCTCGGCCAGCCGATCGACGGCAAGGGCCCGATCAACGCCAAGATGACGGACGTGATCGAGAAGGTCGCCCCGGGCGTGATCGCGCGCCAGTCGGTGTCGCAGCCTGTGCAGACCGGCCTGAAGTCCATCGACTCCATGGTGCCGATCGGCCGCGGCCAGCGCGAGCTGATCATCGGCGACCGCCAGACCGGCAAGACCGCGGTGGCGATCGACGCGATCATCAACCAGAAGGGTCAGAACATGACCTGCGTGTACGTCGCGATCGGCCAGAAGGCTTCGTCGATCAAGAACGTCGTGCGCGCGCTGGAGCAGAACGGCGCGATGGAATACACCATCGTCGTGGCTGCATCGGCTTCTGAATCCGCCGCCATGCAGTACGTGTCGGCCTACTCCGGCTGCACGATGGGCGAGTACTTCCGCGACCGCGGCCAAGACGCGCTGATCATCTATGACGACCTGTCCAAGCAGGCCGTCGCCTACCGCCAGGTTTCGCTGCTGCTGCGCCGCCCGCCGGGCCGCGAAGCCTTCCCCGGCGACGTGTTCTATCTCCACAGCCGCCTGCTCGAGCGCGCAGCCCGCGTGAACGCCGACTATGTCGAGAAGTTCACCAAGGGCGAGGTGAAAGGCAAGACCGGTTCGCTGACCGCGCTGCCGATCATCGAAACGCAGGCCGGCGACGTGTCCGCCTTCGTTCCGACCAACGTGATCTCGATCACCGACGGCCAGATCTTCCTGGAAACCTC
>Ga0068867_100000127_pt1 | contig 49103 bp, 47 predicted proteins | sample KBSMisM32_FD_65649 | JGI IMG/M metagenome (GOLD analysis project Ga0068867, IMG submission 65649) | Miscanthus rhizosphere microbial communities from Kellogg Biological Station, Michigan, USA - KBS Miscanthus M3-2 | ecosystem: Host-associated > Plants > Roots > Rhizosphere > Soil ...
CCGGCGGCGCCGCTGAGCCGCCTCGCCAAGGTCGACGTGGGCGGCGAGACCGCTCGCAGCAGCGACGCCCGCGCGCAGATCAGCGATTCGATGTGGAAGATAGTCGCCTTCGTCCTCGCCCTCAGCTTCCTCGTGCTGATGGTGATGCTGCGCTCCATCGTCATCCCGCTGAAGGCGGTGCTGATGAACCTGCTCTCGATCGGCGCCGCCTTCGGTGTGCTCGTCGCGATCTTCCAGTGGGGCTGGTTCGACAGCCTGCTCGGCTTCGAAAGCCAGGGCGCCCTAGACACGATCAACGTGCCGCTGATCTTCGCCATCGTCTTCGGCCTCTCGATGGACTACGAGGTCTTCCTCATGTCGCGCATCCGCGAGCGCTACATGGAGCACGGCGAAAACGAGCGCGCGGTGGCCGAGGGCCTCGCCGGCAGCGCCCGCACGATCTCCTCCGCGGCGCTGATCATGGCGTCTGTCTTCGCCGTCTTCGTGCTTACCGGGGTGCCTTCGATCAAGGAGCTGGGGCTGGGCTGCGCCGTGGCGATCGCCCTCGACGCGACGTTGGTGCGGCTGATCCTCGTACCCGCGGCGATGAAGCTCTTCGGCGACTGGAACTGGTGGATGCCGGCCTGGCTCGATCGCGCCCTCCCCGATCTCAGCTTCGAGGGCGGCCGCCGTGAGCCCGAGCCCGAGCTGACCTGAATAGGCTGCAACTCATGAGCGATGACGTCGCCTTCGCGGGAGCGGTAAGGCAGGCGGCGATGCTGCGCGCCGGCGAGGTGTCTCCGAGCGAGCTGGTCCAGCTCTGCCTCGACCGGATCGCGCGCATCGATCCGCAGCTGAACTCCTTTCGCAAGGTGCTCGGCGAGAAGGCGCTGCTCGAAGCGCAGCAGGCCGAGGCACGGCTGAAGGCGGGCGAGGAGCGTCCGCTGCTTGGGGTGCCGATAGCGCTCAAGGACACCGTCGACCTGGCAGGCGAGCTGACCACCTTCGGCACCGACGCCTACCCGGACCCGGCGCCGAGGGATTCGGAGATGGTGAGAAGGCTGCGCGAGGCGGGAGCGATCGTGATCGGCAAGACGCAGCTGCCGGAGCTCGCGATCTGTGGCTTCACCGAGTCGGCCACCTACGGCGTCACCCGCAACCCGTGGGATCTCCAGCGCAGCCCGGGCGGCTCCAGCGGAGGGTCCGCTGCCGCCGTCGCGGCGGGCCTCGTGCCCATCGCCTCCGCCTCCGACGGCGCCGGCTCGATCCGCATCCCCGCCGCCTCCTGCGGGCTCTTCGGCCTCAAGCCGCAGCGGGGGCGAATCTCGCTCGATCCCTTCGTCGAGCACTGGAACGGCCTCTCGGTCAACGGCTGCCTCAGCCGCACCGTCCTCGACACCGCGCTCTGGCTCGACATCGCGAGCGGAGGCTCCGAGGAGGCAGGCGCGCCCCCATTGCCCAAGCGCTCCTTTGTCGAGGCGGCGATGACGCCGCCGGGGAAGCTGCGCATCGCCTTCTCCACCGCGCCGCCGCGGGCGGCGCTGCCGCCGACCGTCGACGAGGCAGCCAAGGGCGCCGTCGCCGAGATGGCCGAGGTCCTGCGCTCGCTCGGCCACGAGACCGCTCGGCGGGATCCCGCCTGGGGGGCGATCGGCAACAACATGGTCCCTCGTTACCTGCGTGGCGCCGCCGAAGACGTTGCCCATACGCCCTTGCCCGAGCGGCTCGAACGCAGAACCAGGGGCTTCGGCAGGCTCGGCAGCATGATTCCGGAGCGCCTCTTCCAGGCGGCGCTGAAGGCCCGCGAGGCCGACGCCGCCCGCGTCAACTCGATCTTCGACTCATACGACGTCCTGATGACCCCGGTGATGGGCGGCACGGCGATCCCGATCCGCCGCTGGGAGGGCCAGGGCGCCCTCCGCACCGTGCTCGGCATGAGCCGCTTCTATCCCTACTGCATCCCCTGGAACCATCTCGGCAACCCGGCGATGTCGGTGCCGACGGGCTTTGCCGCCGATGGCCTGCCTCTCGCTGTCCAGGCGATCGGCCGCCCCGGCGACGAGGAGACCCTCCTCTCGCTGGCCGCCCAGCTCGAGGCCGAGCGGCCGTGGGCGGACGAGCGGCCGCCGATCTCCGTGGTCGGGCCCGAATGAGAAACGCCCGCCGCGGAGACCGCGGCGGGCGTCGAGACTACGGATACGGGTTGCTGCTATTCGCTTGCTTTGACCGCTGCCGGGATGGCGAGCTGGAATTTGCCTTCCAGGATCGCCGTGTTGCTGCCGGCAGGGGACGGCAGACCGATGAGCGAGTTGACGAACGGATCGACGAGGAACGAGAAGAGTCCTCCGCAGCCGTTGGCTCCGGGAGCCGCGAACGAGTTGTTCACGAGGCTTCCGCCGCTCAGCGTGAGAATCGTCCCCGCTTCGTTGAAGGTCAACGAGCCCGCGCTACCGTGAATCGGTTTGTTGGGCGGGGGCGGCGAGGTTTCTCCGGAGGTGAAGTTGATCACGACCGGTTTGGAGTTCGAGCCGATGTAGCAGTTGTTGCCGAGGAACGAGTTGCTCAGCTTGATCTTCACTGGCAGCACGAGGGCGTCGCCTTCTTCGCTGGCCAGATTTTCCGGGCTGACTTTGACGGACGACGACGGAGCCGCCAATTCGACTGTCGCCGTGACGCCGGTCAGGCCTTTGTTGATCGTTTCGTTGAACAGGTTTTTGAGGAACGTGGGCCACCAGCTCGGCGCTTCGATCCCCAGGAGCCCGCCGGGCACCACCTGCGGAGTTTTCACAAGCGTTTCGCCGTTCTCGGCGCCGACGAAGACCGCTTCTTCTCCGACCTGTTCAAGGCCGCCTTGGAGGACGACAGGGTTTTTCAGCGGCACCGTTTTCAGCCCGATCTGGAAGAAGCCGCCCGACGATTCCGAGTAGAGGCAGAACAGAAGGGTGGAGTGGCTCAGGGGGCACTCGGCGAACTGGGTGTATTCGCCGGTCGGATGATGCGACGATGCCATCGCCTGCGACGCCGGTATGAGCATCGCGGCCATCAGCACCGCGGCCGTCAATAGCCTTTTCATGGGACTGGTCCTTTCCGTCGTTGTGTAAAACGGCGGGCGATTCGACCGTGGGGGACAACAACTCCCTGACGCTAAGGGCCCCCTCCCCTGTGTAGCGAAAAGGCTGCTGCATCGGCCGGCACTCACGCCGTCAATGCAAGGGAAAGCTCTACCAAAAAGGGCAAGGCAATGCAATCAGGGATCGGAAAACCCCTGCAAACTCAGCTAGAGAAGACTTTTCGCATTCTCGCCAACTCGCGCAGGGAACCATGCGGGCGGAGGCGGCGAGTGAGGATCATCTTCAGCGGGTTCGCGTCGGGCTTGCCGGTGGCGACGAAGTCGGCCCAGCTGGCTTCGAGGGTCAGGTTGGGCTTGGGAGCTTCGCCTGGCTCGGCGCGGGTCGATCCGTTGTCGATCACCAGGTGCCAGGGCTCGGCGTCGCTGAAGCGCCACTGGTAGACGAGCGGCGAGCCGTTGCCCGCCTGCGGGTCGACGACGCGCTCGATCACGTCGAAGTAGAGACGCTGCAGCTCGGGCGTCGCCTGCGGCACGCTCTCCGGCGGTCCGAGGATGCCGCCCATCATCAGCTTCACCTGGTTGGCGGCGATCTCCTCCGGGCTCTTCTCGGGATCGAAGGGGAAGACGCCGGGCGGCATCTCCTCGGTCGGGTAGCCGATCATGCGCCAGCGTTGGCGGATCAGTTTGAGGCCGAAGGCGAAGATGTCCTCGAGCGAGAAGCCGTAGCACTCGGTGTATTCGCGGTCCATGTTCGGCGGATGGAAGACGGCCGGGCCGTAGGGGAGCGTTTCGCGCAGCAGCTCGACCACCGCGGCTTTGCATTCCTCCGAGGCCGGGTGCTCGTCGGCAAGCAGCTCCGAGAGCACCTTGACGCCGAAGCCGATGTGGCGCTGCTCGTCGCGGGAGACGTTGGCGATGCCTTCGCTGAAGCCCGGCATCGTTTCCTCGGAGGCGAAGAAGTCCTCGATGAAGTGCTGGCCGGGCTGCGCCAGCGAACCCTCGACGATCAGGTGGTAGAGGGCGATCGCCTGCGCGTACTTGGGCAGCGAGCGGTCCCGGCGCAGTTCGTCGGCCATCTTGTCGAGGCGGTCGAAGATGCCGCGATAGCCCCAGTTGAGCTGCGGCAGGGTCGAGGAGAGCGTCTGCTGGAGGGTCTCGCCGCCGACGCCGATGACCTCCTTGAAGAAGCGATGGAAGAAGACCGAGTGCCGGACCTCGTCGACCTGCTGGGTGGCGAGGAAGTAGGACTGCTCCTCGGTGGGGGCGGCGGTCACGTAAGGGGCGAGCGTGTCGGCGACCCGGTCCTCGCCGTAGAAGAACATCGAGTAGATCCACATCGCCGAGCGCCGCTGGATGTCGCTGAGGCCCTCCCAGCCGGCGCGGTCCTTGGAGAAGTCGACGTCGTAGGCGCTCCAGTTGCCCTGCTCCCAGCGGTGATACAGATCCTCGTAGGTGACGTTGGCCATCAGGCTCTGCGACGCGACGCTCATCTTTTCTCCTCCGTTGTCGCCTCTGGCGGTCTGAGTGCCGAGATTACCGCCAAACTGGCTGGTCAGCCAGTCGCCTTGCGAGTGAGGTCGGTCACACAGCGGCCGGCGGCTCGATCTCGCGCTTGAGGATCTTGCCGGTCGGGCCCTTCGGCAGGTCGCCGAGGAACCAGACGATTCGCGGGTACTTGTAGGCGGCGATCCGCTCCTTGACGTAGGCGCTGACCTCGTCGGGCGCCAGCTCCTCGCCCTCGTGGAGGACGACCGCGGCGCCGATCTCCTCGCCCCACTCGTCGTGAGGCACGCCGACCACCGCCGCTTCGCGGATCTTCGGGTGCTCGTAGAGCACCTCCTCGACCTCGCGCGGATAGACGTTGTAGCCGCCGCGGATGATCAGGTCCTTCTTGCGGTCGACGATGTAGAAGTAGCCGTCCTCGTCGGTGCGCGCCATGTCGCCGCTGTGGAACCAGCCGCCGCGCATCGCCTCGGCGGTCGCGTCGGGGCGCTGCCAGTAGCCCTTCATGATGTTGTGGCCGCGGATCACGATCTCGCCCACCTCCCCCTGGGCGACCGGGTCGTCGTCCTCGTCCACGACCTGCATCTCGACTCCTTCGATCGGGGTGCCGATCGAGCCGGGCTTGCGCTCCATCTCGGGGTGGTTGGAGCAGGCCACCGGCGAGGTCTCCGAGAGCCCGTAGCCCTCGAGCACGACCGCGCCGAAGGCCTCTTCGAAGCCGCGCAGGACCTCGACCGGCATCGAGGCGCCGCCGGTGATGCAGGTGCGCAGCGAGGAGGTGTCGAAGCCCTCGCGCTCGGGGTGGTGCAGCAGGGCGCCGAACATCGTCGGCACGCCGTAGAAGTGGGTGACGCCGTCGCGCTGCATCGTCGCCAGCGCCTCGCCCGGGTCGAATTTCGGCACCAGGGTCAGGCAGGCGCCGACCTTCAGCGAGGTGTTCATCCCCACGGTCTGCCCGAACGAGTGGAAGAGCGGCAGGGCGCCGAGGACGACGTCGCCGGCGCCGACCTCGCAGGTCGTGCGGCTGGAGACGTCGGCGTTGCGGAAGAGGTTCATGTGGGTCAGCTCGGCGCCCTTCGGCTTGCCGGTCGTCCCCGAGGTGTAGAGGATGACGGCGGTGTCGTCCTCTGCCGTGTCGGTCAGGCTCGAGGCCGGTTCCAGGCTCGCAAGCGTCTCGGCGAAGGCGACGGGCTCTACCTCGATCGTCTCGCTGCCTGCGTCCGCCGCTCCCACGCGTGCCTCCTCGGCGAACCCGTGCCAGGCGAGCAGCAGCTTGGCGCCCGAGTCCTCCAGGTAGAAGGCGATCTCCCGTCTCTTCAGCAGCACGTTCATCGGCACGACGACCCCACCGGCGCGCAAGACGCCGTAGTAGGCGATCGGGAACTCGGGGACGTTGGGCAGCATCACGCCGACCCGGTCCCCTGGCTGGAAGCCCTTCCCGAGCAGCAGAGCCGCGAGCCGCGCGCTGCGCTCGTCGAGCTCGCCGTAGCTCAGCTCGACCTCGCCGAGCCTGACCGCCGGAGCGCCGGGCGCACGCCCGGCGCTCTCGGTCAGCAGCGACGCGAGGTTCAGTCCCATCTCGACGCTTCGTCGAGCCTCAGCCCGAGATCGTGTTGTAGACCGGGAACTCCTTGATGCTCGGCGGCCCGGGGGGCGCCTTGTCGCCGAGCGCCTCGATCGCCGGGCCGAGGCGGTCCTGCTGGAAGCGGTCGAAGGCCTCGCGCGACTCCCAGAAGTCGATCGCGTTCCAGCCGCCCTCCGTCGGGCCGGAGGCATGGAAGACCAGCCCCTCCGGCGGGTTCTCCTCGACGCCCATCTCGGCGTTGACGGCGTCGTACTGCTCCTGCGTTCCGCCGTTGAAGTTGATCCAAAGTCCAACCGCCATCGCTTCCTCCTTGGTTGACCCGCTTTGCTCGGCGCGAGCATAGCCCGCGAGCACAGGGTCCGGCGCAGATATGCTGCGCTCGATGGAGGACCTGGGCGCGCCGAGCTCCTATCTCGCGATCGAACCCGGTGTCGCCGTCTACTCGAGCGACGGCAAGAAGCTCGGCGAGGTCGAGCACGTGCTGGCGGTTCCCGACGACGACATCTTCGACGGCATCGTCCTCGACACGAGCATCCTGTCGGGAGGCCACCGCTTCGCCGACGCCTTCGAAGTCGGCGAGATCCACGAGCGGGGCGTCGTCTTGAAGATCGACGCCGAGGCGGCGGAGGCCCTCCCCGAGCCGAGTGCCAACCCGGGCGCGCTGGAGGCCGGGTCGGACGACGTCGAGGGGAAGCCGGGCAAGTTGCGCCGCGCCTGGGACTTGATCAGCGGCGATTACTAAAGCGATTTCTGCGCGAAGGACGTAGGATCCGCCCCGATGACGAGGTCGATTCCACTCGCGATGCTCTGCGCGCTCGTCGCGCTTGCCGGCTGCGGCGGCGGGTCGGACAGCGGAGGCGAATCGACCGCCACGGCCGAGAAGACCAAGCCCGAGGTGGCCGTGCCGAAAGGACCGCCGCCGAAGAAGCTGGTCGTAAAGGACCTCGAAGAGGGGAACGGCGCGGAAGCGAAAGCCTACGACGTGGTCACGGTCCAGTATGTAGGCGTCGACTACAAGAGCGGCCAGGAATTCGACTCCTCCTGGGGCAGGGGGGAACCGTTCAGCTTCAATCTCGGCGGCGAAGAAGTGATCAAGGGCTGGGACCGGGGATTGACGGGGATGAAGGTCGGCGGCAGGCGCGAGCTGATCATCCCGCCGGATCTCGCCTACGGGGAAGCCGGAACCGGCTCTATCCCGCCAAACGAAACGCTCGTCTTCGTGGTCGATCTGGTCTCGATCCAGTAACACCCTGAGCCATGAAGACCAGCACGCCAATCGTCCTTTTCCTGGCGTCCCTCACGCTCCTGGCGTCCCTCACGCTCGTCGCCTGCGGTGGCGGGTCTTCGGAGCCCAAGGCTCAGCTCGACGAAATCGTCTGGCGCGGGGGCGAACCTGACGTAGTCGTCACTCATACCCCGGTGCCGAAGAGGTTGATCGTCAAGGACCTCCGCAAGGGCACGGGCGCGGTGCTGACGAAGGGCAGCACCGGCACCTTCAAATACAAGAGCTTCGACTACCGGACCGGCCAGAACTACGAAGACTGGTGGAAGCGGCCCTTTCGCACCGGCTTCGGCAAAGGCGAATCGCTGGGCGCCTGGGAAACCGGCCTCAAAGGGATGCGCGTGGGCGGCCGCCGCGTGCTCTACGTGCCGCCTGCACAGGCCTACACTCACGTGCCGGTGATCTACGTGATCGAACTCGCGGCCGTGGCGCACTAGCCCGCAATGAGCTTCCGTCTGCGCATCTGGATTTCGGGGCTGCTGTGCCTTGGCCTGGCGGTATTCGGCCTGGCCGCGTGCGGCGGCGGTTCTTCTACGCCGAGCTCGAGCACGGCGAGCACCACCGCCCTGCCACCGCTCGAAGAAGAATCCTCCGAGACTTCGTCGGTTGCCGAGGTCAAGGGAACGGGCCCCAAGCCGAAGCTTCGCTATCCGCCGCATCCGCCCAGGCACGTCGTGACCAGGGTCCTGAAGGAAGGCTCCGGGTCCGTCATCAAGCCAGGCGATCAGCTGGCCGTCCGCTACGTCGGCGGAAACGCCGCGACCAAGTTCGTCCAGGATTTCTGGAGCGAAGAAAACCCGTACAAATTCGAACTCGGCGGAAACGCGCTGGGGAAGGCCTGGGTGGTCGGCCTGAGCGGGATGAGGCTCGGCGGACGCCGAGAACTCGTCGTGCCTTCGAGGTTGGCTTACGGCAACGGGATGATGGTGTACGTGATCGAACCGCTCGTGATCGAAAGGCGCGCCTCCGGGCGTCGAAGGTGATCTTTGCCGAGCGGTTCGCCTCGCAGGCGCTTTCCGGACCCGCGCTGAAGGACCCCACCGCGGTCGCGGAGCGGCTGCTTGCGGTTCAGGGGCAGGATCCGCGCGGCGCCAGGCTGGCGGTTCGCGCCCGCAGCGAGGGCCTGAGCGCCACCGCCGTCGACCGCGCGCTCGACGACGGAAAGCTGCTCATCACCTGGCTCAATCGGGGCACGCTCCACCTCGTTCGCAGCGAGGACTATCCCTGGCTGCAGATGTTGACCACGCCGCCCCTGCGCTCTTCCTGCACCCGTCGCCTGCGCCAGGAGGGCATCTCGCCGGAGCAGGGCGAGCGAGCGGTCGAGACGATCGAGCGGGCTGTAGCCGACGACGGCCCGCTGACCCGGCACCAACTCCGCGAGCGGCTCGACGCCGCGGGGGTGCCCACCCAAGGCCAGGCGCTGATCCACCTGCTGTTCCTTGCGGCCGTCCGCGGCGCGATCGTCCGCGGCCCGATGGTAGGCAGGGAACATGCCTATGTCTTCGTGCGCGACTGGCTGGAGCCGCCAGCGGCCGTCGAGCGCGACATCGCCCTCGCCGAGCTCGCGCGGCGCTACCTCGCCGGCCATGCGCCCGCGGACGACCGCGATCTGGCCCGCTGGGCCGGCCTGCCCCTGCGCGACGCCCGTGCCGGCCTGAGCGCGATCGCCTCCGAGCTGGTCGAGCGTGAGGACGGCCTCGTCCACCTCGCCGCATCGCCGCCCGAGGCGGAGGTGCCAGGCCCGCGCCTGCTGGGAGCCTTCGATCCGGTTCTGCTCGGCTGGCGCTCGCGCGAGCCGATTCTCGGCCCGCACACGCACCTGGTGACGATGAACGGCATCTTCCGTCCCTTTGCGATGGTCAGAGGACGCGCGGTGGCGAGCTGGAAGCTCAATCGCGGCAGGGTCGCGATCGAGCCGCTCGGGTCGATCTCGAAGACGGCCCGCGCGGCGCTCGATGCCGACGCGGTAGACGTCGAACGTTTCATGTCCGGGTAGTGGGAGATCAAACGGTCAACGACTACGAAGGAGACGAGATGGGACGACCAGTGGTCCATTTCGAGGTGGTGGCGAAGGACGGCGAGAAGCTGCAGGGCTACTACGCCGAGCTCTTCGACTGGGATGTGAATGCGAACAACGAGATGAAGTACGGCCTCGTCGACCGCGAGGCCAACAGCAACGCCGAAGGCATCGGCCTCGGCGGCGGCATCGGCCAGGGCCCCGACGGCTACGAGGGACACGTCACCTTCTACGTCGAAGTCCCCAGCGTCGAGGACGCCCTCGCCAAGGCCGAGTCCCTGGACGGTACCCGTGTCATGGGCCCCGAGACGATCATGGGCCGCATGGTCCTCGGCCAGTTCAAGGACCCCGAGGGGAACGTGATCGGCCTGATCGAGGGGGGCTCTTAGTCAGCCCAGCTTCGGGCTGCGCCAGGGTTGGGCGAGGCGAGCGGCGAGGTCGTCGGTCAGCCCGGCGATCGGCACCCGCGTCTGCTCCAGCGAATCCCGGTCGCGCAGGGTGACGGTGTCGTCCTCCATCGTCTGGCCGTCGACGGTGATGCCCCAGGGGGTGCCGATCTCGTCCTGGCGGCGGTAGCGCTTGCCGATCGAGCCGCCCTCGTCGAACTCGGCGGGGATGCGGGTGCGCAGCTCGTCGAAGACCTCGCGCGCCTTCTCCGGCATGCCTTCCTTGGAGACGAGGGGGAGGACGGCGACCTTGACCGGCGCCAGGCGCGGATGCAGGCGCAGCACGGTGCGCTGGCGACCCTCGACTTCCTCGACGTCGTAGGCGTCGACGAGGAAGGCGAGCGTCGCGCGGTCGGCGCCGGCGGCGGGCTCGATCACGTGCGGCACGTAGCGCTCTTTCGTCTGCTGGTCGAAGTACTCGAGCTTCTCGCCGCTGAACTTGGCGTGCTGAGTGAGGTCGAAGTCGCCGCGGTTGGCGATCCCCTCGAGCTCCGACCAGCCGATCGGGAAGAGGTACTCGACGTCGCTCGTGCCGGAGGAGTAGTGGGAGAGCTCGTCGGCGTCGTGCGGGCGCACGCGCAGGAACTCCGGGCGGATGCCGAGCTCGACGTACCAGCGCTCGCGGACCTCGATCCACTCGCGGTACCAGCGCTCGGCCTCGGCCGGCGGCACGAAGAACTCCATCTCCATCTGCTCGAACTCGCGGGTGCGGAAGATGAAGTTGCCGGGCGTGATCTCGTTGCGGAACGACTTGCCGATCTGGGCGATGCCGAAGGGCGGCTTCTTGCGCGCGAAGGCCATCACGTTCTTGAAGTTGATGAAGATGCCCTGCGCCGTCTCCGGGCGCAGGTAGACCTCCGAGCCCTCGCCCGCGACCGGGCCGATGTGGGTCTCGAACATCAGGTTGAACTGGCGCGGCTCCGACAGCTCGCCGCCGCACTCGGGGCAGCGCAGCTCGGCGCTCGCGTCGCCGCCCTCGGCTTCGACCGCCTCGCGCAGGTGGTCCTCGCGCCAGCGCTTCTTGCACTTGCCGAGGCACTGGACGAGCGGGTCGGTGAAGCCCTCGAGGTGGCCCGAGGCCTCCCAGACGCGGGGGTGCTGGAGGATCGCCGAGTCGAGGGCGACGATGTCGTCGCGCTCCTGCAGCATGGCCCGCCACCACTCGGCCTTGACGTTGTTCTTGAGCAGCACGCCGTAGTGGCCGTAATCGTAGGTCGAGCCGAGTCCGCCGTAGATCTCCGATGAGGGGAAGACGAAGCCGCGCCGCTTGCAGAGGGCGACGATCTCCTCCATCGAGACGTCGGTCGGCGGGGCTCCCTGCTCGGCGGTCGACATGCCCGAACCGTACCGGCTGCGATAATCGCCTATCCCTGTGCCCATCTACGAGTACAAGTGCGAGAACGGACACGTCTTCGACGTGATCCAGAAGATGAGCGAGGAACCGCTCAGCGAGTGCCAGGAGTGCGGCGCCCCCGCGGAACGCGTCCTGCACCCGGTCGCCGTCCACTTCAAGGGCTCCGGCTTCTACAACACCGACTACGGCAAGAAGAAGGGGGCGACCGGGAACGGCGACGCCACCTCTGAAAGCTCTAAGGAGTCGAGTAAGTCAAAGAGCTCCTCCGACGCCAAGGCGGATGGGGTCGCCTCGACGGTGCCTCGCGAAGCGGGCCCCGCAGGGTGATTCTGGCCGCGAAGCGGCACGAGATTCCACCGCCGTAGGCGGTGGATGGGCATCCGGCGAGGCGACCCTATCCGCCTAGGAGCCGGTGGACTGCGCGCTTACGCGTCGAATCCGGTACTTCGACGCTGCCGCCCGGCCCGTCGAGGCTGCATTCGTCGCTGGGCTTGGCGCAGAGCACGTCGGTCTTGCCGCTGCCGCCGAAGGCCGCGGAGAGCACCAGCTGGGGCATCGTCAGGAATCCCATGTCGCTGACGAAGGCTTTCGGCGCGTCCCAGCCGATGATCGGCCCCTTGACGAAGTTGTAGGGGAGGCGGAGGGGATCGGTGAGCCGGTCCTTGATCCCGTTGATCACCGCCTGCTGGGCTTGCGCGCGGTTGAAGTCGTTGTAGCCGAGCGTGTAGTAGCTCTTGCCGGGGCCCGGGCATTCGCTCGGCTCGCGCACGCGCGCGTAGGCAAGCGCCTTTTCGCCGTCGAGCGTGCTCTCGCCCTTCGGCAGGCGCAGGGTGACGCCGCCCTGGCCGCCCCCGGCGCCCCCGGCGATGTCGGCGCAGAGCTTGTGCTTGAGGTTGACCTTGACGCCGCCGACGGCGTCGATCAGGTCTTCGAAGCCGGTGAAATCGACGATCGCGACATGGTCGACCTCGATGTCGAGGAAGTTTTCGACCGCTTCGATCTGCGCCTTGGCGCCGCCGTAGGCGAAGGCGGCGTTGATTTTCTGCGGGCTCTGACCGGGGATCTCGGCGTAGCTGTCGCGCGGGATCGAGAGTTTTTGGAAGGCGCCGCCGCCGGCCCGGATCAGCATCAGCGTGTCGGCGCGGAATTCACCGGCTTCGCAGCCGTCATGGGGCGCGTCCCCGCGTTCCTGCTGTTCGAAGCACTTTTGAGAAGGAGCGGCGTCCGGTTCCTTGGTGTCGGGCGGCCGGGCGTCGGTGCCCAACACGAGAATCGTCTGCGCGCTGGGCAGCAGCAGCGGGTTGCCGTGCAGCGCGTCCTTGGCTTCACCGGAGAGCTTGAACGACTGCAGTTGGGCCGAGACGGCGAAGGCGAGGAAGCTGAGCAGGATCCAGCCGAGCGCCGCGAGCACCAGCCACTTGAGGACGCGCTTCGGCGTCCAGCGACGAGTGGGGGACGGGCGCTCTAGTTCCTCGGCTTCGCCTCGCTTGCCCCACGGCCACGCTTTTCGGGGTCGCGGAGCCCGCTCTCGCAGCGACGAGAGATCGGGAGGCCGCAGCCTCGACAGTAGGCCTCTCCGGGACCGGTAGACCTTGTACTCGGGCGGCCCGGAGGGCTGGTGCTCGCCATTGTCGGCCATGAAAGACTGCGCGAATCATGCCGATGCTCGCGGTCGATCGTCTTTACGCCCCAACGCGTTTCCCGTGAACGCAGGGGAAATCATCGGCGTCGACCTGGGCGGTACGAAGATGCTGCTCGGCGTCCTCGACGCGGATTCCGCGGTCCTCTGGGAGAGCCGCGAGGCCTCCACTGGGCAGACCGAGGAGGAGCTGATCGAGCTGCTCGTGCGCGAGGTCGAGGAGGCGCGTGCCGCCAGGCCGGGCGTCGAGGCGGTCGGGCTCGGCATTCCGGCGACCGTCGACCACGAGCGCGGCGTGGCCGTCTCCGCCGTCAACCTGCCACTCACCGACGTGCCGCTGCGTGAGCTCATCGGCGAGCGGACCGGATTGCCGGTTTTCGTCGACAACGACGCCACCGTCGCCGCCCTTGCCGAGCACCTCTACGGGGCGGCCAAAGGGACGCGCAACGCCGTGATGCTGACCATCGGCACCGGGATCGGCGGCGGCCTGATCGTCGGCGGCGAGGTCTACCGGGGCTCGACCGGCGCCGGCGCCGAGCTTGGCCACACCGTGATCGATCTCGACGGCCCCGAGTGCCAGGGCAACTGCCCCGGCCGCGGCTGCGTCGAGACGCTCGCTTCGGGCACGGCGATCGGCCGCGAGGGACGGGCCGCCGCCGAACGCGAGCCGGGGTCGGTGTTGGCGAAGATGTTGGCTGACGGTCGCGAGGTCGACGGCAAGGCGGTCACCGAGGCGGCGCTCGGGGGCGACGCCGCGGCGCGCGGCGTCTTCGCGTTGGTCGGCCAGCGGCTTGGCGTCGCCCTGGCCAGCTTCGCCAACATCTTCGAGCCGGAGGTGGTCGTGATCGGCGGCGGCGTGATCGCCGCCGGTGACCTGCTGCTGGACCCGGCGCGGCGTGAGCTGGAAGCCAGGGCGCTGCCGCCGATGAACCGCACGCCCGTGCGGGCGGCGAAGCTCGGCCCCGACGCCGGCATGATCGGCGCCGCGGCGATGGCTCGGATCGAGCTCGCGAAAAACGGAGGGGCTGCCTGATGCCGGGCGAGCTGGTCGTCTGCCCGACGCCGATCGGCAACCTCGACGACACCAGCTTCCGCGTGCGCGAGGCGCTCGTCGGCGCCGACTGGATCGCCTGCGAGGACACGCGGCGCACCGGCGGCCTGCTCGACAAGCTCGGCATTCGCCCGGCGCCGCCGCTGGTCTCCAACCACGAGGGCAACGAAGCGGCCCGGGCGATCGAGCTGGCGCAGAGGATCGAACGCGGCGAACGCGTCGTGCTCGTCTCCGACGCCGGGATGCCGGCGATCTCGGACCCCGGCTACCGGCTGATCCGCCGCTGCCTCGAACGCAATCTCGACGTCGTCGTTCTGCCGGGCCCCTCGGTGATCCCGGTGGCCCTGGTCGCCTCCGGGCTGCCGACCGACCGCTGGCGCTTCGAGGGCTTCCTGCCCAAGCGCTCGGGCGAGATGGAGCGCGTGCTGCGCTCGGCCGAGACGGTGATCGCCTTCGAGTCGCCGCGGCGCATCGGCGACTCGCTCGCCGCCCTGGCGGCGATCGCCCCCGACCGCCCGGCCGCCGTCTGCCGCGAGATGACGAAGATGCACGAGGAGGTAGCGCGCGGCTCGCTGGCCGAACTGGCGCGCCGCTTCCGCGGCGACGTCAAGGGCGAGATCGTCCTCGTCATCGGCCCGGCCGCCGACGAGGACCACGACCGCGACGTCGGCTTCGCCGTCGACGCCCTGCGCCACCTGGTCCAGTCCGGCGCCCGCCCCCGCGCCGCCGCCAGCGTCGTCGCCGCCCTCACCGGCACTCGCGCGAACGACCTCTACCGGGCGCTGACGGGTCGCGAGCCGCGCAGATAGCCTGAGTCACGAAAACGTGAGCGCTCATGAAACCGTGTGCGCTGGTCGTGCCATGACCTACTACGTCACCACCCCGATCTACTACGTCAACGCCGAGCCGCACCTCGGCCACGCCTACTCGACGATGGCGGCCGACGTGCTGGCGCGGCACATGCGCCAGCGCGGCGAGGACGTCTTCTTCCTCACCGGCACCGACGAGCACGGCGAGCCGATCGAGAGCGCGGCCGAGCGCGAGGGGATCTCGCCGCAGGAGCTGGCCGACCGCCACGCGGAGAAGTTCCGCCAGATGATGCCGGTGATCGACGCCACCAACGACTTCTTCATCCGCACCTCCGACCCGCGCCACAAGGAACGGGTCGCCGAGGTCATGCAGCGGGTCTACGACAACGGCTGGGTCAGCAAGGGCGCTTATGAGGGCTGGTACTGCCCGCGCTGCGCCGACTTCAAGACCGAGCGCGAGCTCGGCCCCGGACAGACCTGCCCGATCCACGAGATCCCGCTCGAGCGCGAGAGCGAGGAGAACTGGTTCTTCCGCCTCTCCGCCTTCCAGGGGCAGCTCGAAGGGCTCTACGAGGAACGGCCCGACTTCGTCGTGCCCGAGTTCCGCCGCAACGAGGCGGTCGCCTTCATCAAGCAGGGCCTCGAGGACGTCTCGCTCTCCCGCCCCAAGCTGAAGTGGGGGATGCGGCTGCCCTGGGACCCCGAGCAGCGCATGTACGTCTGGTTCGACGCGCTGCTCAACTACGTCACCGCGCTCGGCTTCGCCCGCGACGAAGAGGACCTGACCGGCCGCTTCTGGCCGGCCGACCTGCACGTGATGGCAAAGGACATCCTCAAGTTCCACGCCGTCATCTGGCCCGCCCTGCTATGGGCGGCAGACCTCGAGCCGCCGCGGCGGATGGCGATCCACGGCTATCTGCTGATGGGCGAGAAGAAGATGTCGAAGTCGCTCGGCAACGTGCTCGACCCCTTCGCCGTGATCGATCGTTTCGGCGCCGACGCGCTGCGCTTCTACTGCTTTCGCGAGGTCAGCTTCGGCCAAGACGGCTCGATCTCGACCGCCGGCTTCGAGGCCCGCTACGAGACCGAGCTCGCCAACGACTTCGGCAACCTCGCCAGCCGCGTCCTGGCGATGGTCGACCGCTACCGGGACGGTGTCGTGCCGGCCGCGGCCGTCGATGCGGTGCTGGCTGAGGACTTCGAAGGCGCGGTGGCGCGCTTCAGCGAGCTGCTCGACCGCGCCGAGCTGACCCAGGCGCTGGAGGAGGCCTGGAAGCTGGTGCGCCGCCTCAATCGCTACGTCGAGGAGACGCGCCCCTGGGAGCTGGCCAAGGACGAGGCCGATCCCGAGCGCCTCGACGAAGTCCTCTACAACCTCTGCGAGGGGCTGCGCGTGACGACGTTGCTGCTCGTCCCCTACCTGCCGCGGACGAGCGACAAGCTCCTCACAGCGCTCGCCGAGGAATCGCGCGCGCTGGCCGAGCTGGGCTCTCGCTCGGGCGGCCAGCAGGTCGAGCGCGTCCCGCCGCTCTTCCCGAAGATCGAGGCGCCTGCCTAGGGCCCATCCCGGCAGGGGTTCCACTTAACTTTTTCTGAAGACAGTTGTCGGCTGTCCGCCGGCGCGGTCGCAGAAAAAGTACAAGACGTTCCACCCCTACCGGGATGGGCCTTGCGCGAGAGCATCGGGTCCCAGCTGGTCGGGACGCGTATAGCCGCAGAGGGCCATCGTCAGGTCGAACTCGGCTAGGACCATCTTCAGAACCGTTTCCACGCCCGCTTGGCCCTCCAGCGCCAGGCCCCAGACGTAGGGACGGCCGAGGCAGACGGCATCGGCGCCCAGGGCGAGAGCCTTGAGCACGTCGCTGCCCGAGCGGATGCCGCTGTCGAAGAGGATGATGAGATCGTCCCCCGCGGCTTCGGCGATTGCCGGTAGTGCGTCGAGCGAGCCGACCGCCCCGTCGACCTGGCGGCCGCCGTGGTTGGAGACGACGATGCCCTCGACGCCGCGCCGCGCCGCCTCGCGCGCGTCGTCGGCGTGCTGGATGCCCTTGACCACGATCGGCAGCGAGGTGCGCTCGCGCAACCAACCGAGGTCGTCCCAGGTCAGCGACGGGTTGGCCTGGATGCCGAGGAAGTGCCCGGTCGCCATCCCCGGATCCTCCTCCGGGGTCTTCTCGAGCCCAGCGCGAAACACCGGATCCTGGAAGTAGTTTGCGACGCCCATGGCGTTGAGGAAGGGCAGCCAGGCCTGCTGCAGGTCCCGCGCCTTCCAGCCGGGGACGAAGGTGTCGACGGTGAGCACGATCGCGCCGTAGCCCGCCAGCTCGGCTCGCTTGACGAAGCTCTCCGCGAGCTCGCGGTCGTTGGGCCAGTAGAGCTGGAACCAGCGCGGGGCCTCGCCGCCGGCCTCGGCGACTTCCTCGAGGCTGAAGTGGGACGCTGTGCTGACGATCATCGGCACGCCGAGCGCTGCCGCGGCCTGCGCCGTCGCCAGCTCGCCGTCATCGTGGACGATCTTCTGCACGCCGATCGGCGCCAGCATCAGCGGCGCCGGCATTTCGGCGCCCAGCACGGTCGTCGACAGATCGCGCTCGGCCACGTCGCGCAGCATGCGCGGCACGATCTGCCTCCGTGCGAACGCCCTGCGGTTGGCGTCCATCGTCGCCTCGCTGCCGGCGCCGGCGAAGACATAGTTCATGGCCCGCGGGTCCATCGCGGCGGCCGCCTTCTGCTCCAGCTCGGCGATGGAGACGGGAATCGAGGGCGTCTCCCCGCCGAGACCCCGTGCGTAGATCTCGCGGTAGTAGTCGGCGAAGTCGGCCATCGCGCGGAAGGCTAGCGGGACTTACCTGCAATTCGGCATGAAACGATCGATCAATCGCCGAGATGTCGGCCGCGGATAGGCTGGGCGCGTGATCGATTCGCACACGCACCTCTTTCTTTGCGAGCGGCCCGAGGCCGAGGTCGTCGCCGCCGCGGTCGAGGCGGGGGTGGGGCGGATGCTCAACGTCGGCCTCGACGCGCCCTCGAACCTGCTTGCAGTAGCGGCGGCCGAGTGCTACGAGAGCGTCTTCGCGACGGTTGGCTGCCATCCGACCGAGGCGGCCGGCTTCGACGACGACACCGCCGAGGAGATCGCCCGCCTTGCGGCCGACAAGGAGAAGGTGCGGGCGATCGGCGAGACCGGGATCGACTACTACCGCGAAACGGCCAGCCGCGCCGAGCAGCGCCGTGCCTTCGAGGCCCAGATCGACATCGCCCGCGATCGCGAGCTGCCGATCGTCATCCACGCCCGCGACCCGGAGGGCGAGACGGGCGCGGTCGACGACGTCTTCGAGATCCTCGACTCGCGGGGCGACGGAGTCCGTGTGATCCTGCACTGCTTCGCGGCCCCGTGGCGCACCGGGGACGCGATCGACCGGGGCTGGTATTGCTCCTTCTCCGGCGTCGTCACATATCCCAGCGCCGACGACCTCCGTGAGGCGGCCGAGCAGCTCCCCGACGAGCTCGTCCTGGTCGAGACGGATGCTCCCTACCTTGCTCCTCAGCCGATACGCGGTCAGACCAACGAGCCCGCCCACGTCGTCTCCACGGCGGAGACCGTGGCCGAGGTCCGCGGCGTTGCCTACTCGGAGCTGGAGCGGGTCGTCGAGGCGAACGCGCAGACGCTCTTCGGCTGGTAGTCCTGTGGTTCGTCTCGGGCAGAACTTCCTGTCCGACCCGAACCTGCTCGACGCGATCGTGCGCGACGCAGAGCTGGGGGACGCGGACGTCGTGCTCGAGATCGGCGCCGGCAAAGGCGTGCTGACCCGGCGGTTGGCCACCGCCGCCCGTGTGCACTCGATCGAGATCGACCGGCGGCTGGAGCTCGCCCTGGCCGACGTCGCCGCCGCGCCGAACGTCGATCTGCACTGGGGCGACGCGATGAAGGTTGACCTCGGAGCGCTCGCGCCGGCGCCTACCGCGGTCGTATCGAACCTTCCCTATGCGGTGGCTACGCCGGTGCTGCTTCGCACGGTCGCCGAGCTGCCCTCGGTGCGGCGCTGGACGGTGATGGTGCAGCGCGAGATCGCCGACCGCCTGCGGGCCGTGCCCGGCACCCGCACCTATGGCTCGCCGAGCGTGCTCGTGCAGCTCGCCTGCGACGTCAAGCTGCTTCGCACCGTCGACCCGGCGGTCTTCAGGCCCCGGCCCCGGGTCGAGTCGGCGATCCTCGCCATGCGCCGTACCGGCCCCGGCGCCGACGCGCACACGCGCGAGCTGGTCCGCGACGCCTTCGCGCATCGCCGCAAGTCGCTGGCCCGCTCGATCGAGCTCCTGCGCCCCGGATCGCTCGCCGCCGTCCGGCAAGCGCTGGAGGAGCTCGGGCTTACGGCCGACGCGCGCGCCGAGTCGCTTTCCCCCGAGGATTTCGCCGCCCTGTCGGCGAAGCTGCGCGAATCAAGAAATCAAGGAAATAGATAGAGAACTTGATGCGCATAGCGCCTTGAGCGCCGGTCGCGACTTCGATGCAGATCCACGCCCCCGCCAAGCTCAATCTCTGCCTATACCTCGGTCCGCGCCGGACCGACGGCCTGCATGAGCTCTGTTCGCTCTTCGAGCCGCTGGCATTTGCCGATCTGATCGACGTGGAGGAGGGCGATCGAGACGAAGTCGTCTGTCCGGGCGTCGAGGGCGGGAACCTGGCCGGGCGGGCGCTCGCCGCGCTGCGCGAGCGCGGCTGGCGGCACCCCCCGTTGCGGATCGAGATCGAGAAGCGGATCCCCGTCGCAGCCGGCCTTGGCGGCGGCAGCGCCGACGCCGCGGCGGTGCTGCGGCTCGCCGCCGGGGATGTCGCCCAGCTCGGGGAGATCGCCGCGAGGATCGGCGCCGACGTGCCCTCGCAGCTCGTACCCTCGCTGTCGCTTGTGGGCGGCGCGGGGGAGAGGGTCGAGCGGCTGCCGGACCCCGAGCCGCACGCGGTCGTGCTTCTTCCCGGTGGCGGTGGCCTGAGCACCGCCGAGGTGTTCGCCGAGGCGGACCGGCTCGGTCTCGGCCGCAGCGCCGAAGAGCTCGAGGAGGTCGCCGGACGGCTGCGGGCGATGGCCGGCGCCGGCGCCTCGCCCCTCGCCTATGCCGAGCTGCTCGTCAACGACCTCGAGCCGGCGGCGCGCTCGCTGCGGCCCGAGATCGGCGATGCGCTCGATGTCCTTCGCGCGGCCGGGGCCCCGCTGGCGTTGCTCACCGGCTCGGGACCGACCGCCTTCGGTCTCTTCGGGAGCCTTGCCGACGCCCGGGCGTCGGCCGCGAGGATCGAGCGTGAGGATGCGATCGTCTGCACGGCGGGGAGCGCGGAGGAGCTCGCATGAGGTTGCCGGGCGAGGAGGGCGGCAAGCGCAAACGGCTGCTGGTCGCAGCGATCGCCGCCGCCGTTCTCGTCGGCTACTACCTCCTCAGCCGCGAGCTCGGCCACCTTGACCTCCAGGGCCTGCTCGAAGACGTCTCCAACACGCTCGGCGCCTGGACCTATCTCCTCGTCGGCCTCTTCGCCTTCGCCGAGACCGGCGCCTTCGTCGGCCTCGTCATTCCCGGCGAGACCGTGATGCTGCTCGGCGGCGCCGTCGCCGGCCAGGGCGCGATCAGCATCTACCTGCTGATCGGCATCGCCTGGTTCGCGGCCTGGCTCGGGGACACGACCAGCTTCTTCATCGGCCGCCGTCTCGGGCGCGAGTTCGTGCTCAAGCACGGTCCCCGTTTCGGCATCGGCCACGAGCGCTTCGAACGGGTCGAGGACTACTTCTCGCGCCATGGCGGCAAGACGATCTTCATCGGCCGCTTCGTCAGCCTCGTCCGCGCCTTCGCCCCCTTCATCGCCGGCAGTTCCGGGATGCGCTACCGCGCCTTCGTTCCGTACAGCATCCTCGGCACCGGCCTCTGGGCGAGCGCCCACATCCTCGTCGGCTACTTCTTCTCGCGCAGCATCGAGAGCGCCGCCAGGTACGCCGGCCGCGGCGCCTTCGTCCTCGCCACGACGATCGTCGTCGTCACCGCAATCGTCTATGCGTACCGCCGCCTGCGGGTCGAGGAGAACCGGCGCAAGCTTGTCGCCTGGCTCGAGCGGCACGTCGCCAGCCGTTGGCTCGTCGTTCTCGTCCGGCGCTTCCGGCCGCAGCTCGAGTTCCTCTGGGAGAGGGTCACCCCCGGCGGCACCTTCGGGCTCGAGTTCACCTCGCTGATGGCGGTGCTGGCGGTCTCGAGCTTCGTCCTGGTCTCCTACGCGGTGATCGTCAGCGGCGAACCTGGTCCCACGCCAGGTGACGAAACGGCGGCGGAACTGGTCGAACACCTGCGCGTGGGATGGCTCACCGACATCATCAAGGTCTTCACCTTCCTCGGCTCCTACGCGTTGGTCGGCCCGCTGGCGTTCGTGGCCGGAGCCCTGCTGGCGGCGCGCCGGCGCTGGGCCGAGCTCGGCGTCCTCGCGGCCGGGGCCGCGATCGTTTTCCTCGGCGTCCACGAGCTGAAGCTGGCCGTCGACCGTCCGCGGCCCGGTGGCGGGCTCCTCGCCACCTCGAGCTCCTCCTTCCCCAGCGGGCACGCGGCCTACTCCACCTTCTACGTCTGGCTTGCGGTGACGGTCGTGATGCGGCTGCGCCCCGGAATGGCGCGGGGCGCCGCCGTGGTGGCGGCGGGAGTCGCGCTGACCGCGCTCGTCGGCCTCTCGCGCGTCTACCTCGGCGTCCACTACCTCAGCGACGTCAGCGCCGGCTGGTCGCTGGGGCTGGCGTCCTTCTCGCTCGGCGCCGCCGTCACCCTCGTCATCACGACGGTGCGTCAGAATGAGCGCGATGGACTCGATGCTGCCGCTGGCCTTGCAGAAGATCCAGAATGAGTACGTCCTCTTCGGCGTCACCGGCTTCGTCTGCCTCACCGCGTTCGTCGGCCTCATTCTCGTCCCAGCGGTCGGCTCCTACGGCCGCATCTGGGAGAAGGCGGTCGCCGGACTGCTTTCGATCTTCGTCCTCGCCGCCCTGATCGTGATCGGGGTCGTGCTCGGTCTCGTCGTGGTGCTCAAATACAACACCCTGCTCGACTTCGTCCACCGCTTCTAACTTGGGCGGGGCATGCGCCGGGCCCTCCAAGGCGGGGATAATGGGCCGATGCCAGCGGCCTCGAAAGGGAGCAAAGCGGCTGCCAAAGGCGTCGAGCCGGGCATGCTCGATGCCCTCGCCGAGGCGGTCGAGTTGGGCGCCGGCCTGCCCGCCGTCGCCCGCGCGGCGGCCCGCGTGCTGGACGCGAGCGTCGTCCTGATCGACCGCTCCAGCGCCGTGCTCGCCGTCGCCGGCGCCTCGACGGACCAGGAGCGCAAGCTGCTCGCCGGCGGCGAGGACGTGACGCGCGTCGAGCTGCGGGTCGCCGACACCGCTGTGGGGGAGCTGCGCTACCGCGCCGCCGCCGCCCCCGACGCGGCGATCGCCCGCATGGTGACGACCCTGCTGGCGCTGGAGCTGGAGCGGGCTCGCTCGCCAGAGTGGGCGAGTGAGGAGATGGCGGGGGCCTTCGTCGCCGCGTTGCTCGCCCGCGAGGTGACCGACCGCGGCGACATCGTCGCCCGCGGCGCCGAGCTCGGCGCCGACCTCGAGCGCGGCGCCGGGGTCCTCATCGTCCATGCCGCGCCCCGCGCCGCCCAGTCCGGCGAGTGGCGGGCGAGGGTGCTGACCCTGGCGCAACGGGCGCTGCGATCCCTTGCGCCGGGCTCGCTGGCCAGCGCCGGTGGCGAGGAGGCGGCCGAGATCGCCGCGATCGTGCCCGCCGAGGACGACGCCCGGATCGAGCGCGCAGCCGCCGGCTTGGCGCGGGAGCTCGAGGACGGGCTCGCCGGCTTCAACCTGACGATCGGCCGCAGCCGCCATGCCGCCGATCCGGTCGACCTCTACCGCGCCGGAAACGAGGCGCGCCTGGCGGTCAACGTCGGCGAGGCCGAGGGACGGTCGCCGCTCGCCTTCGAGGACACCGGCTCCTATCGCCTGCTGCTGCCGGCGATGAGCGAGGACCCCGGCGAGCTGGAGCGCTTCTACGCCGAGACGATCGCGCCGCTCTCGGCCTACGACGAGCAGTACGAGACCGAGCTGGTCGCGACCGTCGAGGCTTTCCTCGACAACGACGGCAACGTCGCCGCCACCGCCAAGCAGCTCTTCACGCACCGTCACACGATCCGCTACCGGCTCGAGCGGGTGCGCGAGCTGTGCGGACATGACGTCTCCGCCACCGAGGGGCGCGAGAAGCTCGGCCTCGGGCTGAAAACGATGCGCGTGCTCGGCATCGCCTCTCCGCGGGGGCCGGCGATGGAGCCGGGCGCAGAAGCCGGTCAGGTGCCGCGAGTGGCCGACGAGTAGCTCCGGGGGGAGGGCTCGAACCCCCGCTTCCAGGACCAAAACCTGGCGTGCTAGCCGATTACACCACCCCGGACCGGGTGCCGAGCGTAGCGGTTGATCGCGTCCGCGGCGGGACTTAGGGTCAGATTCATGGAGATGAGCGGAGTGCGGATGGACCCGGAAATTCGCGAGGGGCTGCGCCGAAGCTGGAAGGAGCTGATGACGGTCGGCGTACTGGCCATCGTCCTCGGTTGCGTCTCGATCCTCGTCCCCGCGGTCGCCGCGGTCGGCACCGCGATCTTCATCGGCATCGTCCTCGTCGTCTTCGGCATGTTCCTGGTCGCGGCGGCCTTCACCGCTCACTCTCTGGGCAGCCTGATCGTGCGCCTGCTCTGGGCGCTGCTGACGGTGGTCGTCGGCGTCTGGCTGCTGGCCGAACCGCACCACGGCGCTGTCAGCCTCACCCTCCTGCTCGGCATCTACTTCCTGCTCATGGGCATCACGCGGATCGCGATCGCCGTCGCCGCCCGCGGCCGGCAGGGCGCCGGCATCGTCGGCCTCAGCGGCGTGGCGGGGCTGCTGATCGGCATCCTCGTCCTCGCCAAGCTCCCCAGCAGCGCCGACTGGGCGATCGGCCTCCTCGTCGGCATCGATCTCATCTTCGCCGGCTGGACCCTGACCTCAGTGGCACTGGTCGGCCGCGACCTCGCAAAAGCTCGCAGCTGAGGAGGCCATGGCGCGGCGGATCGTCGCGGACAGGGCGCCCCCTCGCCCCGACAAGCGGCTCGCTAATGAGCTCGCCGCTTTGAGTATCCGCCGGTTCGAGGGGGCGCCCTCCCCACGCCACCCGCGGCGAGTGACCGTCACGGCTGAGCCGCAAGCAGCTCCAGGCGACGGAGTACTCCACCAGGTCGGGACCCGCGGCGGGACGGGCTGGGGTGGTCTTGCGGCGGAGGGGCCGGGCGCTCCTCCGCCGGAGGCTCTGTGACCACGCCTCGCAGCGCAACAAACGATTCAGCTGCGCGACGGCCTCCGGGGAGGGGCGCCCGGCCCCTCACGCCCCATTACGATCCCGGGGTGGAGTCTCTCCTTGTGCTGGTCATGGCGGCGGGCGAGGGCACCCGCATGCGCTCGTCGACGCCGAAGATGCTGCATCCCGTCTGCGGCCGTCCGATGGTCGCTTGGCCGATTACCGCGGCTCGCGCGGCGGGAGCCGGTCGCGTGGTCGCGATCGTCTCTCCGGGGCGCGACATCTCGGCCGGGCTGCCGGACGGGGTCGAGTCCGTCGTCCAGCCGCAGTCCGACGGGACGGGGGGCGCCGTGCGCGCCGCCGAGCCGCTGCTCGGCGAAGCGGAGACCGTCCTGGTGCTCTCCGGCGACGTGCCGCTGATCTCGGCCGAGACGATCTCCGGCCTGCTCGCGGCTCACGCCGATTCCGGCGCCGCCGCGACGATGCTGACCGTCGAGCTCGACGACCCCGGCTCCTACGGCCGGGTCGTGCGCGACGCGGCCGGCAAGGTCGAGCGTGTGGTCGAGGCCAAGGCAGCTGGCGACGCGACCGCCGAGCAGCTCGCGATCCGCGAGGTCAACGCCGGCACCTACGCCTTCCAGGCCGGACCGCTTGCCGAGGCGCTCGCCGGGCTCTCCAGCGACAACGCCCAGGGCGAGTACTACCTGCCCGACGTGCTTCCCGCGCTGCGCGAGACGGGCCACTCCGTGGCCGCTCACCTGACCGACGACCTCGCCGTGACGATGGGCGTCAACACTCGTGTCGATCTCGCTGCCGTCGAGGCCGAGGGGCGCCGGCGCATACTCGAGCGCCACATGCTGGCCGGCGTCACCGTCGTCGATCCCGGCTCCACTTGGATCGACGCCGGGGTCGAGATCGGCGCGGACGTGCGAATCGAGCCGGGCACCAGCCTGCGCGGGCGCACCGCGGTCGCGCCTGGCGCGACGCTGGGCCCGCACACGACGGTGACCGATTCGCAGGTCGGGGAGGGGGCCGTGGTCGTCCACTCTCACCTCGTCGAGTGCGCCGTGGGCGAGGACGCCAAGGTCGGCCCCTTCGCCTACCTGCGGCCGGGCGCCGAGCTGGCCGCCGGCGCCAAGGCCGGCACCTTCGTCGAGGTAAAGAACTCGCAGATCGGCGAGGGCGCCAAGGTGCCGCACCTGGCCTATGTCGGGGACGCCGAGGTCGGCGCCGGCAGCAATCTCGGCGCCGGCTCGATCACCGCCAACTACGACGGTTTCCGCAAGCACCGGACGACGATCGGCGAGAACGCCCGCATCGGCGTTGACACGATGCTGATCGCGCCTGTAGAAGTCGGCGACGGGGCCTACACTGGCGCCGGAGCCGTGATCAAGGACGACGTGCCGGACGGCGCGCTCGCAGTCAGCGAGAACGAGCAGCGCAACATCGAGGGATACGCCGACCGCAAGGCGGCGGAGCAAGAGGAGCGGCAGAAACCGTGAGCACGATCGAGCAGCATCCGCAGGCCGTGGCGGCGACCCACATGCCGCACGACTACTCGAAGCGCCTGATGGTCTTCGGCGGGCGCAGCTCGATGGAGCTGGCGGCCAAGGTTGCCGACAAGCTCGAACTCGACCTCGGCCAGGTCACGCTGAAGACCTTCGCCAACGGCGAGGTCTACTGCCGCTACGAGGAGTCGATCCGCGGCGCCGACGTCTTCCTCGTGCAGTCGACCTGCGCCAACGAGCACTCGGAAATGACGCCCAACGACGCGCTGATCGAGCTGCTGACGATGATCGACGCCGCGCAGGGGGCCTCGGCGCACCGGATCATCGCGGTCATGCCGTGGTACGGCTACGCGCGCCAGGACAAGAAGTCGGCGCCCCGCGAGCCGATCTCGGCCCGCATCGTCGCCAAGTGCCTGGAGGGCGTCGGCGTCGACCGCGTGCTGACGATGGACCTGCACGCCGGGCAGGTGCAGGGCTTCTTCCACGTGCCGGTCGACCACATGACCGCGATGCCGATGCTGACCCAGTGGTTCGCCGACCAGTACCCGGCCGAGGACCTCGTGATCGTCTCCCCCGACGCCGGCCGGGTGAAGACGGCGCGCAACTTCGCCCGCCGGATCGGCACCCACTGGGCGGTGATGGAGAAGGAGCGCCCCGCCCAGCAGGTGGCCGAGATCGGCTACGTGGTCGGCGACGTCAAAGGCAAGACCGCCGTTCTCGTCGACGACATGATCGACACGGCCGGCACGCTCTGCGCGGCGGCCCAGACCGTGCTCGACGAGGGGGCCGCCCGGGTGATCTCCTGCGCCACCCACGGCGTCTTCTCCGGCCCCGCCTACGAGCGTCTCGCCTACGAGAGCTCGAACATCGAGAAGATCGTCGTCTCCGACACGATTCCCCTGCGCCCGGGGGCGCCGGACAACATCCAGGTGCTCTCCACCGCCGGCACCTTCGCCGACTCGATCCGCCGCATCTTCACCGACGACTCGGTCTCCGAGATCTTCGCCGGCGAGAACCAGCTCTTCTAGTGCCACCGACGCAGCTGCGGCTGGTCGGCCACAAGGGCGCCGACCTGATCGCCCCGGGGAACACCGTCGAGAGCTTTCGCGCCGCGGTCGAGCACGGGGTCGACACGATCGAGCTCGACGTGATCTGGCTGCGCGATGCGCATCTGCCGCTGAAGGAGCGGGCACCCTTGGTCGTCGCCCACGACTGGCACGATGCCGCACGGCGCACGCCGCTGGCCCTCACCGAGGCGCTCGACGCCTTTCTCGAGTCCCCATTGGACGCGGTCGAGATCGACATCGACATCAAGCTCCCCGGCCGCGAGGAGGAGATCGTCGCCGCGCTGCGCGAGCGCGACCTGCTCGAGCGGGCGATGGTCTCGACCATGGAGCTCTACTCGCTCGCTCGCATCCGCGAGCTGGAGCCTCGCCTGCGCCGCGGCTGGACCTATCCCAAGGTGACTCGCGACTGGACGTCGAGGCGCTGGGCGAAGGCGCCGATGATGGCGGCTCTGGTCGCGATGCGCCAGCGCCTCCCGGGACTGGCAGCCGAGAGGCTCCCCCAGCTCGGCGTCGAGTCGATGTGGGTCTACCACCCGCTGGTCAGCCGCCGCCTCGCCCGCATCGCCGAGCTCGCCGGCGTCGAGCTGATCGCCTGGACGGTCGACGACCTGCCGCGCATGCGCAAGCTCGCCGCCGCCGGTGTCCATGGCCTCGTCTCCAACGACCCCCGCCTCTTCGCCGAGCTGAGCGACTCCCAACCGCACTCCTGACAGCCCGTTCCCGTTCCGGTGCGCTTTATGCGGTCATAGACCGCATAAAGCGCACCGGAAGCAGGGGTCAGGCGTTTTTCAGCGTGCGGGCAATGCGGTCGACCACCGCATTCGGTTCGTCCCGTACCTGAGCCCATGTGACGCGGGCCGTGCGGTAGCCGGCAGCCACCAGAAGCTGATCCCGCCAGCGGTCACGCTGGAAGGCGATTTGCGTTCCGTGTGTCTCTTCGCCATCCGTTTCGATTGCCAGCCGTTGTTCCTCCCAGAAGAGATCGATCTCGAGCAGTCGCCCCTCGAAGCGCAGCTTCACATTGCAGCGCGGCGCGGGAAGCCCCTCCTCGATCAGGAGCGGCAGAAGCCGTGCCTCGAGGCGGCTGCGAAGAAGCGGCTGTTGTTCTCGCGTCTGTCGCCAGGGAGCGAGGATTGTTCGCAGCCGGGGCGCTCCGCGCCGTCGTGCTTGAGCAAGTACGCGGTCGATCTCTTCGACATCAAGCATGCGCAGGATCGCGGCCTGCTCAACCAGACGTCGCATCGAGCTCCAACCCGTCCAGCCAGCCATATCTACGAGCGTCCGGGACACGGTCGTGCATGGGATCCCATCCCGAACTTCGACCTCATCTGCATCTGGCAGGCGCACGCGATGCCAGCGGATCCCGTCGATCTTGCGGCCCGACCAGTTGGGGGGGATGACATGCATCGACGGCAGCTGCCTGTCCCACAGGCCGAGCAGCTCGGCAGCGCTTCCGTGGGAGAGAACGGTCCCCCCTTCGCAGGCAAGTACGGCAGCAAGCATCCGGGCCTTACGGCTGATCGCGCGGTGTCCCACCGCGAACGTTCCGTGGAAGAGGGGCTGGAGGTATCCGCGACCCGCCCGGTCGCTTATGGCGTCGTCGCTCAGTCCGAGTTCGCGCAGCTGTGTGCGGGCAATGATGCCGTGTTGGCGACCCGCCACGGCTGCAATCGCATGGCTCGGGCTTCCGGTGCGCCTTTTACGGTCCATGACCACATAAGGCGCACCGAGAGGGAGTTCGCCCCAGGCCGGGCGCTACTTGCCTTCTAGGGATCGCTGGACGATCGGAGTTTGCAGCACCCCTCTTTCCTCGAAGTACTCCCACTCCTGCTCGCCGAGCGCGGTGGCCGGCGGGTCGGCGTAGATCCACTCGCGCATGATCCGGTGCCAGTTGCGCTTCGCGCGCAGCTGGCCGAGCACGGCGACGACGCCGATTTCCATCCGTCGCCCCATCAGCTCGTCGGCCGGCAGCGACTCGCGCCGCATCAGGTCGTAGTACTCCGAGCGCGGGTCGTTGGTCGACTCGATGATCTTCATCACCCGCCGGGCGCTGATCTCGATCTCGCGGTCCTCGAGGAACCAGCCGCTGACCGCCCGCGTGTGCTCCATCAGCCGTTCGGCGTCGAGCTTGGACGGGTTCTTGACGAAGCCGAGGTCGTGCAGCGCCTTGCGCAGCAGCTCGGGGTCTTCGTGGAAGGCGGCGTCGACCGCGCGCTGCTCGAGCACGATCTGCTCGTGGTCGAGCTTCTTCGTCATCCCGAAGTCGAGGAAGGCGACGCGGCCGTCGCCGAGCAGGACGTAGTTGCCGGGGTGCGGGTCGGCGTTGAAGTGCTGCAGGTGGTAGATCGAGCCGAAGCTGCCGCGGAAGACGATCTCGCCGAAGCGGCTGCGCTCCTCGTGCGGCAGCTCCTTCACCTGCTCGAAGCCCATTCCCTCGACCAGCTCGGTGACGAGCACCCGGCGCCGCGAGAGCCGCGTGATCACTTCCGGCACGTAGATGAAGGGATGTTCGCGGTAGGCGCGGGCGAAGCTGCGCTGGTTCTGCGCCTCGTACTCGTAGTCGAGCTCCTCCATCACCCGCTCGCGCAGCTCCTTGGCGATCTCCTTCGCGTCGAGGCCCGGCGCCAGCGCCCGCGCCAGGCGCACGATCGTCCCCGCGTTGCGCAGGTCGGCGTCGAGCGCCTCGGCGATGCCGGGATACTGGATCTTGACCGCCACCCGGCGCCCGTCGAGCAGCTCCGCCCTGTGCACCTGGCCGATCGAGGCCGCGGCGAAGGCCTCGTGCTCGAACTCGGCGAAGAGCTCGGCGATCGGCTCGTCCTCGTACTCCTCCTTCAAGACCTTCTCGACTTTCTGCCAGGGCATCGCCGGCGCGTCCGTGCGCAGCTTGGCCAGCTGCTCCTGGTAGATCTCGCGGTACTCGTCGGGGATGAATTCGGTGTCGATGAAGGAGGCGAACTGCCCGAGCTTCATCGCCGCGCCCTTCATCTGCCCCAGCGCGCCGACCATCTTCATCGCCGTCTCCAGGTGGCGCTGCTCGAGCCGCTCCCTGCCCTCCTCCTCGGAGCGGGCGACGTTGGTCGCCTTCGTCCCCGCGTAGCGGGCGCCCTGCATGCCGACGATCGAGCCGAGCTTCGCCGAGCGACGCAGTCTGCCCTTGGGGATCTTCGATTCCTCGGCCATGTGAAAGTTGTACCGCCTGGAGGCGCGAGTTCCGTTTCGCGCCCGGTTCTCTATCCTCTCCCGTCCGAATGGCAAGCGCACGCGAGAAGCTGAAAGCCGCCCCACGCAGCGAGTTCGGCTCGCGGACGTCCCGCCGCCTGCGGCGGGAGGGCCTTGTGCCGGGCGTCGTCTACAGCGGCGGCGCGGCGGCGCGACCCTTCCAGGTCGCCGAACGCGACGTGCGCCACGTGCTCGCGGAAGGCGCGGCCCTCTTCGATCTTGAGATCGAGGGCGCCAAAGCCGTTCCCGTCGTCGTCAAGGAGCAGCAGCATCACCCCGTGCGCGGCAGCCTCCAGCACATCGACCTGCAGGAGGTGCGGCTCGACGAGGCGATCCAGGCCGAGGTCGCGGTGGAGCTCGAAGGCGCCGACTCGGCGCCCGGCGTCAAAGGCGGCGGCGTGCTCGAGCACGTGACCCGCGAGGTCACCGTCGAAGCCCTGCCCACCGACATCCCCGACCGGATCGTCGCCGACGTTTCGGCGATGGAGGTCAACGACACCCTGCAGGCGTCTGCGCTGGTCATGCCCGAGGGCGTCACCCTTTCCCTCGACGAGCCCGACGAGGTGACGATCGCCACGCTCTCGCCGCCCCGCGTCGAAGAGGTTCCCGAGCCCTCCGTCGAGGAGGAGGCCGAGCTGGTCGGCGAGGAGGGCGAGGCGCCTGGCGAGGAGGCCGAGGGCGGCGAGGCCGAGGGCGAGTCGGGCGAGTCCGGCGGGGAGTAGCCCCCCTGTCCCTCTTTCGCCGCCGCGCCGATCGCCGCGATGGCGAGGCGCCAGGCGATCGCACCCTCATCGTCGGTCTCGGCAATCCCGGCGAGCGCTACGCGGCGACGCGCCACAACGTCGGCTTCGAGGTCGCGGCCGAGCTCTCGCGCCGCTGGGACCTGCCGCGGGCCAAGAGCAAGTTCGGCGGCCTGCTCGCCGAAGGGCGAGCTGGGCCGGGCGGCCCACGCGTCGCGATCCTGTTGCCGCAGACCCAGATGAACGCCTCGGGCGACTCGGCGGGGCCCGCCCGCGGCTCGCTGCGCGCCCCGCTCGATCGCGTCGTCGTGCTCCACGACGAGATCGACCTGCCCTTCGGCGAGGTTCGCGCTCGCCAGGGTGGGGGACTCGCCGGCCACAACGGCCTCAAGAGCCTCAAGCGCGGCTTCGGCGGCGAGGAGTTCTGGCGCGTGCGAGTCGGCGTCGGCCGGCCCGACTCGACCGACCCCGACGTCGTCGCCTCCTACGTCCTCTCCCGCTTCCGCGAGCCGCGCGCCGAGGTCCAGGCTTTGGTCGAGCGCGCCGCCGACGAGGCCGAGAGGCTGGTCGAGCGAATAGCGTCCCCGCGGGAGTGAGCGCCGAGCGGACGACATACGAGGTCGACGAGCGCGCCAGCGTGGCGCTGCTGCGCCTCGACCGGCCCCAGTCGCGCAACGCGATCGACACGCAGATGCTGCTCGAGCTGCTCGGGCACCTCGCGGTCGCGCGCGCCGACGACGCCGTGCGGGCGCTGGCGATCGGCTCCTCGGACCACATGGGACTCTCCGCCGGCGCCGACGTCAAGGAGGACCTCGACGAGGAGGGCAAGGTGCGGCGCATGCGGCTCTTCGCCGACCTCTACGACGCCGTCGTCGCCTTTCCCAAGCCGACCGTCGCCTGCTGTCACGGCGACGTCGTGGGCGGGGGCGCCGAGATCGCCGTCGCCTGCGACATGCGCGTCGCCGGCTCGAACCTGCGCATGCGCTTTCCGGGAGCGGCGCTGGGCGTGCCGGTCGGACCGGCGCGGCTGGTCACGCTCTGCGGCCTGGCCGCCGCCAAGTACCTGCTGCTCTCCTCACGCACGATCGGCGCCGACGAGGCGCTGCGGCTCGGACTCGTCAACCGCGTGGCGCCCGCCGCGGCGACCGAGGACGCCACGCTCGAGCTGGCCGCCGAGGCCGCCGCGCACCCGCCCGAGGCGGTCGCCCGCCTGAAGCGGATGCTGCACGAGTGGGACGACGTCGAGGGCCGTTCGCACGCCGAGGGAGTGGGCCAGGTCGAGTGGGCCACGGCCAATAGCGGCGGCCTCTGAGGTCGCCATGCGGCGTCCTCAGTCGCTCGCGTGCAAGAAGCACGCCACGCTCCCTGCGTCCTTGCCTGGCGACCTCAGAGTCACGCCAGATCGGCCGTGACCGACTCTGCCACGCCCATCGCCAGCGCCATGATCGAGACCTGGGGGTTGACCCCCGGGCAGCTGGGCAGGATCGAGGCGTCGGCGACCCAGACGCCGTCGACGCCGCGCAAGCGGCCCTCCGGGTCCACGGGGTGGACAGCGGGGTCCGCGCCCGCCGCCGCCGTCCCGCTCGGATGGAAGCCGGCCAGGCGCAGGCGCCTCACGTCGAGGCGCTCGATCGCGTCCTCGATCTCGTCCGGGGACCGCACCGCGGGGGCGCCGCCGCCGAGTTCGACGTCGCTCGCCCCGGCCGCCAGCATCACCCGCGCCATCGCTGCCACCGCCCTGGCGAGCCGGCGCTCGTCTTCGCCGGCCAGCCGGTAGGAGACGAGCGCCGCCCGGGCGCCGAGCACCCGGCCCGACGGCGCGTCGGCGATCATCGCGCCGAGCAGCCCCGTGTTGCCGGCGCGGCCGAGCCGGTTCAGCAGGTGCGTTCCGTAGCCCGGGGCGGAGATCGCGCCCATGCCGGGCGGGCTGGACGTCGCCTCGAGCAGGATGCCCTCGCGCTCGTGCAGCTCCTCGATGCCGACGCTCTGCATCACCCCCCGCCAGGGGATCACCTCCTCCTCGAAGCGCGCCGTCACGCCCGTCGCCGGATGGATCGAGAGGTTGCGTCCGAGCCTGGGATGGCGGCCGAGGCCGCTGCGCCGCAGCAGCGGCGGAGTGGGAACGGCGCCCCCGGCGACGACGACGATCGGCGCCGCGATCCGAATCCGGCGACCGTCGGCTCCACGTCCTTCGATCCCCGTCGCGCGTCCGCCGGCGACGGTCAGCCGCCGTACGTGCAGGCCGGAGACGATCCGCGCGCCCGCCTCGCATGCCTGCGGCAGGGCGTTGAGGTGAACGCCGCCCTTTGCATTGTTGGGGCAGCCGATCGCGCACTGGCAGGCGCCCCGGCAGCCCGGAGCGTTGCGGCGCAGCGGCGCCGCCTGCCAGCCGAGGGCGGCCGCCCCCGCGAGCGAGAGCTCCCCGTTGCGGCCGAGCACGTCCAGGGGCGCGGGCGCGACGCCGATCGTCGTCTCGACGTCGGCCAGCCGGGGCTCGAGCCGCTCGGGGTCGGCGAGCCCGAGGCCGTGCTCCTCGTGCCAGGCCCGGACCACTGGCGCCGGCGGCCGGAAGCAGGTGCCTGAGTTGATCGTCGTCGTCCCGCCCACCGCCCGCCCGAGCGGCAGGGCGATCGGCGGGTTGCCCAACGCCATCGTCGTGCCGGCGTCGCGGTAGATCGAGGCGAAGCGGTCCAGAGGGTGCGCCTCCCGCAGGCGCCCGACGCTCCAGCGCTCCCCCTCCTCGACGATCACCGTGTCGAAGCCCGCGCGCGCAAGGGCGCGGGCCGCGAAAGCGCCCCCGGCGCCGGAGCCGACCACGACGGCGTCGCAGCTCGTCGCCTCCGGCCACTCCCCGGCCGGGACCAGATTCAGCTTCCCGTCGGGCCGCGAGGGCTCGTGGCGCGTCCCCACCGCGGCGATTTCCTCGCCGAAGGCGTCGGCGCCGTGAGCCAGCAGGAGGATCGCCTTGACCGTGTCGAGGGCCGGGGAGCCGCCCAGCCGTCCGATCTCGCCGAGCAGCGCTTGCCGGCGCTCGGGCGTCAGAGCGCGGAAGCGGCGACCGCTGCGCGCCACCGCAAACGCCTCGAGGCTGACGAGGGCAGCCGCGAGCCCCACCTGCGAGGCGGCCGGCATCCGCGAGACCAGGCGCCGGGATACGGCCGCGATCCGCTCCGGGTCCGGTCCCCCCGCCTCCGGCGGCAGGATCGCCGCCGCCACGTCTCCCAGCGCGGACATTGCCCTCGGGATACTAGGTTGCCCGCCCATGTCTCTACGGCCCCTTGTCGAGATCGCCGCCGAGAACGAGCGCGTCCACGCGCTCGCCGGCCGTGTGCTCGCCGCCGCCGACGGCGGCGACCCGGTCGAGGCCTCGGCATCGGCGACGCTGCGCCCGTTGCTGCTCGCGACCCTGCTCGAGGACGACCGGGCGCTTGCCGGCCGCGCCGCGCTGCTGGTCGCCGCCGACGACCGCTCCGCCCGCGACCTCGCCGCCGACCTGCGCGCGTACCTCGCTCCGCGACGCGTCCGCCTCTATCCCTCGCGGGGCACCGGCTTCGCCTCGCACGTCGCGCCGCCCCCGCACCTGATCGGCCTGCGGATCGACGCCTTGGACGCGCTCGGCCGCGAGCAGGACGCCGTGGTCGTCGCCAGCGCAACCGCCCTCGCCGAGACGGTCCCCGACGCCGCCCTGCGCCCCGACGGCTTCGCCATCTCCCGCGGCGGGGAGATCGATCTCGGCGATGTCGTCCGCCGTCTCGCCGCCGCCGGCTACGAACGCGTCGAGCAGGTGGAGGAGCGCGCCCAGTTCGCGCTCAGGGGAGGCATCCTCGACGCCTTCGGCGCGACCGAGGACCGCGCCGTGCGGATCGAGCTCTTCGGCGACGAGGTCGACTCGATGCGCTGGTTCTCGACCTTCACGCAGCGTTCGCTCGGCGAGGCCGAGCGCGTGGAGCTGGCCCCCGCCGCCGAGCTCGACGCCGAGCACCGCGAGCTGGCGGAGCTGGCGGCGATGGAAGCCGCCGAGCAGAAACGCGAGCCGCCCAGCCTCGCCGAGGTACTGCCGCTCGACCGCTTCGGCCCGCCGCTGGCGCTCGTCCCCGACTCGGCGGCGGTGCTCCTCGCCGCCGCCGAGGAGATCGAGCCGGCCCTGCGCGACCACTGGGACGACACGACGACCGCCATGCACGACGACGACGCGCGCCGGCTCTACGTCGACGTCGCAGAGCCGCTCGTCGAACGCGCCGCCCTCTCCTTCGTCGCCCCGTCCGGCGACGACGAGGAGGCCTTCCGCGCTGCCCGCGCCGAGTCGCCGGCGCGAAGCGTCAAGGAGGCCGAGGCCGAGCTGGAGAAGCAGGTGCGCTCCGGCTACCGCACGATCGTCGCCTTCGACGACCGCGGCGAGGCCGAGCGGGCCCGTTACGGGCTCGACCGACTCGACGCCAAGTTGCTCGAAGGCGGGCGGCTCTCGCCCGAGCCCGGCCTCACCTTCGCCGAGGCCCGCCTGCGCGAGGGATTCCTCAGCCCCGAGCTGCGCCTCGCCGTCTATCCCTTCCGCCGCCTCGTCCATCGCCGCCGCCGCGCCGAAGCCCGCGCCCCGGGCGCCGCCCGCGGCCGCCTCGCCTTCAGCGATCTGCGGGTCGGCGATTACGTCGTCCACGAGGATCACGGCGTCGCCCGCTTCGCCGGCTTCGAGACGCGCGAGGTGGGCGGCATCGTCCGCGACTACCTCTACCTCGAATACAAGGGCGAGGACCGCGTCTACGTCCCGGTCGACCAGCTCGCCAAGCTGAGTCGCTATGTAGGGGCCGGCGGCGCGCCGGCCCTCTCGGCCCTCGGCGGCAAGCGCTGGCAGAACATGAAGGCGCGCGCCCGCCGCGCCGCTGGCGCCCTTGCCGGCGAGCTGCTCAACCTCTACGCCGAGCGCCGCACGCGCAAGGGGTATGCGTTCGCCGCCGACGGCGAGTGGCAGATGACGATGGAGGCCGCCTTTCCCTATCGCGAGACCGCCGACCAGGTCGAAGCGATCGAGTCGGTCAAGGGCGACATGGAGGCCGAGCAGCCGATGGACCGCCTCGTCTGCGGCGACGTCGGCTTCGGCAAGACGGAGGTCGCGCTGCGCGCCGCGGTCAAGGCCGCTGCCGACGGCAAGCAGGTGATGATGCTGGTGCCGACGACGATCCTCGCCCAGCAGCACTTCGGAACCTTCCGCGAGCGGCTCGCCGACCTGCCCTTCGTCGTCGAGGGCGTGTCGCGCCTGCGCAAGCCCCCCGAGGTGAAGGCCGTGCTCGCCGGCTTCGAAGCCGGCAAGGTCGACATCCTGATCGGCACCCACCGGCTGCTCTCGCGCGACGTGCGCGCCAAGGACCTCGGCCTCGTCATCGTCGACGAGGAGCAGCGCTTCGGCGTCAAGCAGAAGGAGCTGCTGCGCCAGCTGAAGCTCAAGGTCGACGTGCTGGCGCTCTCCGCGACGCCGATCCCGCGCACGCTGCAGATGAGCCTCGCCGGCCTGCGCGACATCTCGACGATCGAGACGCCGCCCGAGGGCCGCCGACCGGTGCGCACCTACGTCGGTCCCTACGACGAGGACCTCGTGGCCAAGGCGATCCAGCGCGAGCTCGAGCGCGGCGGTCAGGCCTTCTTCCTCCACAACCGGATCGACTCGCTGCCGGAGACGACCGAGCGCCTGCGCGGCCTGGCGCCGAAGGCCCGCTTCGTCGAAGCCCACGGTCAGATGGACGAAACGCAGCTGGAAGAGACGATGCTCGGCTTCCTGCGCGGCGACGCCGACGTCCTCGTGACGACGACGATCATCGAGTCGGGGCTCGACATCCCCAGCGCCAACACGCTGATCGTCGAGCGCGCCGAGCAGCTCGGCCTGGCCCAGGCCTACCAGATCCGCGGCCGCGTCGGGCGCTCGCGCGAGCGCGCCTTCGCCTACCTGCTCTACCCCTCGGCGGAGGCGCTCAGCGAGGAGGCGGCGGCGCGGCTCTCGACGCTCGCCGACCACACCGAGCTCGGCTCGGGCTTCAAGATCGCGATGCGGGACCTCGACATCCGCGGCGCCGGCGACCTGCTGGGCGAGGAGCAGTCCGGGCACGTCGCCGCGGTCGGCTTCGAGCTCTACTGCCAGATGATCGACGAGGCGGTCGGGGCGGCCCGCGAAGCGGCCGGCGAAGGGGAGGGGGAGGCTCCCGAGCCGGTGCGCCTCGACGTTTCCGTGGATGCTTATCTGCCGGCGACCTTCGTCCCATTCGAGGCGGCCAAGATCGACGTCCACCGTCGCATCGCCGCCGCCCGCGAGCCGGGCGAGCTGCGGGCGATTCGCGACGAGCTCGCCGATCGCTTCGGCCCGCCGCCTCCCGAGGCGGAGAACCTGCTCGCCCTGCAGCGAGCCCGGATCGAGCTCGGGCTGGCGGGCGCGCGCAGCGTCGAGTTCCGCGGCGGCCGCCTCAGCGTCACCGGGGTCGAGCTCGAATCCGAAGCGGCGGCGGCGATCGCGGAGAGAATCGAGGGGGCGCTCTACGAATGGCGCGAGCAGACCGTCGCCATGCGCGTCCCCGACCAGCCCGAGGCGCGGCTGGCCGCGGTCCTCGCCGTCGCCGAGGCGATCAGGGAGGCGAAGAGCGCACAGGAATCGCCCACCGTCCGCACTTGAACTATGTATGCTGCGCGATCGGTGGCGTCGAGTCAGCGGCAGAGGATCCGGTCGGCGGGGCTGAAGCGCCTAGCCCTGCTCGGCTTCGCGGCGGTGCTGATCCTGCTCTTCGTCGGGTTTGCCATTGCCCAGGGCATCGGTCATCCGAGCGTCGCCTCGGGCGACGTCGCGAAGATCGAAGACGCGCCTCCGGGGCAGGGCACGATCAGCGAAAAGCAGCTCGAACACGCGGTCGAGATCGCTGCGGCGTCGAGCGGAGTCAAATCGGTCCCCAAACCCGGCACCGAAAAATACGAACAACTGCAGGAAGCGGCGCTCGGCGAACTTATCCAGACCGTTTGGATCGAAGGTCTGGCCGAGGAAATGGGCTTCTCGGTCAGCGAAAAGGAAATCGAAGAAGAACTGAAAAAAGTCAAAAGCCAGGCCTTCAAAACCCCAAAGCAGTACCAGGAATTCCTCAAGGAAAGCCACTACACGCAGGAAGACGTGGATCAGCGGCTCAAGGTGCAGATCCTCAGCACCAAGATCCAGGAACAGCTGAAAAGCGAAGCGCGCGTCCCGAGCAACAGCGAAATCAGCGAATATTACGACGCTGCGAAGTCCACCCAGTACACGACGCCGGAAAGTCGCGACATCCGCACGATCCTGAACAAAGACAAGGCCAAGGTCGAAGAAGCCAAGGCCCAGCTTGAAAAGGACGACTCAGTGAAAAGCTGGGAAAAGGTCGCGAAGAAATACTCGACCGACCCGGCGACCAAGGGCAAAGGCGGCCTGCAGAGCAATGTGTCCGAAGCGACGCTGCCCGAACCACTGGGGAAGGCCGTGTTCGAAACCGGACAGGGTGAACTCGGGGGGCCGATCAAGGACTCGCGCGGCTACACGGTCTTCGAGGTGATGACGATCAAGCCGGAGAAAACGTCCTCGCTCGAAGAAGTGAAATCGCAGATCAGCACGCAGCTCAGCGAACAGACGCAGCAGCAGCAGTTCGCGCGATTCCTGCGCAACTGGAACGCGACCTGGACCGCGCGCACTTTCTGCGCCGACGGCTTCACGATCGAACGCTGCGCCAACTTCAAGGGCACCGGCCGTCCGTCGGAAGCCGACCCCGCCTGCTACGAAGCGAACCCGAAAAAAGCCCCCGAAGCCTGTCCGGCGCCGATCGCCCAGGTCAAGCCGGCGCAACCGGGCTCTGTGAGCGTGCTGGAACCCGAAGGGAAAAAACTCACCCAGCGGCCCCGGCCTGCCGGCGAAGAAGCGTCGACTCCCGAAGGCGGGGAACTGCCCCCCGGAATCGTTCCCGGCGGGTAGGAGGGGCTGGGGAAACCCCCCGCCCGAGTTTCGCTGGACCCTCCTGGTCCGAGCTTCCGACGCCGCAACTAGACTGCCGCGCTCTGTGAGCAGCATCGCTTCCATTCACGCGAGGCAGATCCTCGACTCGCGGGGCAACCCCACGGTCGAGGTCGAAGTCGCACTCGAGTCCGGGGAGCGCGGCGTTGCCGCGGTGCCGTCCGGCGCCTCCACCGGCGAGTTCGAGGCGGTCGAGCTGCGCGACGGCGGCGATGCCTGGGCCGGCAAGGGCGTCTCGCGGGCGGTCGCCAACGTCAACGGGGAGATCGCCGCCGCGCTTGTCGGGGCCGACGCCTCCGATCAGGCGACGCTCGACGCGGAGATGATCGCGCTCGACGGCACGCCGAACAAGGGACGGCTCGGCGCCAACGCGATCCTCGGTGTGTCGCTTGCCGCCGCCAAGGCCGCGGCGATGTACGCGGGGCTGCCGCTCTACCGGTACCTCGCCGACGTCGCTGGGGGCGACGCCCCCAGCGTATTGCCGGTGCCGATGATGAACGTCCTCAACGGCGGCGCCCACGCCGACAACTCGGTCGACTTCCAGGAGTTCATGGTCGTTCCCGCCGGGGCGTCCAGCTTCACCGAGTGCCTGCGCGTCGGCACCGAGGTCTTCCATGCGCTGAAGAAGAGCCTCGCGGCTGCCGGCCATTCCACCGCGGTCGGCGACGAGGGCGGTTTCGCGCCGAACCTGGAGTCCAACGAGGCGGCGCTGCAGGCGGTCCTCGCCGGGGTCGAGGCGGCCGGCTACGAGCCCGGAAAGGACGTTTTCATCGCCCTCGATCCGGCGACGAGCGAGGTCTACCGAGGCGGCGCCTACGCGCTCGAGCACGAGGGCCGCACCCTCTCTTCCGAGCAGATGGCCTCCTACTGGGAGGACGCCTGCTCGCGCTACCCGATCGTCTCGATCGAGGACGGCATGGACGAGGAGGACTGGGACGGATGGAAGCTGCTGACCGAGAAGCTCGGGAAGCGGGTGCAGCTGGTCGGCGACGACCTCTTCGTCACCAACCCCGAGCGCCTGCGGCGGGGGATCGACGCCGGCGTCGGCAACTCGATCCTGGTCAAGGTCAACCAGATCGGCACCCTGAGCGAGACGCTCGAGGCGATTCGCATGGCCCGGGAAGCCGGCTACACGGCCGTGATCTCCCATCGCTCGGGCGAGACGGAGGACACCACGATCGCCGACCTCGCCGTGGCGACGGGCGCGGGGCAGATCAAGACCGGCGCCCCCTCCCGCTCCGATCGGGTGGCCAAGTACAACCGCTTGCTGCGGATCGAGGAGGAGCTCGGCGAGGCGGCGCGGTTCCCGGGCCTGCAGGCGTTCCGTCAACGGTCCGCATAGGCGGTCCCCGGTGAAGGAATACGCGTCCCGATCGCGTAGCTGCGGTCATGGCCGCGCGTACGCAGGCGAGGAGAAGGCCTGCCGCAACTCCGAGGCGCCGTGTCGCGGCGCGGAGGCCGGCGGCCCGCCACGGAGCCAGCCGCATCCACTGGGATCGCGTCGGCCGCATCGCTCTCACCCTCGTCCTGGCCGCGGTGCTGTACTCGTACCTCAATCCGCTCGTCGACTTCGTCAAGACCTACACGGCGACGAGCGCCGCGCGCGTCCAGTTGCACGAGGCGCAGCGCGAAAACACGCGCTTGCACTGGCGCGTCCAGCACGCCGACGACCCGTCGGTGATCGACGCCAAGGCGCGCGCCCAGGGCATGATCGCGCCCGGCGAGAAGCCCTACGTCGTCCACGGCCTCGCCGGCTGATCCGCCCCACGCCTTCCGGTGCGCTTTATGCCATCTATGGGCACATAAGTCGCACCGGAACGGGAGGGAAGCGTGGTTAGCGCCGGGATGTACGTCGTCGTCGCTCTGAGCCTCTTGGTGGTTGGTGCTTCGATCGGCTTTACGGCGTACCGGCTGCGCCGGCGACTACTGCCCGCTTGGACCGGCGCGCCCGCCCGCCTGGTGGAGTCCGTCACAGCACTAGCCCTGCTGATCTGGCTCGGCGAGCTGCTCGGGACGTTCGGCCTGTTCTACGCCTGGGTGCTCGTGCTCGCTTCGGTCCTGCTGGCGATCCTGTCATGGGCGCTGCTGCCGGCGGGTCCCGTCGCCGCAGGATCGGCGCCTTTGCCGCGGGTCCTGTCGCGGGAGGAGGGGGGCACTGCGGGCGGGCCACGGTCCGTCCTCGACCCCCCTCCGCCCGCGGACGGAGCGCCTTGGCTCGGCGTGATCACCATCGCCGTCGTTGCCCTGGTTGTGGCGCACTGGGGCCTGACGACCAAGGAGGCGCTCGATCGCGGGATCTTCAACTTCGATTCGCTCTGGTACCACATGCCTTTTGCGGTGGACATGGCAAAAAGCCACTCCACGACAGGCCTGCACTACGTCGAGACCGTATTCACAAATTGGTTCTACCCGCAGAACTCGGAGCTGCTGCACGCCACCGGCATTCTGCTCACGCAGCGGGACACGCTCTCGCTCTTCGTCAACTTTGGCTTTCTAGGCCTTGCCTTCCTCGCCGCCTGGTGCATTGGCCGCCCCTACGGCCGGGGCCACCTGACCGTCGTCGCTGCCGCAATCCTCCTCGAGTGCCACACGCTCGTCGTCCGCGAGCCCGGCGCCGCCAAGAACGATCTCGTGGCTGCGGCCCTTCTCCTCGCCGCCGTGGCAATTCTCGTCAACGCCATGCATGTCTCCCGCGGGTGGCGTGGGGAAGGGACTTGGCCGTTGGCGGCGGCGGGGCTGGCGGTCGGACTCGCGGTCGGCACCAAGTCGACCGCGGTCGCGATGGCCTTCGGACTCACCGTCGCCGTGGTCGCCTTGGCGCCTGTTGGGAGACGCTGGGCGACTGCGGGCTGGTGGCTGGTCCCGGCCCTGCTCGGCGGCGGCTACTGGTACCTGCGCAACTTGATCGTCGCCGGCAACCCTCTGCCACAGGTAACGAGCCTGGGGCCGGTCTCGCTGCCCCATCCCGAGCGGCTTCAGGAAGGACGGCCTGACTTCGGCATCGCCCACTACGCGACCGACACGGGCGTCTGGCGGCACTACTTCGTGCCGGGCCTGCACGATGCCTTCGGCGCCCTCTGGCCGCTTGTCCTCGCCGCCGCAGCCGGGGGCGGCGTCCTCGCGCTGCTGCGCGGCCGCGACAAGATGCTGCGCTGGGCCGGTGCGGTCGCGCTCTTCGGCCTCGTCGCCTACCTGTTCACGCCGCTTACCGCCGCCGGCGCCGAGGGTGCGCCGGTCGGCTTCGGCATCAACATCCGCTACGCGATCCCACCCCTTCTCCTCGGCCTCACCCTCCTCCTGGTCGCCCTCGGCCGATTGAGCCGCCGACGCGAATGGACCCTGCTCGGCGCCCTCTTGGCCGCCCTGCTCATCACCGACCGCGCCGACGCCGTCCTCCGCGATCCCAACCGGCTCTTCGGCATCGCTCTCGCGATCGTGTTGGTGCTGCTGCCAGCGGGCCTCATCTGGGCCAGTCGCCTCACCGTCCCGGTGGAGCGGTCTCTCCCGGGGGGTGACGCCGATCTGGGGGACCACCCCGAGGAGCAACCGCACCGCAGGGGTAGTGGCACCAGATCGGTGGCGGGACCCGCCGGGCTGGCCGCTCTAGCGGCGGTGGCTATTGCCTTGGGTTATCCGCTCCAGCGCCATTACCTCCGCGACCGCTTTGCGGCGGGCTCCGAAATCCCCGGCATGCACCTCGAAGCCGCCTATCGGTGGGCGCGGGACGAGAGCGATGCGCGTATCGGCCTCGTCGGCACGACGGCTGGCTTCCTCCAGTACGGCCTCTACGGCACCGATCTCTCCAACCACGTCGCCTACCTCGGTCAGAAGGGTCCGCATGGCGCCTTCGGCGCGATCCCCGCCTGCGCCGAGTTCCGCGCCGCCGTCAACGCGGCCGACCTCGAATACCTGGTCACGGCGCCCTTCCTCAACTTCCTCCACCCCGACGAACCGATCGCCTCGCCGGAGGCTGGCTGGCTCCGAGGCGATCGGGCGGTTAAGCCCCTCATTCGCAGCGGCCCGGTGACCGTCTGGAAGCTCCACGGAAAGCTCGACCCGTGGGCATGCGGGTCGGCCAACTCTCCGCTTCGCCGGGTTCCCGATACGCCTGACGGCGAATCCCAGTAGGTCGAAGCGTCTTGTACTTTTTCGCGGCCGCAGGCCTGCGGCGCCAGCTATTGGCGATTCTCGAAAAAGTTAAGCGGCGACCTGCTGAGACAACCGGTCGTCCTACTCTTCTTCTGGCTCGGCGGGCTCGCCGGCCCGCCGAATCACGATCTGATCGGCATCGATGCGCACGGTGACCTGGCGCTTGCCGGCCCAGTGCTCGGCGTAGACGGGGTTGTCCTTCACGGACGGGTCGAGCCAAAGGCCGTAGCCGTCGGTTTCCCCGTGGTCGAAGGTAGCCTCGATCTCCTTGCGCCGGCCCCTGCCTCCGCGCCGACCGCGCCGCCGCCGTCGTTTCGGCCGCTCCTCGCCCTCCTTGTCCTTGTCCTCCTCGCCGGCCTCGGGCTCGTCGGCCTCGGGCTCGTCGGCTGCCTCGGCCTCTTCCGCGGTGACCGCCTCGATCTCGGCCTCGATCTCGTCGCGGAGATCGACCTCGGCCGCGCCGCCGTCCTCCTCGTCGGGCGTGAAGCCGTGCTGCTTGCGGAACTCGCGCAGTTCGGCGGCGCTGACTTCGAGCTGATGGGCGATCCAGGCGTCGGTGCGTCCCTGGCGAACCCAGGTGCGGATCTGGTTGAGCTGTGGCTTCAGCGAGCGTCGTGGCATCGGCGCGCGAGTCTATTCAACCGGGATTGTGGAGGGCATGGCGCGACGGCTCTCAGGACATCAAGAAGGCAAGCGCCTCGAACATCGAGACCACGACCGCGACCACGGTCACGGTCAGGCAGACCGCCAGCACGCTGAAGCGCACTTTGCTCTCCTGCTGGCTGCGGTTGATCCGGCGTGCGCGCGACCGGTTGGCCGCACGACGGCGCAGCTGCTCGCGCCGGCGGCGCTCCAGGGTGGTCTCCTGCTCGAATGCCGTCTCGAACTGGGAGATGCTCTGACGCATTCTCATAGTCGGTGGCCGCGAGGGCCGCGGGGGACCGTAGCAAAGCTGCACGAGGCTCTGCGAGAGCCTCTTGTGCGTTTTGTCACGCTGAGCAGCGTCCCCAGAGTCCGCGCCCGGCGCGTGCGGATTGCAGCGCCAGCCGGCGGAAGAGCGGAGCGAAGCGGTCGTTGGGGGCAATCGTCAGCGTGCGGGCGAGGCCTCGCCGGACGAGCATCGCGTTGACGAAGCGATGGCCGAGATAGACGTAGGCGAGCAGCCGGCCATAGACGTCGCGGCGCTCGACGCCGAAGACGAGCCGGACGCGGCGTCCTTCCATCAGCCGATGGTTGAAACGGGACGCCCGCGGGCCGAAGCACTGTACCGGCGTGTCCGGCTTCACCGTCTCGGGCGTGTCGACGCCGATATAGCGGACGTCTTCGGTCTGGCCATCGACACGCGCTTCGATCGTGTCGCCGTCGATCACCCGTACGACGGTTGCACGCGCCGTCGCTGGTCCTCCTTCGCCGCCCAAAGGCCCTTCCCACGGCCGCAAGATCAGAGCGACGACGACGGCCAGCAGCACGAGGCTGCCGAGCCGCCCGCCACCTCGATGGACGCGTCCCACCCATGCCTAAGGCCCGGGGCGGCCGGAACTCCCCCCATCTATTGCGACGCGTCGTTCAGGGGACGCGGCGAACGCTGGAGAGCAGGGTCTCCTTGATCTGGCCGATGATCTCCAGCGCCTCGCTCCACTCACGCTGCCAGACGTTGCGGCCGAAGATGACGCCCGAGCCACCCGCCTGCATGATCTCCCGCGTGTGGTTGAGGACGGTCTCGTCGTCGACCTTCGAGCCGCCGGAGAGGACGACGAGGGAGCGGCCGGCCGATTCGACGCACTGGCGGATCGCCTCTGCCTCGTCGACCTGCATCTCGTTGTAGGGGGCCGGCGCGTCCTTGTCCTTGTCGGGGTTGATCTTCGGCATGTTGAGCTTGACCACGTCGGCGCCCATCTCCATCGCCATCCGCGCCGCGTAGTCGATCGCGTAGAAGGAGCTCTGGCCGCCCTTGGCCTCGATCGCTTCGCCGCGCGGATAGGACCAGACGATCAGCGGCATGCCGAAGCGGTCGCAGTCTTCGCGCACCGTGCGCAGCTGGGCGAGGTCCTCGTCCTGGCGCGGCGAGCCGACGTAGAGCGTGTAGCCGACCGCGTCGGCGCCGAGCCGGACGGCGTCCTCGACGCTTGCGTTGCAGGTGGAGAGCGCCTGGGCGGAGGAGGGGACGTCGGTCTTGCCGTTGACCTTGAGGATCAGCGGCACCTGGCCCGCGTAGTCGGGGTAATACCTGCTCGCCATGCCGATCTGGCAGGCCAGCGCCGAGTAGCCGGCCTCGGCGGCGAGCCGAAACTGGTACTCGGGGTCCTTCGAGGCCGGGTTGGGGAAGAAGTCGCGCGGTCCGTGCTCGATTCCCTGGTCGATCGGCAGCAGCATCAGGGTGCCGTTGCCGGGACCGAACTCGAAGAGCAGGCGCCGCAGGCGCGCCCGTTTGCCGGGCGCCAGGGTGGCCAGCAACGATTTCTGCTCGGTCAGGCTCTTCAACTCCACGCTGTTTCCTCCTCGAAGTAGGTAGACCCCCAGTATGTCACCGCCGGCCTCTCTCAAAGCGCTTGCCAGCGGCGGTTATCCTCGGTTGAACCATGAGCGAGACTGAGCTCAGCGTCATCTGCAAGAACTGCGGTTCCGAGGTCAGTCCTTACGTGACCGAGTGCCCGTACTGCGGCGCTCGCCTGCGCAAGCGGGCGCCGAAGCTGGAACGGCGCGGGGATGGGCTCGAGGCCCGTCCGCGTCGCCGGCCCCGGTTCGCCTTTCCGCGCCGCCGCGCCGTCCAGACGAGCGACGTCGCCGCCTTCCGCCCATACGCGACGATGGCGGCGATTCTCGGCCCGGCGGTCCTGATCCTCGTGCAGAAGGCCAGCGGCGACCCCCTCAGCACCTACGGCGGCATCGTCGTCCCCTTCGCCGATCAGTGGTGGAGGTTCCTGGCGGCCCCCTTCGCCTACGTCGACGTCGGCTACCTCTTCGTCGTCGCGATCGGCCTGGCGATCTTCGCCGCCGGCCTCGAGCGGCGGCTCGGCACCGCGCCGGCCGCTGTCCTCCTGCTTGCCTGCGGCTCGCTCGGAATGCTGGTCGCCACGGGGATCGCCAACGCCCAGGGCGGGATTCACGTGATCGCCGGTGGCAACGGCATGGCGTTGGGCGCGCTTGCCGCCTGGTTTGCGATCAGGCGCGCCGAGACCCATGGCGCGATCGACGCCGACTACGACGGGATCGGCGTCCTCGTCGCCGCGGCGGTGCTCCTCCTCCTGCCGGTGTTCGACTCGAGCGCCGACGTCTTCGCCGGCCTCGCCGGCGGCGCGGTCGGCGGCCTCGCCGGCCTCGCTGCCTCCGCTTTCCACCACGACTAGTCTCACTGTCGTGGCGGCGGACGAGGACGCGCGACTGGAAGCCGCGATCGAGCGGTTGAGCGACGGCGAGCGGTTCGCCGAGGCCGAGCGGGTCGTCGCCCGCGCCGCGCCGCAGCTGCAGAAGGTGCTCGCCGCCGCCCTCGCCGAAGGCGGCTGGTTCGGCGAGCCGCACGAGGCGGAGACGCTGAAGGCGGCGACCGTCCCCGACCCCGAGGAACGCCTCGCCGCGATCCGCTCCCTGCTCGCCGAGGAGGCGAGGATGGGGATGATGGTTGGGGTCGCCGTCGGCTGGGCACTCCAGGAGGAGATGAGCAGGCAACCCGAGAGCGAAGGAGAGAGCTGAGACATGGAGATCAAGTTCCACGGCCATTCGTGCTTCGAGCTGAGCGACTGTGAGGTGACCGTGCTCGTCGATCCGTTCCTCAAGCCCAACAACCCGGTCGCGGTGGCCACCGCCGAGGAGGTCGAGCCCACCCACGTCGCGATCAGCCATGGCCACGCCGACCACATCGCCGACGCGGTCCCGGTCGCCAAGCGCACCGGCGCGCACTGCGTGGCGATCGTCGAGCTGGCCAAGTGGCTCGACGGCCAGGGCGTCTCAGAGGTGAGCGACCCGAACTTCGGCGGCACCGTCGAGTTCGACTGGGGCTACATCTCGATCGTGCCCGCCTGGCACACGAACACGATCCCCGGCTCCGAAGAGTCCCCCTTCAGCGCCGAGCACGGGATCGCGATCGGCCCCGCCGCAGGCCTGCTGATCAAGCTCGGCGAGACCACCGTCTACCACGCCGGCGACACCTGCCTGTTCAGCGACATGAAGCTGATCGCACAGCGCAGCGACATCGACGTAGCTCTGCTGCCGATCGGCGGCCACTACACGATGGACCGCCGCGACGCCGTCCTCGCCGCCGAGTTCGTCGGCGCGGGCACGGTGATCCCGATGCACTTCAACACCTTCCCGGCGATCGAGACCGACGCCGAGGCCTTCAAGGCCGACGTCGAAGCGAAGACCTCCTCGAAGGTCGTCGTCCTCGCTCCCGGCGAGTCCTATTCGGCCGGCTGATCTTCTTCGCCGCTCGTCGAGGACGAGCCCGGGACCGTGTTGCTCGCCGGAGGCGGGCTGCTTTCGGCGGGCGGAGGGCTCGGCGGCGATGGCGTCGAGCTTTCGGCCGGCGGTGGCGTCGATCCGGTGTCGCCGACGGTCACGACGACCGTGCCGGTCGTCGTCGGCGCGCCGGCGGCCGACGGTTCCGCCCCGTTCAGGTTGGCAGCCGGTTTGCCGACCGCTTCCGGGCCGTCGCTGGAGCCCGAGGCCTGCTCGGTCGCTTCGGTGACTGGTTCTTCGGCAACGGCGGCCGGTTCTTCGGCGGCCGGGGTCTGCTCGCCTTCCTCCGGCACCGCCGCGGCGGCGGCGTCCGGGTGGGGTGCGCGCTGTGCCGTTGCAACCGAGAGCGCCGGCTTGACGCTGTGGTGGATCTGCGTGACCGGGGGCGGGCCGGCGGTGGTGGCCGGTTCGACCTGCTGCTTGACCTCGACCGCGCCCGCGGTGAGCACGGCCGCGGTGACGACGCCGGCGACGGCCTTGGTCCCGATCGCGCCGCCGACTGCGCCGAGCCCGCCGGCAGCCCCTCCCGAGCCGAGTGCGGCGCCGACTCCCCCAACGGCGCCGGCTCCGGTGGCGCCCGCGCCCGTCGCGCTTGCGGCGCCGCCGGCACCCGATCCTCCCAGGCCGAGCTTGGAGGCGATCAAGCCCTTCAGCGCCAGCAGCGGTCCCACCGGGGCCAATGCCGCCAGCACCTTGTTGTTGGAGCGCAGCTGCGAGCGGAAGTCGGCACACTCCTCGCAGTCGCGCACGTGGCGGCGCACCGGCCCGGACAGCTTGCGCAACCCCTCGGCTGCCTCGGCCAGGTCGAGCCGCACCTCGCCGCAGGTCAGCTGGCGCGCCTGGCTCGCCTCGGCGAGCGAGATCCGCGCCCGCACCAGCAGCGACTTGACCGACGGCACGCTCGTCTCCATCGCCTGCGCGATCTCCTCGTAGGACATCGCGTCCATCTCGCGCAGAAGCAGGGCTGAGCGCTGCGTCTCGGGCAGCTTGCCGACGTCGGTGAGCAGCTGGCGGAACTCCTCGCGGTTGTGCACCTTCTCGGCAGTCGAGGCGGCCTCGACTATCGGCACCATGTCCATCGATTCCTGCGCATTGGCCGTCGGTTTGCGCAGGTGGTTGAGGCAGCGGTTGCGGGCGATCCGGTAGAGCCACGGCCGCAGGTTGATCTCGCGCTCGTCGGCCAGCATCGCCCGGTAGGCGTTGACGAAGACCTCCTGGAGGACGTCTTCGGCGTCCTCGGTCGAGCTGAGCATCTGGCGGCAGAAGCCGAGCAGCCGTCCCTGGTAGCGATCGACGATCGCCTCGAAGGCGCCGGGATTGCCGGCCCTGGCCATGGCGATCAGGCGTTCGTCGCCTTGCAGTTTCAGAAGTGGGGAACGCCGGGCGAGGAGTCCGCGGCGACTGGCGTGGGATAGAGCTGAAGCCTCCAAGCGAACCTCCAAGAATGGCCAGGGAAGGCGTTTGTCTTCTATCTCAAGGACACCGTAGCACCGGGTTAGTTGCGGTACCTCGACAGTTTTTAGTGCCTTTTTATTTATCCGGCGCAAAGCCGCTTGCCATGCGGCGCGGCAGTGCCCGGGGCGGGATTCGAACCCGCAAGCCCCCCAGTGGGGCAACGCCTTTTAAGGACGTCGCATTTACCAGTTTCGCCACCCGGGCCAGCCGATGGTAGCCGTGCTCCGCCGATAGGCTCGCGTCACCATGGAGGCTCACGGAGGCAGGCTCGTCGCCAAGGCGCTGAAGTCGCGCGGCGTCAGCCACCTCTTCACGCTCTCCGGCGGGCACCTGTTCTCGATCTACGACGGCTGCCGCGAGGAGGGCATCGACATCGTCGACGTCCGCCACGAGCAGGCGGCGGCGTTCGCGGCCGAGGGCTGGGCGAAGGTCACGCGCGAGCCCGGCGTGGC
>Ga0068867_100000142_pt1 | contig 45988 bp, 30 predicted proteins | sample KBSMisM32_FD_65649 | JGI IMG/M metagenome (GOLD analysis project Ga0068867, IMG submission 65649) | Miscanthus rhizosphere microbial communities from Kellogg Biological Station, Michigan, USA - KBS Miscanthus M3-2 | ecosystem: Host-associated > Plants > Roots > Rhizosphere > Soil ...
CCTGGTTCCAAAGGCGTGATCGCCATGGGCGAGCGCGACTTTCATCCGCTCTCGGCGAACTTCCTGCTCTCGCAATACCTGCCGAGCCATTGGGCAAATTATGCGATCGGCAAGCGCAACGCCGGGAAGGTCGCGCACGCCGACGAATGGCGCGTGGCGCGTACCGTTTTCGTCGCGGACGACGACAAGGTGGCGCTGCGCTACGGCCGCCGGGATCCGAACAGTCCCTATCGCTATTACTGGCGCATGATGGGCAAGAAGATGCGCTTCTCGAACCGCCACATCATCTTCAAGACCCACCCGGCACAGGACGACGCCGAGCTCACCGACGACTACCTGGTCGACCGCCTGGTGCTCTGCGGAACGGTGCATAGCGTTGTCGACCAGATCCTCGCGCTGCGCGAGGAGGTCGGCGAGTTCGGCGAGCTGGTCTATGCGGGGATGGATTGGGTGGATGCGGCGCTGGCGAAGCGGTCGATGGAGCTGATGGCGACCGAAGTCATGCCGCGGGTGAACCGCGCGATCGACAAAGGAGAGACGCGATGCGCCGCGCAGTGATCGGATTTTTGATTTTGCTTTGCATGCCCATCACGGGGATGGCTCAAACATGGCCCGCCAAGCCGATCCGCATGCTGGTGCCGTTTCCGCCTGGCGGCGGCGTGGATTTCGCGGCGCGCATCGTCGGCAAGCATCTGTCCGATCGGCTCGGGCAGCCGGTGGTGATCGAAAATCGCTCTGGGGCGAACGGCATCATCGCGCTCGAGGCGCTGAAGACCGCCGCGCCCGACGGCTACACGATCTGCGCCGCTTCCAACGGTCCGCTGGTGATCAATCCGAGCATCTATCTGAAGCTGCCGTACGACCCGGTGCGCGACTTCACCGCGATCGGGCGCATGGTCGATTTCCCGCTGCTGCTGGTGACGCATCCCTCGACTCCCGCGAACAGCGTCGCGGAGTTCATCGCATTGGCGAAAGCCAAGCCGGGCGCGTTGAACTACTCTTCCCCCGGCATCGGCAACGGCAGCCATCTCGCGGTCGAGCTGCTCGCCTCGATGGCGAACATCAACCTGATGCACGTACCCTACAAAGGCACCGCGCCGGCCGCGACCGCCCTGCTCGCCGGCGAAGTGGCGTTCACCATGAGCAGCATCCCCACAGTGCTGCCGCACATCCGCGCCGGCAAGCTGCGCGCGCTGGCGGTCGGTAACGCTCAGCGCATGCCCGCGTTGCCGGAGTTTCCGACGCTCGCGGAAAGCGGCGTCCCCGGCTACGAGGCGTTCTCCTGGGCCGGACTGATCGCGCCGGCGGGCATGCCGCGCGAAGCGGTGACGCGCCTCAACCGCGAAATGGGGCAGATCCTCGGCCAGAAGGAAATCGTCGAGCAGCTGGCGAAGGACGGCGCGCTCGCGACGCCGGACACGCCGGAGCAATTCAGCGCCTACATCAAGGCCGAGCTGTCGAAATGGGCGGCAATCGTGCAGCTCGCGAAAATCAAGCCGGAGTGACCATGAAGACCACCACCGTCGAAGAGATGCTCAAGCACGTGGCGCGGTTCGACCAGCTGCGCGGCTCCGAGGAGGCATTCGTCGACAGCCGGCTGCCCGGCTGCCGGCGCCGCAAGATCAACATCATCGGCAACGGCGTGGTCGAGCGCACCGACCTGCCCGACCTGCAGCCCAACATTCCGTTGCCGGCGTACGGCTTCAACCTTGGCATGATCCAGTGCGACCCCGGCAACGGCACCGCGCTGCACGCGCACAAGACCGAGGAGGTCTTCATGCCGCTCGTCGGTCCCTGGGCGGTGACTTTCATGACCGACAGCGGCCAGAAGGAGATCGTGCTGCAGCCCTTCGACACCGTTCACGTCCCGGTGGGCGTGTATCGCGGCTTCCGCTATGTCGGCGAAGGCCGCGGCACTCTGCTCACCTTGATCGGCGGTCCGGATCCCGGAAAAGTCGAATGGACGCCCGAGGTCTACGACAGGGCGGCCGAAACCGGCCTCAAACGCGACGCCTCGGGCAACCTGCTCATCGGGACCTGAGCGACTTCCGGTCGAGCACTTCATAGACCGAGGCGGTGTCGGCCTCGCCGAAGCCCTGCCTTAGCGCGGCGGTGAATACTGGCGCGCTGGCGTCGAACAGCGGCGTCGCTGCGCCGGAGGCGCGTGCCATGTCGCCGATGATGCGCATGTCCTTCTGCCACACCGCGATCTTCATGGTCGCCGGCCGGTAGCGCCGCTTCACCATCAGGTCGCCGCGCAGGCGCATCACACCGGTGCCGACGACCGGGCTGGGTCCGAACACTTCCAACACGCGGCGCACGTCCAGTCCCATGCGCCGGCCGAACAGCAGCGCCTCGGCCGACGCCACGTTGAGGATCGCCACCAGGTGGTTGGCGACGAACTTCATCCGCGTGCCGTTGCCGTAGGTTCCTACATAAGGCGCATTGTCGGCAAGGACCGTAAGCACCGGCTTGACGCGAGTGCACGCGGCGCGCGCGCCGCTCGCGAATATCGTCCAGGTACGCTCCTTCAGGCGCACCGCCGTGCCGCTCACCGGGCAGTCGAGCGCGATGATCCGCGCGCGCGCAAGCCGGGTGCGCGCCCGGCGCTTGTCCGCGAGCGGCAAGGTGCTCATCTCGACCAGCAGCCGACGGCGTTTGCGGCTGCGGCAGATCGCGCTCACCGCGTCGTCGAGGGCGGCGGCGGACGCCAGCGATGTGATCAGGATGTCGGCCCGCTCGGCGACTTCGGTCGCGGAGGCGAGCGGCGCGCCGCCGGCGCGCTTCAGGCGCTGCGCCGCCGCGGTCAGCGGATCGTAACCACAGACCTTGTACCCTGCGGCAAGAAACGCTTCGGCCATGGCGCCGCCCATGATGCCGAGGCCGATGATGCCCAGTGTCCTGCTTGTGGAATAATCGTTTGGCATGGGGAGCGCCGCACTCGAGGTGAGGGATCTCGAAGTCTCTTACGGAGACACGCTGGTGCTCAAGCGGATTTCGCTCGCGGTCGCGGCGGGCGAGTTCGTCGCCCTGCTCGGCCCTTCGGGCTGCGGCAAGACCACGCTGCTGCGCGCCGTCTCCGGGTTCGTTTCAGTCGCCGCCGGCAGCATTTCGGTCGCGGGCCGCGACATCACGCACGAGCCGCCCGACCGGCGCGGCATGGCGATGGTGTTCCAGTCCTACGCCCTGTGGCCGCACATGACGACCGCGCAGAACCTCGGCTACGGGCTCAAGCTGCGCAAGGTGGCGAAACCCGAGATCGCCCGGCGCGTGGCCGAGATCCTGGCCATGCTCAAGCTCGACGGCTTCGGCGAGCGCAACGTGACACAGCTCTCCGGCGGGCAGCGCCAGCGCGTGGCGCTCGGCCGCGCGCTCGCCGTGAGCCCGGAATTGCTGCTGCTGGACGAGCCGCTGTCGAATCTCGACGCGCGCATCCGCGAAGACGTGCGCCACGAGATCAAGGCGCTGCAGGCGAAGCTCGGCATCACCACCATCCACGTCACCCACGACCGCGAGGAGGCGATGGTGATGGCCGACCGCATCGCGATCCTCGACGCCGGACGCATCGCCCAGCTCGGTACGCCCGAGGAGGTCTACAACCGGCCCAACTCGCCGTTCATCGCCGCTTTCATGGGCGCCGGCAACGTGGTCGAGCTGGATGCCCGGCCCACGGACGGCGGCGTCCGGATCGAGGCCGGCGCCCACAACGATGCCGTCCTCATCCACGGTGCCGGGGTGGCGGGCCCGGTGGTTGTCCATTTCCGCAGCGAAGCCGCACGGCTAGGCCCCGCTGACGCCGCGGTTTCCGACCGGCTTTTGCTGCGGGGCCGCATCGTGCAGGCGTCGTACCCCGGCGGGTTCTATCGCTATGCGGTCGCCGTGGGGCAGAATCAGTTCATGGTGGACGATTCCCGCCGACTCGCCGTGGGCGAGAACGTCGGTATCGGGCTGCCGGTGTCTTCGCTGCATATCTTTTCGAGGAGGAGCGCATGAAACGCAACCTGGTCCTGTTTGCCCTCGCCGCGGCTTTCGCTTCGGCACCCGCAGTCGCGCAGCAGACCACGCTCAACGTCGTGACGGCCGGCGACCAGAACATGGTCGACTACATCAAGGACTTTCTCGCGCCGCGCTTCGAGAAGACAAATCCGAAAGCGGTGGTCAAGGCAGTGGGCACCGGTCCCGGCGATGGCGGCTCGCAGAAGATCGCCGAGAAGCTGCAGGCGCAGAAGGGCAACGCGGCCTGGGACGTCGACGTCGCCGTGATCCATCAGAAGATGGCCGGCGACCTGGTGCGCGAAGGCCTGCTCGCTCCTTATGTGCGCGACGTCTCCACCGGCAGGCTGGTGACCTCCGAAGCGTCGAAGAACGCGCTCGGCACCAACGTGCAGGGCTACGTGATCCCGATGTTCCAGAGCCAGATCGCGATCGCGTACAACCCGGCGCTGGTCAAGAACCCGCCGAAGAGCTACGAAGAGCTGGCGGCGTGGGCCAAGGCCAACCCGAAGAAGTTCGGCTACAACGGCATCAAGGGCGGCATGTCCGGCGTGGGCTTCGTCGTGGGCTGGGTGTATGCGAACACGCCGGACTCCGAGAAGCTGATGAAGGGCCCCTACGACGCCAATACCAAGGCGAAGTGGGACGGCGCGCTCGGCAAGCTGAAGGACTTCAACCGCAGCGTCGTGATCACGCCGGGTAACGCCGGCACGCTCGACATGCTGAACCGCGGCGAGATCGCGATGGGGCCGGTGTGGGTGGACATGTTCTATACCTGGATGGCCGACGGCAAGCTGCCGCCCAACATGCGCCTGCAGCTCATCGGGCCCGGCCTGCCGGGACAGCCGATGTACTACGTGATTCCGGCCAAGGCGGCGAACATGGAAGCGGCGAAGAAGTTCGTCGAGATGGCGACCAGCCCCGCGGTGCAGGCCGAAGGCATCGTCAAGAAGTTCAACTGGTATCCGGGCATCGACGCCCAGCACGTGAAATCGCAGCTCGACGACAAGACCTGGAACAAGCTGTTCGTCGACGTCACGCCGCAGGAGCTGGCGAGCAAGGGCAAGGTGTTCCCGATCAAGCCCTACTTCGACGACATCCTCGAGAGCTACGAGCGCAAGGTTCTGAACTGAAGCGCGCGTAGTGCAGGACCGCGGCCGGCTCGGCGTCCTCCTCGTCGCCCCGGCGCTGGCCGCGGTGCTGGTGCTGTTCGTCTACCCGCTCGGCTACTCGCTGGTCACGGCGTTCCAGGCCAAGGGCGGCGGCTTCACCTTGGGCAACTTCGCCAAGGCGTTCGAGTTCTACAGCGTCGACATCGGCTTCACGCTGGTGATCATCGTCGTGTCGACGCTGTTGATCGCGCTCGCCGCGCTCGCCATCGGCGGCTACCTGACGCTTGGCGAAAACCCGCGCGCGGTGGCGCTGCTGCGCTGGCTGTACCGCTGGCCGCTGTTCATTCCTTTCGTGGTGGCTGCGCAGTGCATGCGCACCTTCCTCGCCAAGAACGGGCTGATGAACAACACCTTCGTCGGCCTCGGCCTGCTCGAAGTCGACCAGACCACCGGCTTCCTCGACTGGCGCGGCATCATCATCACCTTCGTCTGGAAGCAGACGCCGTTCGTCGCCCTGCTGGTCGCCGGCGCCATGGCTTCGCTCGACCGCTCGACCATCGAGGCGGCGAGGAATCTCGGCGCCGGGCGCCTGCGCATCCTGTTCGAGATCCTGGTGCCGCAGGTGATGCCGACGCTGGTGGTCGGGTTGATCCTGTCGTTCGTCACCATGATGAGCGTGCTGTCGGTGCCGCTGATGATCAGCGGCGAGTCGCCGACCATGATGACCGTGGACATGGCATTCCGCATCAACAACTACGGGGACTACGGCACCGCCAACGCGCTCGGCTTTATTTCCTACCTGATGACCGCCACGTGCGCGTGGTTCTATCTGAAGAGACAAATCCGATGAGGGCCTGGATCGGCCGCGGGATCGTATTTGGCCTGCTCGCCTTCGTCATCCTCGGGCCGCTCGCCAACCTGGTGCTATGGGCGGCCGCGGAGCAGTGGTACTTCCCGCACAAGCTGCCGGTCGTTTATGGCACCAAGTTCTGGGAGCAGGTGTTCAAGCCGCGCGGCGATGCGCTGGTCTCGCTCGTCACCAGTGTCTGGATCGCCCTTTCGACCGTCGCCGCCAGCCTGGCGCTCGCGGTACCGGCCGGTTATGCCCTCGCGCGCCTGAAGCTCCCGTGGCGCAGCGCGATCCTGCTCGCCTTCCTTCTGCCGCAGGCCTTTCCCAGCCTCGCGGTATACATCAACATCGCGCGCCTGTTCTACGACTTCCGCCTGAACGGGACGATGACCGGGGTCATCATGGTGCACACGGTCCACGGCCTGGTCTTCGCCGTGTGGATCACCGCGGCGGCGTTCGCGGCCGTCGACCGCGATCTCGAGCTCGCCGCGCGCAATCTCGGTGCATCGGGCCTGCGCACGTTCCTCACCGTCAGCCTGCCGCTCGCGGCGCCGGGCATCCTGGCGAGCGCCATCTTCGTGTTCCTCGAGTCCCTCGACGAATTCACCGGCACCTTCTTTGTCGGCGTGCCCGACGTCATCACTCTGCCGCTCTTGATGTTCACCGCCAGCATTGCGGGCAACTACCAGATCGCCGCGATCACCGCGCTGGTGCTGCTGGTGCCCTCGGTGCTGTTCATGCTGGTCATCGAGCGCTTCCTCAAGGCCGACGTTCTGTCCAAGGTCGGCGCATAATCTCCTCTTCAGGAGGGAAACACCATGAATGCCACCACGTCCGAACAACTGATGGCCGAACTGCGCGCGGTAGCGCGCGAGGCGGAGGAGCTGCTGCAAGCCACTGCCGAGCAGACTGGCGAGCGCGTCGAGGAGTTGCGCGAGCGCGCCAAGAACGCGCTCGAAGCGGCGCGCGGCATCGACGATCACGTGCGCAAGAACCCTTGGGCCGCGGTGGCGATCGCTGCCGGCGTAGGGCTGCTCATCGGCCTGCTGCTCAGCCGCAAATGAGCCTGGGGCTGGTCAAGACTGCGCAGGACCTGGTGGCGAACGCCCTGGGGCTGGCGCGTACCCGGCTCGACCTGCTGAGCACCGAAGTACAGGAGCTGCTGGCGCGCCTGGTGCTGCTGATGATCGCCTCGGTCGTGGCGATCCTGCTCGGGGCGCTCGCGTTCGGCTTCGGTGCGGTGGCGCTGGTCATGGCCGCACCCGCGGAGTACCGGGTGTGGGTGGCGGCAGGACTCGCGCTCCTGTTCCTCGCCGCGGCTCTGTTCTTCGCCTGGCAGGTGCGGCGCGATACCCAGCAGCGCCCGTTCGCCGCCAGCATTGCCGAGCTCGAGCGTGATCTCGCCGCGCTGAAGGCGCGCGAATGAACCTGTCCCTGGAAGCACTGGCGCGGCGCCGGGAAGCGCTGATCCAGCGCTCGAACGCGCAGCGCGCCGAGATCACTTCCGCGATCGGACGCGCGCGTAGCGCGGCGACGGCTCCAATGCTGCTGGGTGCGGGCGGGTTGGTCACGCTCGTTTCCGCATCGCCGAAGCTGCGCAGCTGGCTGGTTCGCGCCTGGGCCTTCTACGCCCTGGTGCGGCGATTTAGGTGAATAGCCCGGAGGCCACCACCCTTTCGGCCAGCGGGCTAGAGCGACTCAAGAGCTACTACGCCCGCAACGAGGGCCGCATGGCGGCGGTATTCTTCGCCGCCGGCTTCGTGTTCGACATGCTCACCGTCGGCCGGATCGACTCGTGGGCCGTGATCGGCCAGCAGGCGGTCTATCTGGCGATCATCATGGCGGTACTGCTGCAGATGTTCGTCGAGCAGAACCAGCTGCTGCGCGCGCCAGGCGGAAACGCGCTGGTGCGCTGGTACTACGAGTATCGCACCGCGCTGATCCACTTCCTGATGGGCGCGCTGCTCAACATCTACGCCATTTTCTACTTCAAGAGCTCATCGCTGCTGGTGTCCTTCGGCTTCCTCGGCTTTCTGGTCATCCTGCTGCTGGCGAACGAGTTCAAGCGCGTGAAATCCATGGGCCTGCCGATCAAGTTCGCCCTGCTCGCCCTGTGCCTGCTGTCGTTCTCCGCCTATCTGGTGCCGGTGCTGGCGGGCTCGATCAGCCTGCCGCTGTTCCTGCTGTCGATGGCGCTCGGCTGCGTGCCGCTGCTGCTCGGCGCCTGGCTGGTCGGCCGCGCGGCGCCGGAGCGCTTCGCGCTGGCGCGGCGCCAGATCCTGCTGCCGCTCGGCGGCGTGCTGATCGGCTTCCTGGTCTTCTACCTGTTCCGCCTGATCCCGCCGGTGCCGCTGTCGATCCCGTTCATTGGCGTCTACCACCAGGTGGAGCGCTCCGGCGACAGCTACCGCCTCAGCCACGAACGTCCGGTCTGGCGCATCTGGCACAACGGCGACCAGCACTTCCTCGCCCAGCCCGCAGACCGCGTCCACGTGTTCTTCCGCATTTTCGCCCCCGCGCGCTTCGCCGACCAGGTGCAGATGCGCTGGTCCTGGAACGACCCGGCGCGCGGCTGGGTGGTCCACGACACCATCCCGATCCGCATCGTCGGCGGGCGCGAGCTCGGCTTCCGCGGCTACGGCGTCAAGTCGAACTACCAGCCCGGCGAATGGAAAGTGCAGGTCGAGACGCTCGACGGGCGCGAGATCGGCCGCGTGTACTTCGACGTCAGCCCGATGCCGCAGATCCCGCGCACCTTCGTCGTCGACGTCGACTAGCTGGCGAACTTGATGTACTTGACCATCTCTTTCTGAACCTCGGGCGGCTGCTCGAGCAGCCCCTGGAACATCTTCAGCACGTCTTCCGGGCCGATGTAACCCACCTCGATCTTCGCCTTCTTCATTTCTTCGAGGAACTCGGGATCCTTCACGGCCTTGGCCAGCGCCTCGCGCAGCAGCTTGACGCGGTCGGCCGGCGTGGCCGGCGGCGCGGCGAACGCCCGGCCGATGGCGAGGGGCGCCGCGCGGATGCCCATGATCGCCTTGCCCACGGCGCTGGTGGCAAGCGTCTCGTCCACCGGCAGGTTTTCGAACCCGCTGATCGGCACGCGACCGCGCACCAGCGGGCGCACGGCACCGCGATCGGCCGCCAGCTTGATGGTGGTGGCGAAGGCGGCCCACAGGTCCACTTCCTTGCGCTCGATGGCGAGCAGGATGTCGGCGTTGGCCGGGTAGCCGGACACCAGCTTGAATTTCGCCCCGGCGAATTCCTTCAACAGCAGCGGGAAATCGTGCGCGTTCGAGCCGGGGCCGGTGGTACCCACCACCAGCTCGCGGTCGGCTTTCTTCAGCTCCTCCCAGGTCTTGTACGGCAGGTCGCTGCGGATCGAGAGCGCCACGCCGTCGGCGCCGGTCGACCCCAGCCATTGGAAGCGGCGCAGGTCGAAGCGCGCCGCCTCGACCTTGGTGAGCTGCGCAATGCCGACGTTGGGGTTCGCCGCGAGCAGCGTCAGCCCGTCGGGCTTGGCCACGTTGTAGACGTTGTTGGTGGCGACCAGGTGCGCGGCGCCGGTCATGTTCTGCACGATCACGTTCGGGTTGCCCGGCAGCTGCCGCCCGAGGTGGCGCGCGGCGATGCGCGCGGCGATTTCCAGGCTGCCGCCCGAGGCGCCGATCACTATGGTCACGGTCTTGCCTTCGTAAAACGAGCCCTGCGCGAGTACCGGCGCAGCGGCGAATGCCGCCAGCGCGGCGTAGAACCATCTGTTCATGTGCCTCCTCCTATCAGCCAGCCTGAATCGAACGGGAAATGCAGCAGCCTCTGGAACAGCAGATAGAACGCGCCCCACGCGACCAGCGCAAGCGCGAGCGAAAGAAACCACGGTTCCCGGCCCGCGATGACAAGATAGCCGAAGATGAAGATCGGCACCGCGAGCGGAAACCCGAGCAGGAAGACGAGCGCGATGAATGACGTCATCCACGCCAGCACGCTTACCGCTGCGCGCGTGTCCCGTGGCGCGTCCGCGGGCGCGCGCACGCCACGCCAGTCGATCACCATCTGCGCCATGGCAAGCACGAGAAGAGGGATGCCCATCACCAGGGGAAACAGCGCTGCCTTGGATGGCCAGCGCAGCGCGGTCAACACCGCATAGGCGGCGGTCATTGCCAGCCCTGCGCTGAAGATCACGGCACCGCTAATTCGCATGCGCGCGGCGCTCCTGCAGGTAAGGCAGCACGATGACCAGCGCGGTCAGCGCCATGAGCACCAGCACCAGCGGCTGGGCGAGCCAGGCATAGCCATAGCGCGCCATCGAAATGAAAAGGTAGGTCTCGGCGAGCTTGCCGAGCACGAAGCCGAGCACCAGCGGCGCGCGCGGCCAGCCGAATCGCATCATCAGATAACCGACGGCGCCGAAGCCGAGCGTGACCAGTAAATCGGCCAGCTGGCGGTTGGCGGTGTAGCTGCCGACGAACACCAGCAGCAGCAGGAACGGGATGATCAGGCTGCCGCGGATGCGCGTCACCAGCGCGAGATACGGCAGCAGCGCGAGACAAACGACTACGGTGATCACGTTGGCGATGACCAGGGTCCAGACCATCGAGTAGGTGACCGCGAGATGCTTGGTGAGCATGTCCGGCCCCGGGTGCAGCCCCATGATCAGGAAAGCGCCCAGCAGGATCGCCATCGCGCCGCTACCCGGCACGCCGAACGCGATGGTCGGAATCAGGTCCCCGCCTTCCTTTGAATTGTTGGCCGCCCCCGGCCCGAGCACGCCGCGCACGTCGCCCTTGCCGAAGCGCTCGCGGTCGGCGGTGCCCTTCGCGCTTTGCACCGCGTGCGCGTACGCCATCCACTGCGCCACGCCGCCGCCCGCGCCCGGCAGAATGCCCACGAGCACGCCGACCGCGGAGCAGCGCACCACCAGCCAGAAGTGCCGGAACGTATCCTTGATTCCTTCCCACACGCCGGCACCGAGTTTGGTCGCGGGCGCATTGCCGGCAATCGCCGTGCCGCGCGCCGCGAGGTCGATGATCTCGGGAATGGCGAAGATGCCGACCAGCACCGGGATCAGATCGAGCCCCTCCCAGAGGTAGATCAGGCCGAAGTCGAACCGCAGGATGCCCGACTGGCGCTCCTGCCCGATGGTGGCGAGCAGCAGCCCGAGCAGCCCCATCGCGAAGCCCTTGAGCTGCGCGCCCGTCCCTTGCCCGCTGAGCGAGGTGATACAGGCAATGCCCATCATCGTGACCATGAAGAGCTCGGGCGAGCCGAAGGTCAGCACCAGCGGGCGCACGATGGGAATCGACACCGCGAGCGCGGCCGCGCCGATCACCGCGCCGACCAGCGAGCTCATCAGCGCCGCGCCCAGCGCGCGCGCCGCTTCGCCGTTCTTGGCCATCGGGTGGCCGTCGACCACGGTGGCCGCGGACAGCGCCTCGCCCGGCACGCCGAACAGGATCGAGGTGATGTCGCCGGTGGTGGCGGCGACCGAATGCATGCCGAGCAGGAACGCGAACGCCTCGACCGGGCTCATCTTGAACACGAACGGCAGCATCAGCGCGAGCGTGGCGGCGCCGCCGATGCCGGGCAGCAGGCCGACGACGAAGCCGAGCGCCATGCCCACCAGCATCAGGCTGAATGCGTTCCACTGCAGCACGAGCGAAAGACCCTGGAGGAGCGCGTCGATCATCGGTCCGGGCCGATGCTAATGGAAAAGCGCCCTGCTCTCGTTTCGCGGTTTAGAATCGAATCCGCCGCCATGGGTGTGTCAGGCCCTTGAAGAACAAGCACCTCTGGTTTGCGTTGCCATGCCTGGCGATGGTCGTGCCGGGTTTGCTCTGGGCATATCTCGACCACCGCCCGTGGCATTGGGACCAGGCGCAATACGCCGAGTACACGCTCCGGACGCTCGCCGCTTTCGACGAGGGCCCGATTGCCGGCATCGCCGCGATGGGCGTGTTGATGGGTTTGAAGGCGCCGGGACTCACCTGGCTTGGCATGCCGTTCGCGCTGCTTGCAAGGTTCTTTGGGCGGCCCGAACCCGCGCTGCTGTTCGCAACCCTTGTGTTTCAACTCGGAACGCTGCTGGCCTGCTATTGGAGCGCTTACTTGGTCTCCGGCAGCCGGCTGACAGCGCTCGCCGTAGCGGCATTCATGGGATCGACCCCCATCTTCATCGCCATGAGCCATCAGTACATGGTCGAGCCTCTGCAGACCTTTGCCGTGGCACTCGCATTCCTGCTCGCGCTTCGTGCGCGAGAAATGTCCAAGCCGGTGCTATTCGCCGCGCTGTGCGGCGTCGCGGCGATCGCCCTGGCCGCCAAATCGACCTCGCCGTTGTATTGCAGCCTGCCCTTGCTGTTCGCCGCCTCGGTTCTTGTAACCCGGCGCTCGATCCAGCCTGCCGCCTGGGGACCCGGCCTGCGCGTCCCGCTGGTGCTGCTCGCGCTCTTCGGCCTCGTTCTGGTGACCAATTGGTACGCGACCAACTTCGCCGCCATGTTCGAGAATGCACGGCAAGCAACGGTCGGCGACCTGGCGCTCGACTATGGGACACGCGCGAGTTTCCCGACCAAGCTCGCCCACTGGACCACGACGTTCGCCGCCGCCCTCTTCGTCCCCAACGGGATCGTGCTGCTTGCCGCTGCGCTGGCTGCAGGCGCGCTCGCCCTTGCGTCTCGCTCGCGCTCAAGTGGCTCAGGGCCGCCAGCGCAAGTACCGGCGGGTTGGATCGTGGGTGCCGCGGCGGCGCATCTGGCAGCGGCCCTTGTCGCCTATTCCTTGCAGATCAACGATGATCCGCGCTTCCTGGAGCCCTGGCTGCCTGCGACCGCAATCCTTCTGGCGTGGCTTTGCGCCCGCCGCTGGCGCCTTGCCGTTTCCGGTGCGCTGCTGGCTGCGGCGCTGGCGCAATTCCTCCTCGTCTATGGCTACGTCCTCGGGGTATCGGCGAAGCCCTCCAACCACGAATGGCTCTATGTGGTGGAGCGCGACGACACGCAGCGCAGCCAGCTCCAGACGATCGTCACCCTCACCTGCGACGCCGACAGGCCGTTCGATATCAGCATAGTCGGGGTGCAATACCCTTGGTTGAACGCCGCGTCGGCCAACTTCTATGCGGTAGCGGCACATGGCGGCAGGCCGGTTTGTCGATATGCCGCTCTCGAGTCACCAGGAGAGAACCCGGACGCCGCGCTGAAAAAGCTGAGCTGGCTGGCCCACAGGTATTACATCTCGGTCGTCCCCGAGAAGATGCCATCGGCGTGGCGTTTCGTGAACCGAACGTCCGCGGCCGCATTCGTAACGGTGGCGAATTCGAAGGACTGGGATTACGTGCGCAAGGTCAACGATACGGCGGTGATTTTCCGCTCGAAACGCAACTGACAACGAAGACGCACCGCGTTCAGCGCGCGAGCGGATCGGGGCGCAGCTGGATGTGCACCGCCCGGGGCTTGCTGCCCTTGCCGCCTTCCATCAGCCATGGCGTGCGGTCGCCGCTCGTGCTCCACAGCCCCCGTCCTTTCCAGCCGGCGTTCGGATCGTCGATCCGCCCGTCGAATCCCTTGGCGTAGAAGCCGAGCGGATACGGGATACGCAGCATGATCATCTTGCCGTCCTTGAGCGCGACGAAGCCGTCGTTCAGATTGGCGGTGGACATCGGGACGTTCTCGCCCAGCCCGAGCGTGTTGTGCTGGTCTACCCAGGTGTAATAGCTCGACTCCGCGCTGTTCTCCCCCAGTCCGCGGAAGCCCGGCCCGGGGTATTGATAGAACGACCAGCCCTCGGGGCAGTGATCGCCGGTGGCCTTGGCTCCGTTCAGCGGCGCCTTGCACTTGCGCCGGTCGAAGCTGACAAGGTGCCCGCTCGAGCCCGACCCCCATAGCACGCCGTTCTTGTCGATGTCGCCGCCGCGCAAGCCGAATCCCGGTGCCGGCACGTTGAAGACCTCGGAGAGCTGCGTCTTCGGATCGAAGCGCAGGAACGCCGGGGTGCCGCCGAACACGCCCACGGTGTACCAGACCGAGCCATCGACGGGACTCGGCATCACGGCGTACGGCCCGGAGGCGGGAGCGATGCGCCGATCCTTTGCCGCATCCGCCGGCTGGTTCGGCTCAACATGCTCGTCGCGCCGCCCGTTGCCGTTGGTGTCGAGCACGAACGGCGACCAGCCTTGCGCCCTCGCCGCGTCGCCAGTCTCCTCGAACACACGCGTGTTGACCCAGCCCGCCACCGGTCCGGTGCCGCTCACCCACAGCGTGTTGTCGGCGTCGTAGCCGAACTGCGGGTGATGCGTGCCGAAGCAGGTATCGATGAAGGTGTACTTCATGGTCGTCGGATCCAGCATCGCCACCTGGCGCGACGACTGTTGCAATGGGAATGCCTTCGCGGATGGATGCGTAGAGCCCTGCTTGCAGAATGCCGGGTTGTCGCGGTCGCGCACGGTGGCGGCGAGCCACACGCGGCCCTTGGAATCGAACATCGAGTTGTGGTTGTTGGCGCGCGTGTCCCAAAGCTTTTCCTCGCCCCAGTACGCCGAGGGCGCCATCGGCTTGACGCTCGCCGCATGCCCCGGGCCGAGCGCCTCCGGCATCTGCGGATCGCGCACCGGCATCTTGAAGCTCGTCACCTTGCTGGTGCGCGGGTCGAGGATCGGCATCATGTCGGTGCTGTATTCCGGCGAGCCGTAGAGCGGGCCATGGGCATTCACCGTCGGGTTGCGCCGGTCCGAAGCGATCAGGTCGTGCAGATAGTGCTTCTCGGTGCTCCATTCCCACGAGGTGACGACCACGTTGCGCTCGACGCCCTGCGGTCGTGACGGCTTGGCGAACGGCAGCTCGCCCTTGGCGATGCGGTCGGTCCATTCGCCGTAGTACCGGTACGGAGCGCCGCCGAAATTGCCGGCGAGCTGCGTCGTCATCTGCTCGCCCGACTGGCCGGACTGGATGCGGCGCATCCACGCCTCCTCCGAGCTCGCCGACTTGAAGGCATCGGGGATGGTGCGCGTCGATGCCTGACCGAGCTGGTGGCAGCCGATGCAGCCGATGTTCTTCACCTGCTTGAGCCAGTCGGCCTGCGTGCGCTCTTTCGGAATGCGGGTGTGGCCGCCGAACTCGCTCGCGGGCGGAATCTCGAGCATCGAGTACCAATAGATTGCCGGGTAATACTGAGCGGCTGCGGCCTCGCTGGGGGCGGGCAGCGCGGTGAGATTGAGCAGTCGCCCGGGCTGCGATTGCACCTTGGCTGAATCGACCAGGCCGTAGCCGCGTACCCAGACGCTGTAGGTGGCTTTCGGCAGGCCGGGAATGACGTAACGGCCACGGTCGTCGGTCACCACCATCTTCGCGTACTTGGTCGGCAGGCCGGTGGTCTCGGCGATCACCCATACGCCGGCCTCGGGGCCGGCGGCGCTGGTGACCACCCCGCCGAGATCGCTGTCGCCGATATTGATTTCCGAACCGGTTTGCGAAGCGCAGGCGATCAGGAACGCCGTCACTGCCGCTGCGATTCCAAGAGCGAGCGTCCTAGCGGTCGTCATGTCTTCTCCTCGGGTCGACCAGCAACCACGCATTTATTCTAGGCTGGTTATCATCTCCATTGTCATGACCCGGCTGAGCGGCGCGCAATGGCGCTATTGCGCAAAGGTGGGTATCGCCACTGCCCTCGGCTACCTCCTCACGCAGGGCGGGCAAAACCAGTACGCCATCTACAGCGCCTTCACCGCGGCGCTGGTTGTGGGCACCAGCGTGGGCGAAGATCTCGCCACGTCCGCCAACCGGGTCAAGGGCACGCTCGCGGGAATGATCGGCGGAATGGCGGTCACCGCCCTGCTTGGCCCCAACTTCCTGACGGTCGGCATCTCCGCCGCGCTGACCGGCCTGCTGGCGCTGGCGCTTGGCTGGGGCATCACCGTGGCACGAATCGGGGTCACGGTCTGCATCATCACGCTGGCAGTGCACAGCGTGGATGCGCTGCACTATGACGTCTACCGGGCCGTGAACACGCTCATCGGCATCGTCGCCGGCCTCGCGGTGACTTTTTTCGTCTGGCCGGTGCGCGGGCCAGCGGAGGTCGAGCGCACCATGAAAGGCGTGGTGTCGGTTTCCCGCGCGCTGCTCGACGCCGTGGCGCGCGGCGAGCATGACTTGCGCAAGCTCGAAGGCAAGCTGCACGACAGCATCGCCGCGGTCGTCAAGGCGGCGCGCGACGCCGCGCGCGAGCAAAAGACCGGTCAGCCGGCGATCATCGACGAGGCGCGCGTGCTCGAAGTGGTCCAGCTCGGGATCGACGTCCTGTCAGCCGCGCTGCGCGCGCCTTCCACCAGCTCGCTCGAAGCGCTCAGCCACCGGGCCGAGCGCCTTGCAGACGCACCGCCGAAGTAACGTCAGTCCAGGCTGCAGCCCGCGACGCAGCGGCCCTGGCCGTCGAATTCCATCGTTCGACCGCTGATCGCCAGGTAAGGCTTGGCGCTCTTCAGCTGCTTGATGAGCGCCGCGGTGCGCGAAGCCGGCCTGAGCTTGCCGCCTTCGGTCGCGGCCTCGTTCACGTGCGAAAGGATCACCGACGCGGGCTGCACCAGCTCGTTCATTGCGTACGCGCCCGACATCACGGTGCCCGCGCTCGGGCCGAGATTCAGCAGCGCGAGGTTGGCCTTGTGGAACTCCTTCACCACGGTCTTCATCTCCGTATGGATGCCGGTGTCGCCCGACAGATAGACGGTCAGGCCGTTGCTGAACTTCACCACGTAGCCGGTCGGCGGTCCGATGACGATGCTCGCGCCGTCGGCGCCCAGGCTGGTGCGCTGCGCCTCCGACAGCATCGAGAGCGGCACGTTGTTGGCGTGCGAGGCGAACACCACGGTGATCTCGACGCCCTGCGATGCGCTACCGGCGCGCGCGACGAATGCGCCGCCGAGGTGCGTATTCGAGCGGCAAGGCGAGGCGACCGGCACGCTCGTCACTCCAGCTGTCTCGGCGCAGGGAGCCACGGGCTTGCCGCGGATGTTCTGCACTTTCTGACCAAGGAACGAGCCCATGTCGGAAGTCATCACCAGCGCGGCGTTCTTGGCCGCCGCGACTTCGGCCGTCATGGAATTCGCGCCCGCCGGAACGCGCTCGGAGTTCGCGCAAGTGCCGGCGCCGGTGGCCTTCAGCTTCTGATCGCCGACATGGTCGCCGTGGATGTGGCTCAGCAGCACCGCGTGCACGGTGCCGAGGCGCGGGTCGTCGGCGCCGGTCACCGTCTGGCCCACGTCGTAAAGAATGCGCACCCCGGTCGGATCCTCGAACAGCGTCGCGCGGTCGTTCGCGCACAGCTCGCCCGGGTGCGAGCCGATCGGCGTGATCTTCACGTTCTGCGCAAAGCTGGACGACGCCGCGCAAGCGGCGGCGAGAGCGATGCTCGCGATGGTGGTCTTCATGGTCTCCTCATTGATCCTCATTAGTCCGTCTGCGCGCCCGAGGCCTGGATGATCGGCGCCCATTTTGCGAGCTCGGCCTTGATGAACGCGGAAAGTTTCTCGGGGGTGCTGCCGGGCGTGGGATCGACGCCGGCATCTTCCAGCCGCTTGAGCACGGCGGGATCCGCGAGCGCCTTGTTGATGGCTTCGCTGACCTGGCCGACGATGCGTGCCGGAGTCTTCGCCGGCGCGAGGATCGCGTTCCACGTATAGCACTCGAAGCCGGCCACGCCCTGCTCCTGTAGCGTTGGCAGATCGGGCATCGCGCGGGCGCGCGTCGCCATGCCGCCGCCGATCGCGCGGATCCTGCCGCCCTGCACCTGCGGCAGCACGGTCGGCAGCGCGTCGAACGCGAGCGCGATCTGCCCGGCGACCAGGTCCGCCATCATCGGCGCCGAGCCGCGATACGGCACGTGCACCGCCTGCAGTCCGCCAGCGGAGGTTTTGAATTGCTCGCCGCACAGGTGCAGGATCGAGCCCATGCCCGAGGAGCCATAGCTGTATTTACCGGGGTTGGCCTTCAGCAGCGCAATCAGCTCTCTTACGTTGGTCACGGGCAGCGCGCTGTTGACCGCGAGCACGCACGGCGTGACCCCGACCTGGCCCACCGGCGCGAAGTCCTTGACCGGGTCGTAAGGCATTTTCTTGTAGAGCCCGGGATTGATGGCGTGCGTCGACACGGTCGCCATCAGCAGGGTGTAGCCGTCGGCCGGCGCCTTGGCCACCAGGTCGGCGCCGATGTTGCCGCCAGCCCCGGCCTTGTTCTCGACCAGGAATGGTTGCCCCAGCAGGTCGCTGAGCTTCGCGCCGACGACGCGTGCGACCTGGTCGGTGGGTCCGCCGGCGGCGAACGGCACGACGATGCGGACCGGCTTCGAGGGATAGGTGTCCTGCGCGGTGCCGTTGCCGCTGCCGAGCGCGCAGGTCAGCGCCAATCCGGCCAGTGCCAGAAGTTTCGCCATCTCCGCCTCCTTCCTCTTCCCGACGGACATTCTACAAACCTTGACGCTCTTGGCCCGACAAACCCTGACGCTCCTGACCCGTTCTTGCTTGAGGCCGGTGCGCGCCAGGCTTGTAATGGGAGCCATGAAAACGACGCTCAGGACGTGCTTGGCAGCGGTAGCGGTGGCGATCAGCGCTCAGGCGCTGGCCGACGAGAGCTATCCCACCAACCAGTGCATCGACCAGTTGAGCCAGGACTGGCGCCTGGCGCCGATCGCCGACAAGGTGGCGCTCGGCCGCAGCGACCAGACCAGCGCGGAAATGCTCGACCTCGAGCGGCCGGCCGTGGCGTCGGAGCGCAATGCGCTCGAGCTCTGGTCCAAGCTGCGGCAGTTCTGCTTCGACCTCGGCGCCGACTTCCGCGCTACCGTTACCAATTCGCAGCAGGTGGCGCTGGCCGGGCGGCTGTTCGGGCTGCACCAGCGCATGCTGGACGAGCTGCGCGAAGGGCGCAGCACCTACGCCGAGTTCAACCGCCGCCGCGTCGAGGTCTACCTCATCGCGACTTCGCTCGAGGCGCAGATGACGGACGACGAGCAGGCGGCGGCACCCGATGCACCCCTGGTACCGGTGGGCCAGACCGGGATCTAGCGCCTCGCGAATCTCCAGTACCAGGTCATCGCGGCAACGCCGCACGCGAACCAGAGCGCAAGCCGAATCCAGGCAACGGCCTCATCACCTGTTTCCAGCGCCGGACGTTTCCACGGCGCGTAGGCCACGACTTCACTAGGCAGGCGCGGCACTTCGGCCGCCTGGGAGTAGTTCGCGGTGACGATCAGCGCGGCTCGCGGCGCAAAGACCACCGGCGGCACGCCGACATAGAACTTCACCGGGATCGACACCTCTTCGCGCCATCCCGCGGAATTTTCCTGGCTGCGGGTCACGACGAAGTGCAGGTGCGGCTCGACCACATCGCCGCTGCGGCCGGAATAGCCGAGCAGCTGGCCGGCCGTAACCCGCTCGCCCGGCGTCATCGCGATGCCATGTTCCTTGAGATGCGCGTAGGTCGCCGCGGTGCCGTCCGCATGTCGCACGCGCACGAAGTTGCCTTCGTAGGTGAGCGCACCGTCGTCCCCGCCTGCTCCATGATGCGCTTCCACTGCCTCGACAACCCCCGCCCGGGCGGCCAGCACGGCTATGCCTTCGGGCATCGCGATGTCCACTGCGTGCAGGGTCGCCTTCGTGATGTGCGTGGTGATCCGGCCGTCGGACACCTGGGTAAACATGAAGGAGAGGCCCTCGGACCAGGGCAGGCGATAGAGCGCTTCTTCGGCGCCGGCGGCGGCCGACAAGAGGAGTGCGATCGCGACGCACGTGGCCCTCATGCCGCAAGCCTACGCCTGACGCTTGAAACAAAAAAGCCCGACCACTAATCTCCGAACAACGCGACGCCGATCACGGAAAAAACGACCAGGAATATATCCGCCGATCGCTTGCGTGCCTTGCTGGCGAACACGAACAGCTCGAGCCGGTTCTGCAGGCCGAGCTTGCTGTAGATGCTGGTGAGGTGGTTGCGCACCGTGTGCTCGCTGATGTGCAGCTTGGTGGCAATCCGGGCGTAGTTGCCGCTCGGATCCCGCAGCAGCTCATCGATCAGCTCGCGCTCGCGCAAGGTGAGCCCGGCTTCGGCGGCCCAGTCCTTGTCCTGCCCCGCCGGCGCGCCGCGGTTTTGCAGCTCGGAAAGAATCCGGCCGGTGCTCACGCGATCGAGCCACATCTCTCCCGCGTTGACTTTCTCGATGGCCTTGAGAATCGTTTCCGCCGGCTCTTCCTTGTAGACGATGCCGCGCGCGCCGGCGAGCACCGCGCTGTCGCAGGACAGCGAATGGCGCTGCTCGGTCAGCAGAACCACTTTCGCTTTCGAGCGGACCAGCGCGGGAATCGCGTCGACCCCGCTGTGCCCGCCGAGATCGATGTCGAGCAGAATCACGTCCGGGCGCAGCTGGTCGGTCATCGCGATCGCTTCCGCGCTGGACGTAGCCTTGCCGACCACCACCATGTCGGGACGCTGGCCGTCGATCAGCTTTTCCAGACCCCAAAGCATGGTCCGGTGATCGTCCACCAGCAAAACGTGAATCGCTGAAGCGGGTACGCGCGGCGTCATCTTGGTGGTGCGCCTCTCCCCTCCACTTGCGAACCATGAAGCCCTACGCTTCATCATCGCCATGCCGTGCGTAACCGTTGTGGTGGGTTACGGCCCGGTCGCCCCGGCGATGTGGGACGCCTCCCTAACGGCAGGTCAATAATACGCTCGCTGTGCGAAATGTCACGCTTAGTGAACACCCCAACTGCCGGGATATTCCATCCCTTCCGATAGTTAGAGCCGAGACCTCCCACGGACCCGCTGGGAGGCGAGATCGACCGTGGCGGACGAAAGCGGGCCAAACAGGTGCTAGGACCTTGGCAGGATCCTCTTCTTGCTCGCGTAGGCCAGCAGTTCGCCGCGGTTCTGCACGCCGAGCTTGCGGTAGATGTGCGTCAGGTGATTGCGCACGGTGCGTTCGCTGATGCGCAGCTTTCCGGCGATGGTCCGGTAATTCGCGCCGACATTTGCCGCGAGCTCGCCGATCAGCTCGCGCTCCCTTGCGGTCAGCAGCGCGGGTTCTTTTCTTGGCGCATGGGCGCGCCAGCCGGTACCCGCACGTGACAACTCGAGAAATATTCTTCCGGTGGTCGCGCGATCCAGCCACACCTCGCCCTGGTGCACGCGCTCGATCGCCTTGAGCAGTATTTCCGGGGCCTGCTCCTTGTGCACGATGCCGCGCGCGCCGGCGAGCATCGCTCGCTGGTGCACCGCCAGATCGTGCAGGCCGGTCAGCACCACCACGCCTTTGGCGCGAGCGACGATCTCTGGAATGACGTCGAAGCCGCTGTCGTGCGCGAGATTGATCGCGAGCACGATCACGTCGGGGCGAAGCTTGTCAGCGAGCTCGATCGCCTCTGCGAAGCTGGTGGCCTTGCCGACTACTTCCATGCAGGGCTTTTCGCCGTCGATCAGACGTTCCAAGCCCCAAAGCACGATGCGGTTGTCATCGGCGACCAGCACACGGATGGGACCGGAAGGTTGCGTAAAAATCCTTTGTGCAAGAATGATTTACGGGCGCGCCAGCCACTGCGCCGCAATGATGCCCATGCGCCGCGGCGATGTCCTGTGAGCAATGTCACGGAATCGCAAAAGACGGGCGGGAGTCAAGTCCTAGTCCTCTGGGGCTGGCCGCTCATGGAGAATCGCGCCGCCTTGACCATAATTCCTCTGGAGTTGCGGGGTTAGAACGCTGGGACAGGTGTCTTACCTTACCCTCACTCGCCGCAAGAATCGTTGAGCCGACCGTACTGCTCGACCTGGCCGCGAGAGGCTGCATGGGAAGGACCGTAGGCACCGCCCAAGATTCGCGTTGGGGGGAAGTATGGGGAACACGCATCCTTCGCTGCCCGTGGCAGCAGCGACCGTAGTGCGCACTGTCCATGCCAATCGTCCATCGACGTTGCTGCTCGTGGATGAGGATGAAGCGCATTGCACGGCGCTCGCGATTGGGCTGGAGAGAAGGCACTACAAGATCACCGTCGTGCATGATTACGTCCGCGCCCTCGCGCTCACAGAACACAATCCTCCTGACGTCGCGGTCGTCGCCCTGACTTACCCGGGCGGTCTCGGCTTGTGCTTCATCGCGAAGCTTCTGGCGCGCAGCGCGCGCGCCCAGGTCGTTGCGCTCGCGGACTACGGAGCCATCGCGACGGCGACCGAAGCCTTGAAGCTCGGCGCGAGCTATTTCCTGCCCAAGCCAGCCAGGGCCGAAGACGTAGCCGCCGTGCTCGCCGGCGGCTCCGGTGTCGCCGCATCCGCGCCCCCGAAAGCGCACGCGCCCTCTCTCCAAAAGATCCAGTGGGAGCACATCCTGCGGGTGCTCACCCAGAACAACGGCAACATCTCTGCCGCGGCGCGCGAGCTCGGAATGTACCGGCGAACGCTGCAGCGCAAACTGGGCAAGAACCCGCCGCGCATCTAGCGCCGCTGGTTCCCCGCGCCGCTCAGATCTCCCTTCCCGCGCGCCGGATGGTCGAGGTAATCGGCTCGACCAGGTATTGGAGCGGGGTTTGCTTCGTGCCCTCGATGTATACCTCGGCGGGCATGCCGGCCTGCACCTTGAGCTCCGCAACGGTGCGCTGCGCATCGGCATCCGCCACGATCATCACGCTGTAGTACGGCAGGTTGCTCGCGCGGTCCACCAGGCGGTCGCCGGAAACGTACGACACTCTGCCGGTCACCATCGCGGTGCTGCGGTACCTGAACGCGGTGAATTTCACCTGCGCGCGCTGCTCGAGGGACACGTGGCTGATGTCCTCCGGACGAATGCGCGCCTCGATCATCAACCCGACATCGCTCGGCACAATCTCGGCGACCGCATCGCCGGGACGCACCACGGCGCCGGGCGACGTCACCCGCAGGTCGATGACTTCGCCGCTCGCCGGCGCCACCACGATCTGGCGCAGGGCCGCGTCCTCGGACTTGCGCAGCTCCTGCTCGATCTCGCTCAGGCGTGCGCCGGTCGCCTTGGCCTGGTCGCTCGCCGTCTGCATGTACTGGTTCTCGATCGACTTGATGCGCAGGTCGCTGTCGACCAGCCGCTGCTCCGCGCGCGCAAGCGAAGAGCGCTGCTCTTCCAGCTTGGCGCTGTAGTCGGCCACCGTGGCCTCGATCTGGTCGAGGCGCGTGGTCGAGATGAACCCGTCCTTCAGCAGCCCGCGGTTGGCGTCGTAGAACTTGCCCTGCAGCACGAGCGAGCTTTGCGCCTGCGCAACTTGCGCGCGCAGCGCGGAGATTTCCTGCTCGACGCGCTCGCGCTGCGCCTTCATCAGCGTCACCTCGCTCGCGAGCGAGCCGCGCCGCGCCTTGAACAGCGTGCGCTCTTTCTCCAGCGCTTCCGCGACGCGGACATCCTCCTTTGCAGCGCTCAGCACCTCGGCCGGAAAGGCAATCGCCTCGGCGAAGACCTGCTCTGCCTGAGCCCGCGCCAGCGCGGCCTGCTCCGTCAACACGCGGAAGCGCAACCGGTTGCGGTCGGCATCGACGCCGACGTCGCCGAGGATCAGCACCGGGTCCCCCGCCTTCACGCGCTGCCCGTCGCGCACCAGCACCTCGCGCACGATGCCGCCTTCCAGGTGCTGCACCGGGCGCCGGTTCAAGTCCACCTTGACGAAGGCCGGCGCCACGACCGCCATGGAAAGCGGCGCGAACGCCACCCAGGCGCCCAGCGGCAGGAGTGCTACTCCCAGCACCCACCAGAAGGCCCGCACCAGGCGCTGGGCATCCTCCCGGCTGGTACGCGTTTGCGGCTTGGCAATTTGCATGAGGTTCTCTCCCGCCCTTTCAGGCAGCTTTCTCGCCCAGCAGGGCCTGCGCCTGCTGCTGCATGGTTTTCATGACCTGGCCCGCCGGACCGTATTGCTGGACGCGCCCGGCGGCCAGCACCAGGATCTTGTCCACGTGGGCGATCAGCGAAGGCCGGTGGGTGACGACGACGGAGGTCACGCCCCCGTTGCGCAGCCCGCTCAGCGCCTTGGCGAGCGCGATTTCACCGGCGCCGTCGAGGTTTGAATTCGGCTCGTCCAGCACCACGAGCCGCGGATCCCCATATAAAGCCCTGGCGAGCGCCACACGCTGCCGCTGCCCGGGCGACAGGCGCGCGCCATGCTCGCCGATCTGCGTGTCGTAGCCGAGCTCGAGCTCGAGGATCATCTCGTGCGCGTTCGCACGCTTGGCGGCAGCGATGACCGCTTCGGAATCCACGTCGCCGAGGCGCGCGATGTTCTCCGCCACGCTGCCCTCGAACAGCTCCACATCCTGCGGGACGTAGCCGATCCAGGGGCCGAGGCTATCGCGCGGCCACTGGGACACGTCCGCTCCGTCGAGCCGCACCGTGCCCATCGACGGCGCCCAGATGCCGATCAGCAGGCGCGCCAGCGTGGACTTGCCCGCCGCGCTCGGTCCGATGATGGCCAGCGCCTCGCCAGGCTCCAGGCTGAGGGCGATGTTCGACAGGATCATCGCGTCGGAGCCGCGCGGCCGATAGGACAGCGCCTGCGCCGCGACCCGGCCTTCCGGGCGGGGCATGTTCAGGCGCGGCACTTCGCGCTCGAACTCCTTCGAGAGCTCGAGCAAGCGCTGGTAGGCGGCGCGGCCGTCGGTCAGCACGCGCCAGCTCGCCACCAGCTGCTCGATCGGCTGCACCGCGCGTCCGAGCAGCACCGTGGTCGCGATCATGATGCCGACCGAGGCCTGCTGCGACAGCACCAGATAGGCGCCGAGCGACAGCATCAGGATCTGAACGGCCTGGCGCGCGGTTCTGGTTCCGGCGCTGAAGGCGACGCTCGAGTGGCTCGCGCTCCGCTGTGCCGCGGAGACGCTGTCCGTCAGCGCGCGCCAGCGCTTCAACAGCTTCTGCGTCATCCCGAGCGCCTGCAGCACCTCCGCGTTGCGCAAGGAGCTCTCCACATACTGTGATGCGCGACGCCCATCCTTCTGCAGGCTTTCCAGATTACGCCGGCTGAAACGGTCGTTGAGCCACGCGAGCCCGAGCATCAGGACGGCAGCGCCCACCGCGCCCAGACCGAGCGCCGGGTGGAACAGCCACATGATGGCCACGTAAACCACCACCCAGGGCGCATCGAGCACCGCGATCAGGCCGTTTGCGGAAAACAGCGTGCGCAGCGCCGAGATGTCGCGTACGCCGTCGATTCCAGCACTGTGGGGAACGCGCGCCGCCTTCGCGACGATGGCGTTGACCACCGGCGGCGAGAGGCGCTCGTCCACGATATTTCCCACCACGTGCTGCAGCCGGTTGCGGATGTAGTCGAGCAGCAGCAGCAGGAGCAGCGCGACGCCCGTTCCGGCGAGCAGCACGAGCAGCGTTTCCTGGCTGTTGCTCGACAGCACGCGATCGAACACCTGCAGCATGAAGATCGCCGGCACCAGGAACAGCAGGTTGATGAAAAACGAAAGCCCGGCGACCGGCCCGAGCAGGGGGCGCAACTCGTCCCACAACGGCTTCATGCGTCTTCCTCCCTCATGTCAGGCCGGATGCCAGGCGCGCGGTGCGGGTCGCCTTTCTGGCGTCCCGCACCGCGTCATCCCTGGCACCTGCGTCCCCCCTCCGCCTCCGTGTCCGTTACGACAGCAGGAAGTCGGCAATCGTGATGCTGTTGGCCGCGTTCGCTCCGACGTCGCTCAGCAGGATGACATCCGCCCCGATCGTGACTCGCGTATCGATACCGGCCGCCGCGTCGAAGTTGCCCGTGGTGATGACTACCCCGGTGCCGAACGTTGTCGCGTTGAAGCCGTACGCAATGACGTCGAGCAGGTCCTGGCCGCCGCCGGCGGGGTTGGCATCGAATCCGGTGATCGTGTCGCTGCCGAACCCGGCCGCGAACACAAACACGTCGTTGCCGTTTCCGCCGTTCATCGCGTCATTACCTGTGCCGCCGGTAAGCCGGTCTGCTCCCGCATCGCCGTTCAGCGTGTCGTTGCCGTCACCGCCGTGCAACGTGTCGTTATCGCCCTGTCCCCCCAGCGTATCGTTGCCGGCGCCGCCAGTGATGATGTTGGCGGAGCCGTTGCCGTTCCCCGTGAAGTTGCCGGCACCGGTGAAAGTCAGGTTCTCGACGTTGTTGGCGAGCGTAAAGGTGGCGCTCGAGGTGAACACCTGATCGGCAGTTCCGCCAGCGGCAGCCTCTTGCAGCGTATCGCCGTTGTTGGCGATATACGTGTCGTTGCCGTTGCCGCCCGCCAGAGTGTCGTTGTCGGTGCCACCGTTCAGGGTGTCCTCACCATCGCCGCCGCTCAGGTTGTTGCTCACCAGATCGCTGCCGATCACCGTGTCGTTACCCGATCCGCCGGTTACGTTCTCGATGTTCGCGATCGAGGCGAAGCCCGACGCACTCCCCGTCGCCAGGTTCACGGAAACCGCTGCCGTGCTGCCGGTATACAACAGCGTGTCGTTACCGCCGTTCAGATTCGCGTTCACGAATTCGACGCCGGTGACCGAGCCGCCCTCGACGCTCGTGATCGACGTGCCGTTGAACACCACGTCGAGCTCATCGGTGGAGGCCGCTGCTGCCGGAGCGATGCTCAGGGTATCGTCGCCCGCGCCACCATTCACCGCGTCGGCTCCCTCACCCATCACATAGCTGAACGTGTCGTTCCCCGCGCCGCCGTTCAGCGTGTCGTCGCCCGCGCCGCCGTTGAGGGTGTCGTTGTTGTCGCCCCCGTTCAGCGTATCGTTGCCGCCCAGCCCTGACAGGGTGTCGTCGCCGCCGCCGCCGGTAATGACGTTATTGGACGCATTGCCGGTACCGGTGAAGGCGATCGCACCGCCAGTGAAGGTCAGGTCCTCGACGTTGTTGACGAGCGTATAGGTGGTGCTCGTCGTCAACACCAGGTCCGTACCGCCGTTGGCAGCTTCCGTCAGGACATCGCCGGTGACGGCGATATACGTGTCGTCGCCCGCCCCGCCGATCAGGTTGTCGTTGCCATCGCCGCCGTCCAGCGTGTCGTTGCCGGCGCCGCCCTCCAGCGTATTGACCACGGAACTGCCCGTCAGCACGTCGTTGCCCGCCCCGCCAGTGACGTTCTCGATGTTCAGGATCGAGCTGAAGCCAGAAGCGCTACCCGTCGCGAGGTTGACGACGACGGCCACCGCGGCCGCGGTCCCGGCATAGGACAGCGTATCGGTGCCGCCGTTCAGGTTCGCCGTCACGGACTCCACGTTGCTGACCAGCCCGCCTTCGACGCTCGTCAGCGCGGTTCCGTTGAACACCACGTCGAGCTCGTCGCTGGCATTCAGTGGCGCCGCGGCGACGGTGATGTGCAGGGTATCGTTATCCGCCCCGCCATCGACCGCGTCGGCTCCGTCGCCCATCACATAGTTGAAGGTATCGCTGCCGGCGCCTCCGAGCAGGCTGTCGTTGCCGCCCAGGCCGAAGAGCGTGTCGTTGCCGCTGCCGCCGGTAATCACGTTGGCGTTGTTGTTGCCGGTGCCGGTGAAGTCTCCGGCGCCGACGAAGGTCAGGTTCTCGACCTGTGCATCCGTGAGGGTGTAGGTATTGCTGAAAGACCGCACGAGATCCGTACCGCCGCCCTGCTCTACGACTACGTCGGCAACGGAATCGACCGTGAAGGTGTCGTTGCCCGCACCGCCTTCGAGCCGGTCGATTCCAGCGCCACCGTCCAGCCAGTCATCGCCGGCGCCGCCATCCAAGGTGTTGGCGAGCGCATCGCCCGTCACCACGTCGTTACCCAAGCCGGTGCGCACGTTATCGAAGCCCGTGATCGAGGTGAAGCCCGACGCGGTTCCGGCCAGCAGGTTGACGGTCACGCCCACGACCGTGCCGGCATAGTCGAGCTCGTCGGTGCCACCGTCCATGTTCGCGGTCACCGATTCGACGCTTACGATCGTCCCGTTCTCGAATGCCGTAAGCGCCGTTCCGTTGTAGATCACGTTCAACGTTTCGTTCGACGCGTCGCCCGTGATCAGCAAGGTGTCGACATCGCCGCCACCATTGACCGCATCGGCGCCATCGCTCATCGCATAGTTGAACGTGTCGGCACCCAGGCCGCCGTTCAGAGCGTCGTCGCCGCCGCCGCCGACGAGGCTGTCGTTGCCGTCGCCCCCGTTGAGCGTATCGGCACCAGCCAGTCCCGAGAGTGTGTCGTGACCGGCGCCGCCGGTAATGACGTTGTCAGCGGTGCTGCCGGTGCCAACGAAGTTGCCCGCTCCGATGAAAGTCAGGTTCTCGGTCTGGTTGCCGAGCGTAAAGGTGTTGCTGACCGACAGCACCAGGTCGGTGCCGGCTCCCCCGTTCACCGTGTCCGTAACGTCATGCACCGTGAACGTGTCGTTGCCGTCGCCGCCGCTGAAGTCGTTGATAACGCCCGCCGCGCCGACGAGCGTGTCGTTGCCATCGCCCCCGGTGACGTCCTCGATACCGGCGACCGAAGTGAAGCCCGAGGCCGTGCCGTTCGTGAGGTCCACCGTGACGGCGGCCGTAGTGCCGACGTACGAGAGCGTGTCATTGCCGGCGCCCAGATCGGCCGTGACCGATTCGACGTTAGTGACGGTTCCGTTTTCGAATTCGGTCAGCGACACGCCGTTAAAGAGCACGTTGAGCGTGTTGTTGCCCGCCGTGCCGGTGATGCGCAGGGTGTCGAGATCCGCACCGCCATCCACGTCATCATCACCATCGCCGATGGCGTACAGGAAGGTGTCGTTGCCCGCTTCGCCGTTGAGCAGGTCGCCGCCATTTCCACCGGAAATGATGTCGTTGCCGGCGCCACCGAAGATGTCGTCGTCACCGTTCTCGCCGTTGAGCCTGTCATTGCCGCCGAGGCCGATGAGCACATCGCCACCGCCGCCGCCGAATGCGAGGTCCTCTCCCTCGGTGCCGGTAAAGTTGTCGTTGTCAGCATTGCCGTTGAAAAAGTCGCCGGTCACCGTGGTTGGAGCTGACATCACGGTCTCGAGCGTGCCGTTGTCGTCGGTATAGGTGACGACGACGCGGAGCTCGCGGTTAACCTGCGCCTGGGCCGGCGTAAAGGTCTGCGCCGTGGCGCCCGGAATGTCCTCGAACCCTGCCGCTCCGCCGCCTACGCCGGTGTTGACGGCCTGCTGCCACTGGAAGGCAAAAACGGCCGCCGTCGTTCCATCGGGGTCGACGATCTGGTTGATGGCGATGAGCTGTTCCGTCTCCGTCGGAGTGGTGTCGGAGATCAGCACGGCACCCGTAGGCGCATCGTTCGCGTTCGCGACCACGTCGGTGATCGTGGAGAACACGGTCTCCAGGTTGTGGTTCGCGTCCTGATAGACCGCGCGCACACGCAACCGCAAGCCAACCTCCGTGTCGGTCGGGGTGAACGTGAGGCCGGTGGCGCGTACGTCTCCCAGGCCGGTGGCGATGATGATGTCTTCGAACACACCGCTGTCGAGTCTCGCCTCGAACTGCCAGAAGTACGAGACCGGCCCGGTGATCGCGCCCGTCGGGTTAGCCGCACTGATGTTGTCGGGATCGGTCACGCCCGCGATCGAAACCGTCAACGGGTCATTTTCCTCTGGCGCCCCGGTGATCGTCAGCAACCCCTCGGGCTGGAAGTTGATCCCCGTGAAAGACACTGCCATGTCCGAAAATTGCAGCCGCTCGATGTTCGTGAGTCGATCGATGCCATCGGCGCCGATTACGCCGTCGCCGAGCGGGTCGTGGATGACCGTGATGGAGCCGGTCAAGGGATCGGTGTTGATGTGGTATTCGGCGAAGACCCCCGAGAAGAACGCGGTGTCGATCACCGTGGTGTCCATAGCGGACTCGTTGGCACTCATCAGCTCGCGCACGATGGTGAGCTGCCCGGGGTTGATCTCGCCGGAGAACACGCGGTCCCTGATCTCGGCCATGGTGTTCGCCCTGAAGAGCTCCGCACCGGTGCCGTCCGAGTGCTCGCGCACGCTGATCTGCACGTTGAGCCAGGCGTCGCCGTCGATCAGGTCGTCGCCGCCATGGCCGGTAAGGAAGTCGCTGCCGGCGCCGCCGATGATGATATTGCCCGCGCCGAACTGATCGTCGTCAGTGCCTACGAGGCCATCCGGACCCGCGATCGGGCTGAACGTCAGCGTGCCGGTTTCATCCAGAGCTCCCTGGATGGCGACGAACTCGCGCAATCCCTCGATCAGATCGAAGTTCTTGAGGATGCTGCCGGTGAAGCCGGAGATCGCGATCAGGGCGGCGGTATCGTCGCTGCCGTCCAGGATGTCGCTGAACTTCGACCCCGACATGCCCTCGGTCGAATCGAAACGCGCGAGCGCGGTCGCCTGCGATTGCGGCGCCGGCGTCTCGTCGATCGCGCGCAGCCTCATGTCGGCCTGCGAGCCGAAGGTGTCGTGCGTGAACACCGCCCAGTCGAAGCCCGAGCTGCCCATGTAACGGTCGCCGAAGCCGCCGTTACCGATCATGATGTCGTCGCCACCTTCGCCCAGCATGCGGTCGGAAATGGTGTCGCCCATGAAGACGTCGTTGCCGATGATGGCGTCCAGCCCGCGTACGTCGAAGTTTTCGCCGGCGCTGCCGTCGGCCAGGCCGTGCTCGAGCCAGTCGTCGCCTTCGTTGCCGAAGATCATCTCGACCGGGGCGACACCGCTGATGAAGTCGTTGCCCACCCCGCCAAAGGCTTCGGACTCGTCCTCGCCCATGACGATGAAGTCGTTGCCGAAGCCGCCGAGGATCAGGTTGATGCCGTTGCCGCCCTGGATCGCGTCGTTACCGTCGCCGCCCTGCAGGATGTCGTCGCCGCCGAGGTCGGTGATGATGTCGTCGCCCGCGCCGCCCAAGATCATGTCGTTGCCGAAGCCGCCGTCAAGCCGGTCGTTGCCGGCATCGCCATAGAGCGTGTCGTCGCCTTCGCTCGAAATGAGGACGTCGTCGCCCGCGGTGCCGCCGAGCGTGACGTGATCCGGGCCGGTGTAGCGCAGGTAGTTCAATTCCGGCGCGGCCGTAGACGCATCGTCGCGGATCACCAGCGGCACGAGAGCGCTGCCGCCTTCCGGATCTGCACGCCCATCCGTCCCGAGGCCGGTGAATTGCACGTTCGGGTTCGCCTCCAGCGTGAAGGCCGGCGTGGAAAACACGTTGCCCGGCAAGTGGGTGGCGTCCGTGTTCGCCATGATCAGCTTGGCGAACGAATTGCCCTCGAGCTCGCTCAGGAAATTGAGCCCGGCGGTGCGCTCCAGGTAGTAGAAGCGGTCGCCGTTCTGCAGCCGCTCCATCTGCGTCTCGAACACGAAGTTGAAGGTCGAGCCGAGCAGGCCGCCGAAGGGCTGCTGCTTCTCGGCGAGGCCGCCGATCCACAGGTCGATGGCGTTCACGCCGGTGGTGGCGGCGGGCCCGTTCAGGAAGGCCTGACGGTCGTCCGGCACCGCCACGGTCGGCTCGTCGCCGCTGCCGGGCAGGCCGTCGAAGCCGTTTTCACCGTACACCAGCGCGTAAGCGGCCGCGCGTTTTGCTGCAAGCGAGGTCGCGCCGGTGATGCTTACGTGCGTGCCATAGGCGGCGATGAAGTTGACGAGCGACGCCTCGTGCTTGAGGTGCCCGGCAAAGTCGACCCAGCTCGCGTAGGGCTTGAGCTGGCTGTCGCCGCCGGTCATGGCGTAGAACTCGGCCCGCGCCTGATTGAGCGTGGGCACGCCGGCATCGCGGCCGCGCGCCATGTTGATCGCCGGCAGGTCGAGCGGCAGGCCCACCAGGTTGTTGCGCAGCGCCTCGGTGACGAATTCGTCGATCTCGTTGCCGACCGTGCGGGTCAGGCCGCGAACGATCGCGCCTGCTGCCTCGGCGTCGGTCGGCGTGCCGTCGGTTGCGCTCGCGGTGAACGCCAGCGGGTTGAGGAACGCGGCGATCAGCCCGATCTGGTGGCCGCTCGCGTCCTGACCCGGATGCAGCGGATCCGCATCGATCACGTTGAAATCGGGATCGAAGCGGTCGACCGTTTCCGTCAGCAACGAGTGGCCGAAGCGATAGACCACATGCGCGAACTCGTCCAGGATCGCGGGATTGATCGTCGAGTCATAGCCCTGGCCCTCGCCGAGGAACACGTCGACCTGCGGCTGGATCCTGCGCGCGAACTCCTCGAACACCAGGTGCTGGTATTGCATCTCGGTCCCGAAACGGGCCGCCTGGAACAGGCGCTCGCCGTTCCACGACCCGTCTGCCATGTGCCACTCGGCGATGAAGGTCGGGTCGTTGCTGGCCATGATCACGTCTTTGATGTGCTGCACCAGCCGGTTGTGCTCGGCATGGAACACGAAGTGGACCGTGGTCAGGCCGATGTTCTCATTGCCCCTGCCGTCGCCGGTGATGAAGTGCGCATCGAGCAGCTCGTCGTCGTAGGCGAGCTTGTTGCCCATGAAGTCGGTGCCAATGTGGTTCCCGGCAATGTCGTCGGCATCCGCTTGCACGACGCTCATGCCCTGGGTGGCCGGATTGTTATCCGTATCGAACAGCGTTCCGGGCACCGCGTTGTGCGCGATGTCGTTCAGGAACGCGTGGCCGGTGCGGCCGGCGATCGCGCCTCCCGGCAGATTGTTCAGGTCGATGCCGCCGGCGACGCCCTCGATCAGACCCATGTTGGTCACGAGCTGGGCAAAGCCATGCTCACCGGGGATGAAACGGCCGTAGGCGTCGGTCGCGAGCAGCGGAACATTGAAAATGTCCATGTCCGTGAGCGCGATGCCGAGGAACTGGGCGGCTTGTGCCTTGACCTCAGCCCAATTGCCGATGCCGCCGTTCACGCCGTCGAGCAAACGGCCGTTGTTGACCGCGAACGCATCCGCGATTCCATCGCTGTTGGTGTCGACGGAGAATTCGTACTCGCGCAGGAATACCTGATGCGACGCGTGCGAGGTGTAGGTCTGGTTCTGGTCGACGAAAGGCGTGGTCTGGTTGTTGTGGAAATGCACGTCGTCGGACGTGCCGAAGACGCCGTCTTCTCCGGCCGCCACCGCGGTGTTGGTCGCCCGGGTGAGCAGCATGAAGTTGGTCGGGCTGCCGGCGACGAACAGCGGATCATCGGGCGCCAGCGGAATGAAGATCGTGCCGTTGCCGCCTTTGTCGACCAGGTCGAGGCCATGGTCGAAGAACTGGCCGAAGAACGTGAACCACGCGTTGAACGGGGCGGAAAGGCCCGCGTCCGGCGCGACGTTGGGGATGAAGAACACATCCCGGTCGTCGGCGGTGCCGAATACGCCGTCGAGCCCGGGGCTGACAACAGAATCCGCGCCTCCATTGGCATCGACTGCCGCCGGGTTATTGGCGGTCATGTCGACGACCAGGTTGCTGATCGTGCGCGGCTGACCGTCCACCACGAGCCCCGTGGTCTGCGCATAGGAGGTGCCCCCCTGCGCCGGACGGAACACCTGGTCGAGGAAAATCGGGAAGTTTTCGTCCGCCGCGCCGTACTGCTCCTGACCCAGCACGAGGTTGTTGAACGAGCCGTCCACCGTGCGCAGGCCGAACGGCCGCCGCGAGTTCGGGATCGAGTCCAGCACGCTGCCGTCGGGATTGGCTTCCGCGATCTTGATCTGGTCGAGGATGAACTGCAGGTCGCCGCGGATGAGGTGCAGCCCGCCGCCGGGGCTGTCGACAATAGTTTCTTCGGGAACGACCGGTGCCGGTGCCAGCTCGACGATGCCCGCGACGGGCTGAGTCGGTGTGGAAAATACGTTCTCGAGGGTACCGTCTCCATCTTTGTAGACCGCGCGTACGCGCAACGCGAACCCGGCCAGATCGGGCGTTACCTGGAAGCTATGTCCGACCTGAGTCACAGGGTTGCCGCCGCCGAAGGCAATGATGTCCCTGAACACGCCGGAGCCGGGAATCTCCTCCCACTGCCACACGAAATGAACCGTACGGTCGGCGAGCGAGCCAGTCGGGTTGGTGGTGCTGATGTTGTCGGCATCGGTGATGCCCAGCGCCGAGACGCTGAGCACCTGGTTTACCGCCGGCGTGGTGTCGTTGATCGTCAGGAGGCCGACGGGTTCGTTGTTCAGCCCGGGCGTGAGAACCACCCTGCCGGTGAATGCCTGGCTGCCCGGCGCCGCGGCCGCATCCGGCGAGAACTGCAGGCGCTCGATGTTCCTGAGCGTATCGGTGCCGTCGGTGCCGAGGACCACTCCGCCGACGCTGTTCGTCACCGTCACCGTGCCGTCGCCGCCGAGGACGATGGTGTAGTCGGCGAGCCGACCGGAGAACATCGCGGTATCGAAGTCCGGACCCTCTGCCGTAAGGATCTCGCGCACGATCTGGAGCTGGCCGGGGTTCCATACCCCGTTGATCATGTTCATCAGCAGGGTGCGGTCCGTCATGCTGTCGAACGTGGCGATCTCCGCCCCGGTCGGGCCGTTCGCATCGTGCCCCGCGTGCACGCTGATGCGCACGTTGAGCCAGCGGTCGCCATCGATGATGTCGTCGCCGCCGCGTCCCTCGATGATGTCGCTACCGTCGCCGCCGAGGATGATGTTGCCGCCGGCGAAGCTCGGCACGCTGCCGACCACCGCCCGCAAGCCGTTGATCAGGTCGATTCGCGTGAGCTCGTTGTTGAACGCGCCGGGGATGGCGAGGTCGGCAACGGTGGCGTCGTCGCCGCGCAGCATGTCGGCGAACGCCGAGCCGGACAGGCCTTCGACGTCGGCGAAGCGGTCCAGGATGCCCTGGTTGGAGGCCGTCACCAGCGGCTCGACCAGGTCGTTGACGTTGAGGTCGGCGCTCGCGCCGAAGGGGTCGTTCTTGTAGCTGGCCCAGTCGAAGCCGCCGCCGCCGCCGAAATGGTCTTCGCCGTCGGAGAACACCATGATGTCGTCGCCGCCTTCGCCGTCGGCCTCGTCCATCCCGCCGCCGGTGATGAACACGTCGTGGCCGATGACGGGGCTATCTTCCAGCGGGGCGAAGTTGTCGCCCGCGGCGCCGTCCGAGGTGCCGATCTCGATCCAGTCGTCGCCCTCGTTGCCGAAGGTCGGCAGGTTCATCTGCGCGCCGAGGATGAAGTCGTTGCCTTCGCCCGCGAAGGTCTCGGACACGTCCTCGCCGGTGACGATCCAGTCGTTGCCCCTGCCGCCGAGGATCAGGTTGAAGCCGTTGCCGCCGTGGATGACGTCGTTGCCGTCGTTGCCCTTGAGCACGTCGTCGAAGCTCTGGTCGGTGATGATGTCGTCGCCGGCGCCACCTTCGATGTTGTCGACGCCGTCGCCGCCTTCGAGCCGGTCGTTGCCGGCGTCACCCCACAGGGTGTCATCGCCTTCGCTGGAGATCAGCGTGTCGTTACCCGGGGTGCCGCCCAGGACCACGTGCTCGGGCCCCGTATAGCGTAGATAGTTCGCTTCGACGGCCGGGGTGGAGGCGTCGTCGCGGATGACCCATGGGACGAGCGGTGTGCCGCCTACCGGGTCGGCTTTGCCGTCGGCGCCAAGGCCGGTGAACTGGTTGCCGTCCGCCTCGAGCGTAAAGCCCGGCGTGGTGAAGATCGCCGACGGCAGATGCCGCACGTCGGTGTTGAGCATCACCAGCTTGGCGAACGAGTTGTTCTCCATCTCGACGAGGAAATTCAGCCCGGCGAGGCGCGAGAGGTAATAGAGTCGATCGCCGTTCTGCAGGTTCTCGAGCTGGGTCTCGAACACGAAGTTGAAGGTCGAGCCGAGCAGGCCGCCGAAGGGCATCTGCTTCTCGGCCAGCCCACCCACCCAGAAGTCGATGTCGTCGACGCCGGTCGTCGTTACGCCGTCTGCGCCACTGGCATACGCGCCGGTGCTGTTCAGGAAGTCGAGCCGGTCGGTAGGCGCAAAGACGATGGTTTCGTCACCGTTGCCCGGAATGCCGTCGGGGTCGATCGTGTGATTGCCGAAGACCAGCAGGTCGGCGGCCGCGCGCTTCTCCGCGAGCGTCGTCGCGCTGGTGATGCTGTCGTGCGTGCCATAGGCCGCAATGAAATTGACCAGCGACTCCTGGTGCTTCAGATTCATGACCAGGTCCACCCAGCTCGTGTAGGGCTTGAGCTGGCTGTCGCTCGTCATTTCGTAGAACTCGCGCCGCGCCGCGTTCAGCGACGGAATACCGGTATCCCGCCCGCGCGCAATGTTGATGGCGGGCAGGTCGAGCGGCAGGCCGAGCAGGTTGTTGCGCAGCGCCTCGGTCACGAACTCGTCGACCTCGTTGCCGACCTGGCGCGTGACTCCGCGAACGATCGCACCTGCCGCCTGTTCCGGCGTGGTGCCGCTGGCGGCGAATTCGAGCGGATTGAGGAAGGCCTGGATCAGGCCGATCTCGCTCGAGGCGAAGTTGGGATCGAGCCGGTCGACCGTTTCGGTCAGCAGCGAATGGCCGAAGCGATACACCGTATGCGCGAACTCCGCGACGATGGTCGGATCGATCTCCGTGTCGAACCCGTCGGGCGCGAGGAACGCGTCGACCATCGGCTGCACGGTGCGCGCGAACTCCTCGAACACCAGGTGCTGGTACTGCATCTCGGTGCCGAACTTGGCGGCCTGGAACAGGCGCTCGCCGTTCCATTGCAGCGCGTCGATCTCGGCCTGCGTGACCGGGAATGCTGTCAGTGGCGTAGCGCTCGGCATGAGCCACTGGTTGAGGAAGTCGAGGTCCCCCGACTGCAGGATCACATCCTTCGTGTGATCGACCAGGCGGTTGTGCTCCGCGTGGAACACGTGGTGCACGGTGGTGAGGCCGATGTTCTCGTTCACGCGGCCGTCGCCCGCCATGTAGTGCGCGTCGAGCAGCTCGTTGTCGTAGGCCAGGTTTTGCCCGGTGAACGGATTCACCGGCACCGCGTTGCCAGTGTCGGTGTCGCCGTCGGGAACGAGGTTGCCGCTCGCGTCGAACACCGGCACGGCGTTGTGCGCGATGTCGTTGAGGAATGCGTGGCCGGTGCGTACTGCGTTGGTGAGATCGATCGGCGCGTTCGGATCGCCTTCCTGCAGGAAGGTGGTCCCGTCGACCGGGTCCATCATCACCACCTGGACGCGGCCGTTCGGGCCTTTGATGAAGTTGCCGTAGACATCGGCCGCAAGCAGCGGCACGTTGTCGAAGTCCGCGTCGGTGAGATTGATGCCGAGGATGTCGCGCGCCTGGGCCTTGAGGACCTTCCAGGTCGACATGCCGCCCAGCACCACGTCGTCGGCGGTGCCGTATTCGCCGTCAGCGCCGAGGTCGCGGTTGACGATCAGCTTGCCGGTGGCCATCGGCTTGTCGTCGACCAGCTCGTAGGCGCGCAGGAACACCTGGTGCGACGGATGCGAGCTGTAGGTCTGGTTCTGGTCGACGAACGGCGAGGTCGTGTTGGTGTGCTCGTGGCCGTCATCGGCGGTGCCGAGAACCCCGTCCGGCCCGGGCGTGATGGTCGTGGTCGCGCGCGTAACGACCATGAAGTTGGTATGGCCGCCCGGGACGTAGAGCGGGTCGTCGGGCTGCAGCGGGATGTACACGTTGCCGTTGTCGCCCTTGGTGACCAGGTCCAGGCCGTGGTCGAAGAACTGGCCGAAGAAGGTGAACCACGCGTTGAAGGGCGCCGACAGCCCCGCGTCGGGCGTTACGTTCGGGATCTCAAAAGTCTCGAAAGTTGAGCCGTCCGCCCGGGTTCCGGTGACGAGGAAGCCCCTGTCGTCTTCGGTGCCGAGGACGCCGTCTTCACCGGCCGCGGCCGCGATCGCGGCCGGGTTGGTGAGCGTGTCGTCGACGATCAGGTTGGAGATGGTGCGCGGATCCGCGTCGGCAACGTCGCCGGGGGCGGCGTAGTCGGTGTTGGTGACCACGCTGGCCGGCCCCGGGCCGTCCGGGTCGAAGGTGTCGCCGTCCTGTTCATCGCGGAACGCCGCGGGGAGCATGCGGGGGAAGAGATTGTCCGCAGCGCCCAAGCTGCTCTGGCCGAAGAACACGTGGTTGAAATCGCCGGTGACCGTGCGCAGCCCCAACGGTATGTGATGGTTGGGCAGCAGACTCGCCAGCGCTTCTCCGCCTGGTACTCCAGCCGCGATCAGCTCCGCGTGCTCTTCCGCGATCAGGATCTGCTCGAGAATGAAGACGAGGTCGGTCTTGATGAACGAAGCCATTTGAATTTTCTCCCCGGACGCAGCGCCCGCGAGGGATCGCGAAAGCGGCGTCACAAAAAATTCGCTGACGATCCTAGCCCGCGCGCAAGGAAGATTGGCAAGCTGTGGCAAATCGCCGCGTGACAATTTGTCGCATCCCCCCTGCGACAATTGCGTCGCACTATGTGTCCGTTGTGTCCTACAACGAACATGGGAGAGAGCCAACATGACTGAAGCATCCAGCACCGACAGCCGCATGAACGAAGCAACGGCGGATGCCGCGTCCGCCCCCGCCGCAGCGGGCGAGAGCAAGTCGATGAGCGTTCGTCTGGTCCCGGTCGGAAACTCGGACCAGGCAATCGTCAGCAACTACAGCTCGATCAACCTCGCGCCCAGCATGGCGTTCATCGACTTCGGCTTTCTCGAGCCGGCGGTGCTCGCTTCCCTGCCGCGCCTGGCGCGCTCGGGCGGCAAGATGCCGGAGAAGCTGAACGGCAGGCTCGCGGTCAGGGTCGCGGTCGGCTACGACTCGCTCGCGGGGTTGCACCAGCAGATTGGCCAGGTGCTGAAAGGCCTGAACACCGCGCGCGCCGCCGCGGCGGCCAAGAAGCCCGCGAAATAGCGCTGCTACGCGGCCGAGCGCCGCGCCCCGGCGCGGGTCGTCGACATGTCGAAGTGATTGATGGTCGAGACGATCTGCTCCGGGGTAGTCATCGCCGGCGCCATGCCCCAGCGGTCGTAGGTATCGTTGCCGATGCGCAGCATGCCGGTGTGGCTGCTGAGCCGGCGGTCGACCTTGGGATTGGGGTCGGTGAATCCCAGACGCTTGCGCACGCGGAGCATGTCCTCCGGGGCGCCGGTCAGGAAAAGCCAGCCCGTCTGCACGCCCATCGCTTCGACGTACTTGCGCAGGTCGGCTGGCTTGTCGACGTGCGGCTGCAGGGTCAGCGAGTACATGAACACGTCGCGCCCGACGCGCTCGCCGAGCAGCTTCTGCACGCGGACCAGATTCGCGGTGGTAAGCGGGCAGGTGTCCTCGCAGCGCACGTACATCATGTTGAACGCCACCAGCTTGTCGCGGATCAAGTCGTCGTAGAAGCGGACTTTGCGGCCTTCGTGCGTCGTCAGCGTCAGGTTTGAAAAGTAGCTCGCGCCGTACATCTTGCGCGGCTGCGCTGCGCTCGCAGCGAAGTTGCCGCTCAGCAGTTCACGTCTGTTGGGCATGATGGAGTCTCCGTTGTCCTACACGATGTCCCAGCGCAGCATCATGCTGTGGTCCTCGTGGATGGTGTTGTGGCAGTGCATCGGATACTTGCCGGAGAAATCGCGGAACCGCAGGTACACGCGAACCATTTCGTCCTTGCCGAGCACGTAGACATCCTTGCGGCCGCGCTCGTGCGCCGGCACCGGCACGCTGACCCCAAGCCTGGTCTTGCCGATGATGCGGCCTTCCTCGAAGTGGATGTGGACCGGGTGCTGCCAGCCGTCCTCGGGGTTGACCAGCTCCCAGATCTCGGCGTTGCCCTTCTGGATCGTGGCGCGCGGCGAGCCGACCTGGAACAGCTCGCCGTTGATCGTCCACAGGCCGCCGGAGCGCTCGAATACCCACCGGCGCACCGGCACGCCGGTGAAGTCGGCCGGAATGGGCGGCAACGTCCGCAGGAAGCTCGGCACCCGGCTGACGTCGGTCTGGGCCGGATTGCGGTCGACGATGATCTTGAGCATCCGCGTTCCCGGCGCCCGTACGTTGCCCGGCCCTCGCGTGTCGGTCTGCTCCAGCTGGTTGACCAGGTAGAGCTCGGTGCCGATCGGGAAACGCGAGAAGTCCACCACGATGTCGCCGCGCTCCGCCACGCCAAGGCGTACCCGGACCTGGTTGAGCAGCGGGTTGGGCAGCAGGTTGCCGTCGTTCGCGATGTACGTAAACGGGAAAACAGCGTTGCCGGCCGCGTTCTGCAGGTAGATCTCGTAGAAGCGCGACGGCCCGCCGTTCAGGAAGCGCAAGCGGTACTTGCGGCGATCGACGCGCAGCACCGGCTCGATCTTGCCGTTGACCACGATCTTGTCGCCGAGAGTGCCTTCCGGATTGAGCTGGTCGAAGACCATGCGGCCGGTGCTGTCGAATCGCCGGTCGCCGAAGATCAGCGTGTAGTCATAAGCGCCGCTCGGCAGGCGCAACGCCGTGGGCGAGGGATCCCTCTCGTCGCCGGAATCCAGGTCGTCGAAGATCAGGTAGTAGCCAGCCAGGCCGCGCAGCACGTTGGGCGCGGTGAAATCCATCGTGTGGTCGTGGTACCACAGCGTGCCGAGGGCTTCCCGCGGATCGCCGATCCCGCCGAAGGTGTCGAGGCCCGCATAGACGTTCGGGTAGAAGTGGTCCTTGAATTGCCCCGGCCCCGCCAGCGTCGGCCCGGACCGCGTCGCGCTCCAGTAGTCGCCGGGAAAACCGTCGCTCTCCGAGGGCGTGTGCAGGTTGTGCAGGTGGATGCTGATCTCGGGAGTGCCGAACCCTACGTGGTCCGCGGGCAGCTGGTTGCGCAACCGCAGGATGATCGGCTGGCCATAGCGGGCGTTGAACACCGGGCCCGGCGTTACCGCGTCGCCGACGCTGCCGTCCGGAGCGGTCGGAGCGAAGCCCCAGATCGTTTGCGGCGGATACGCGGGGTTGAACACCCATGCGTCGTTCGGTTTCACCGTGAACTCGTAAAGCCTGGCGTTCTCGCCGTGCAGTTCGGTGAAGCGCTGGTGGGTGGCCCGCGCGACCTCGCCTGCCGCGGTGTTGGCGTCGATCGTCGGCGCGGGGCTGAGAGCGCTCACGGTGTTGACCGGCGTGATGGATCTCGGCAGCTCCTGCACCCAAGGAATCGTCGGCGGGCTCGAGGGCAGCGGCTCCTGCGCAGAGCCCTTGCGCGAGGTCAGGATCATGGGCGCGGCGCTGGCGGCAAGCGCCACCTTGAGGAAATCGCGGCGATCGGTCTGCACGGTGTGCTTTTTCATGGTCCTTCTCCCCTTGTCCAGGACTGTTAGGGAGCGAATCCTATTCCGCACACAAGGCAATGCGTGACCTGTGGCAAATTGTCGCGCGGCAATTTGTCGCAGCGACGGTGTTTCCTTTTCGTCCTCCGCAAGACTAGCGGGCATGGCCACCTATACGTTTTCGCAGGTCAAGGGGAAGTCGTTTGCCTTCGATATCCGGCACGACATTCTGAACTTCGATGTCGGCAGCGCCGCGGATGTCACGGTCACAGACGTCGGGCGAGGGTTGCAACTCACCATGGGGAGCGACTCGGTCACGCTGCTCAAGGTCGGCCGGCTCGGGGCGCTCACCACCATCAACATCACTTTCGCGGACGGCTCGAAGCTGCTGATCGGCGACGACAGTACGCGCTCGCACGATGGCAAGGGCAACAAGCTGCTGGGATCGGCCGGCGACGATCTGCTGATCGGGATGGGCGGCAACGACCTGCTCGACGGACGGGATGGCAGCGATACCTACCTGGTGCGGGGAAACAGGGACGGCGTGGACACGTACCGGGACACCGGTACTACCGGAACGGACCGGATCGTGGCCGGATCCGACGGCACGCATATGCGGCTCGGCTCGAGCTTCTCCTTCGCACAGAACGGCATCGAAGAGATCCAGGCTAACGGCTTCCACGACGTATACATCCTCGGCACGTCGCGCGACGACGTGCTCGATTTCTCCGGCATGGTCCTCGTCGACCTCGACCTAATCGACGGCGAGGGCGGCAACGACACCATCATCGGCAGCAGTGGAAACGACACGATCACGGGCGGCGGCGGTAATGACTTCATCGACGGCGGCGCGGGCCAGGACGTAGCGGTGTTCGAGGACCGTACCGCCAACTACTCGATCACCAGGGTCGGCGACACGGTCGTCGTCAGGGACCTGGTGCGCAGCGGCAGCGGCGGCAACGAAGGCACGGACACGCTGCGCAATATCGAGGTGCTCCGCTTCCTCGACGGCGTGGTGGTCCTCGTCACTGGTGTGAACAATGCGCCGGTGGCGCAGGATGCCGCCGCCTCGGTGAACGAAGACCAGGTGTGGTCCGGCTCCGTGGTCGCGACGGATGCGGACGGCAACCCGCTTACGTACGCCCTGGTGGGCGCAGCCAGCCACGGCACGGTGGTGGTCAACCCCAACGGCAGCTACACCTACAGGCCCGACGCCAACTTCAACGGCTCCGACAGCTTCAGCTTCAAGGCCAGCGATGGCACGGCGGATTCCGCCGCTGCCACGGTGGCGATCACGGTGAACGCCGTGAACGATGCGCCAGCGGCAGCCGGTGCCAGTGCTTCGACCAATGAAGACACAGTGCTCAACGGCACGCTCCCGGTTGGCACGGACATCGACGGTGATGCGCTCACCTACGCCTTGGCGGGGGCAGCCGAGCACGGCACCGTCGTGGTCAATGCCAACGGCAGCTACACCTATACGCCGAACGCGAACTTCAACGGCTCCGACAGCTTCAGCTTCAAGGTAGACGACGGCGCGGCGGACTCGGCACCTGCCAGCGTGAGCATCACGGTGAACGCGGTGAACGATGCGCCAACGGCAGCCGGTGCCAGTGCCTCGACCAATGAAGACACGCCTCTCAACGGCGCGCTCCCGGTTGGCACGGACATCGACGGTGATGCACTCACCTACGCCCTGGTGGGTGCAGCCGAGCACGGCATGGTCGTGGTCAATGCCGACGGCAGCTACACCTACAGGCCCGACACCAACTTCAACGGCTCCGACAGCTTCAGCTTCAAGGTAAACGACGGCGCGTCGGACTCGGCACCTGCCACCGTGAGCATCACGGTGAACCCGGTGAACGATGCCCCGGTAGCAGTGGGCGCGTCGGCCAGCACCAACGAGGACACGGAGTTCAGCGGCAGCCTGCCTGCAGCAAGCGACGTGGACGGTGACTCGCTCACCTACGCCCTTGCGGGAGGAGCGGCTAACGGCACCGTAGCAGTGAACGCTGACGGCAGCTACACCTACACGCCCAACGCCAACTTCAACGGCTCCGACAGCTTCAGCTTCAAGGTAAACGACGGCGCAGCGGACTCGGCACCTGCCACCGTGAGCATCACGGTGAACGCGGTGAACGATGCGCCAGAGGCGCGGGATGCCGCCGCCACGGTGGCCGAGGACACGATCTTCGACGGCAGCGTCATCGCGACCGACGTCGATGCGGGCGACACGCTCACCTATGCGCTCGACGGTCTCGCGCCCACCGGGCTCACCTTCCGCAGCGACGGCAGCTACAGCTTCGATGCCTCGAGCTATGACTCCCTCGTTCAAGGCGCGGCGGATCACGTCAGCGGTCTCTTCACAGCAAGCGACGGGCACTCCACGTCGGCGCCGGCCCACCTCGATATCACCATCACCGGCGTCAACGACGCGGCGGTGATCACCGGCACCAGCAACGCGAGCCTCACCGAGAGCAACGAGGCGCAGAGCGTCAGCGGCACCCTCAGTGTGTCCGACGTGGACGGCCCCGACGAGTTCGTAGCGCAGGCGGCCAGCGGCGCATACGGCAGCTTCAGCCTGGACGCCGGCGGCCACTGGACCTATACCACCAACGGCGCACTCGACTTCCTCGCCACCGGTCAGGAGGTCAGCGACAGCTTCACCGCCGCCACGGCCGATGGCACCACGCAGCTCGTGACCATCAGCATCACCGGCACCAATGACGCGGCGGTCATCACCGGCACCAGCAGCGCGAGCCTCACCGAGACCGACGCGGTGCAGAGTGCGAGCGGCACCCTCAATGCGTCGGATGTGGACGGTGCGGATGAGTTCGTCGCGCAAACCGCCACTGGCGTCTATGGCAGCTTCAGCCTGGATGCCGGCGGCCACTGGACCTATACCACCAACGGTGCGCTCGACTTCCTCGCCGCCGGCCAGGAGGTCAGCGACAGCTTCACGGCCGCCACCGCCGACGGCACCACGCAATCGGTCACGATCAGCATCACCGGCACCAACGATGCGGCGGTGATCACCGGCACCAGCAGCGCAAGTCTCACCGAGACCGATGAGGCGCAGACCGCTAGCGGCACGCTGAGGGCCCTTGACGTCGACGGCCCCGATGAGTTCGTCGCGCAAGCAGCCAGCGGCACGTACGGCAGCTTCAGCCTCGCAACCAACGGCGAGTGGACCTACAGCACCAACGGCGCGCTCGACTTCCTCGCCGACGGCCAGTCCGTCAGCGACAGCTTCACGGCAGCCACAGCTGATGGCACCACGCAGGCCGTGGCAATCACCGTAACCGGCGTTAACGATGCACCCGTGGCGCAGGACGAGGCCGCCTCGGTCCTTGAGGACCAGGTCGTTGACGGCAACGTGGTTGCGACCGACGCCGACGGCGAGGCAATCCTCACCTATGCGTTGATCGGCGGGGCCACCGGCCTCACCTTCAACGCCGACGGCAGCTATAGCTTCGATGCCTCGAGCTACGACGCGCTCGCTCAAGGAGCGCTCAGGGTCCTCGACCTCTCCTACGGCGTAAGCGACGGACTTGAGTCCGACACCAGCGCTCTCACCATCACCATCACTGGGGTGAACGACGCACCGGTAGCCCAGGACGAAGTCGTCTCGGTCCCTGAGGACGCAACAGCTCTTGGCAACGTCGGCGCGACTGACGCGGACGATGGGGCACTCCTCACCTATGCGTTGATCGGCGAGGCCAGCGGCCTCACCTTCAACGCCGACGGCAGCTATAGCTTCGATGCCTCGAGCTACGACTCGCTCGCACAAGGTGCGCTCAGGGTCCTCGACCTCTCCTACAGCGTAAGCGATGGGCTGGAATCCGACACCGGCGCCCTCACCATCACGATCACTGGCGTGAACGATGCGCCGGTGGCCCAGGATGAGGCCGTCTCGGTGCTTGAGGATCAGATCGTCGACGGCAACGTGGTCGCGACCGACGCCGACGACGGGGCAATCCTCACTTACGCGCTCGTGGGGGATTCGCCCACCGGCCTTACGTTCAACGCCGACGGCAGCTATCGCTTCGATGCCTCAAGCTACGACGCGCTCGCCCAGGGCGAAACCGCGGTCCTCAATCTCTCCTACACCGCAAGCGACGGCCTTGTCTCCGACAGCGCCGCGCTGGTCATCACCATCGTCGGCAGGGACGAGGACAACAATGCCCCTGTAGCGCAAGACGAAGCCGTCTCGGTCTTTGAGGACCAGGTCGTCGACGGCAACGTCGTCGCCACCGACGCCGACGACGGCGCAATCTTCACCTATGCGTTGAGTGGCGGGGCCACCGGCCTCACCTTCAACGCCGACGGCAGCTACAGCTTTGATGCCTCGAGCTACGACTCTCTTGCCCAAGGCGCGCTCAAGGTCCTCGACCTCTCCTACAGCGTAAGCGATGGGCTGGAGTCCGACACCGGCGCTCTTACCATCACCATAACCGGGGTGAACGACGCACCGGTAGCGCAGGACGAGGCCGTCTCGGTGCTTGAGGACGCAACAGCTCTTGGCAGCGTCATTGCGACTGACGCTGACGACGGCGCAATCCTCAGCTATGCGTTGATCGGCGGGGCCACCGGCCTCACCTTCAATGCGGACGGTAGCTACAGCTTCGACGCCTCGAGCTACGACTCTCTTGCCCAAGGAGCGCTCAGGGTCCTGGAGCTCTCCTACAGCGTAAGCGACGGGCTTGAGTCCGACACCGGCGCTCTCACCATCACCATCACCGGGGTGAACGATGCACCGGTGGCCCAAGGCGAGGCCGTCTCGGTGCTTGAGGACCAGGTCGTCGACGGCAACGTCGTCGCAACTGACGCCGACGACGGCGCAATCCTCACCTACGCGTTGATCGGCGGGGCCACCGGGCTCACCTTCAACGCCGACGGCAGCTATAGCTTTGACGCTTCGAGCTACGACGCGCTCGCTCAAGGAGCGCTCAGGGTTCTGGAGCTCTCCTACAGC